>Ga0209498_1000916_pt1 | contig 18214 bp, 9 predicted proteins | sample WalLakDeSediment_FD_184131 | JGI IMG/M metagenome (GOLD analysis project Ga0209498, IMG submission 184131) | Lake sediment microbial communities from Walker lake, Nevada to study Microbial Dark Matter (Phase II) - Walker Lake 11/02/13 Deep... | ecosystem: Environmental > Aquatic > Freshwater >... | reverse complement strand
AGTGCTACGGCCATCACCGCGAATGGTACGAACGCATACATCACGCGGCTCATCGACTTGCGTTCCCTCGCTTCCGCGCGCGCGGAATCCGGGAGCAGGAATCCGTGATGAGCGGCATAGGCGATGACCACAATCGCGGACGCTCCCCCCACGATCGCCGGCAATTCCGGTCCGACCAACCAGGCCACCAGAAGGTATGGGATCCCGAAAGCGAGGGCCGAGAACATGGCGAACGGCAGGAATTCCCGGAAACGTCCCTTCTCGTGGTCCAGAGTGACGACATAGATCATGAACGCGGTGATGAACAACGCGAAGACGGCATGCAGCGCCGCAGCGATCAGGACAGCCTCGGCCACCGCGTCTTCTTCCAGCCCCAGTCCCGCGAGCCCGATGATCACCGGCGTTCCGGCCGCACCGAAGGGCACTGCCGTGCTGTTGCCGATCAACGATACGGCGACGGCCTTGAGCGGCTTCATTCCGAAATACACGAGCAAAGGCGCTGCCAGTACCGCCGGAGTCCCGAACCCGGCGATACCCTCGATGAAGCCGACCAGCCCCCAGCTCAGAAGCAGGGCCAGCACACGCTGGTCCCGGGAGATCGCCCCAATCAGCGATTTGATCGCGTCCATTTGCCCCGTCTCGATGGTGACGTTCAAGACCAGTAACGCCAGCGCCACGATCAGCATGACTTCCACGAAGACCACCAGGGCCTCGAGCAGACTCGCGGCAACGACCTCGCCCGACACCTGCCACACCGCCAGCGCGATCACCAGGGTGCTCACATACGCAAGCGGCGCCGCCTCGTAGGCTGGCCGCCGAAGCGGCACCAGCAGCCCGAAAAGGGCGACGAAAGGCACCAGCGTGATCCAGAAATATGTCACTCAACGAGCCCGCAAAGTTTGGCTGAGCGAATGGACCTTCCCGGTCGTGACGCCAGACTTGTCGTGGTTCAGGATGTGATTTCCTGCACCTCAGGAGCCTCCAGCGCTTCGTCGGGAACGGGGCCGAACTTGAAGTGCAACGCCTGGATGATACGGTTGTATTTGTCCAGCAGCGCCTTGCGGTCCCGGGCACCCGTATGGACATGCGCGATGTCGTAGCTGTAGCTGTCCTGCTCGAGCATCTCGGACAGACGCGTCCCCTGTTCGACCTTGAGTTCGATCAGCGTTTCCGGAAACGCTTCCTGAATCCGCTGGAGATCGGCGGAGTCGGGAACGCGCGTGACGACGCCATCCTCGAACACCCGGACGTGAAACTTCGCGGCACACCCGAAGCGACCGCGCCGCAATGGGAAGTCCGGCTCTCTTCCCAGCGCGAGCTCGATCATGATCTGGAAATTGGAGGCCCCATCCACCTTCTCGAACATGTCGCTGTGCGATTGCGACAGGCGTGGGTTGATCTCCAGCAACATGAGCTTCTCGGTCTTCGGCTGGAAGAAATACTCCACGTTGTACGTTGCGTTGTCATACCCGAGATGAGGCAGCAACGTGTCGGTCGCTTCGCGGATCCTCTCCTTCACCCGTTTCGGAAGAAACGACGGATACTGGTAGCGAAGAAAGGACGAGCGCTTGGGATAGTTGATCGAATCGATGATCCCGTGGTGCCTCGGTTCGCCGTCGAAGACATATCCCTCGATCGTGCACTGGCGACCGCCAACCGATTCCTCGATGATGCAATGGTGCCCACCGATGCCGGCAATCTCTTCCGGAAGGTCGGCATGGGAGAGGATCTGGTCGATCCGTTCCCGGATCTTGCCGATGCTGTGGTCCAGTTCACGCCTGTTCCGCACCTTGAACGCGAGTAGCGAGTCAGTACCTTTTACCGGCTTGATCCAGAAAGGGAATGGGATATCGATGCCGTTGACCGATGCATTGTCGAACGGGTCCACCGCGCCGAATCGCGGGGTCATGTCCGGGATGACCTTGCGCTGCTCGATGCGGCTCCAGTATTTGTGCTCGCAGCGCAGGACGCTCTCGAGCGAAGGGGACGGAAGCCCGTGTTCCCGACAAAGAATCGGAATCATCGCGGTGACCGGAAAGTCCCAGTACCCGAGGATGGCGTCGATCGATCCATCGAAGGCCTGAAGACGTTCCCGCGCCTTCTCAAGGCATTGCTCGACCGGGTAGAAGCCTTTTCCCTTTACTTCATCAAAGCTGAGCAGCTCATGGAGTTGATAGTCGGCATCGATCTCAACATTTCTCATCTTCTGCATGTTGAAGGCATCAGCGCCGACAATAAAAACATTTTGTGACACGTCGACTCCTTCTTCCGTTATATTGTATCGTGCCCATGACCCGCACTCGGGCCCCATGACGCACACCATCTGCAACAGCCCCGGAACAGACGTGCAAAGAACCATTCATATCAAGTATACTATGTTCGAACAGCGCCGTGAAACGACCCAAAAGCTCGAAGCTTTAATCTGTATTTCTAATTTTGTAAATAGGTAAGACTACACCCCGGAAATAGAACATTGAAGATCTGATCGTCCAGGAATGCGAGTTCGATGAGCTTGAGGCAAACCGGCTACCGATGCCGCTTCTGTGGAGACAGGTCATTTCCGCATCTACTCCCAATCCATGGGCCCAAGGCGTATTCTGGTTCCGGGCGGTTACCGCGGGGAGGCGACACCGAACCGCGAACCGCCGGCGTTTACCATCTTGAGCACGCCCGGAGTACATAACCGGGCGCAAGGAGGCCGCGTGTCACGGAAATCCACGACCCGTCCGCCCGACAGCCCAGCCGTATTGCCCGGTGAGCCCTATCCCCTGGGTGCCAGCTTCGATGGCAGGGGCAGCAACTTTTCACTGTTCTCCGAGGTGGCGGAAGGGGTGGAACTCTGTCTCTTCGACGCCAAAGGCAGGCAGACAGCATCTCACGACCTCACCGAAGTCACTGCCCTTTGCTGGCACGGCTACCTACCCGGCGTCGGTGCGGGTCAGCGGTATGGGTACCGGGTGCACGGTCCGTGGGATCCCGAGCAGGGCCACCGCTGCAACCCCGCGAAGCTCCTGCTCGATCCCTATGCAAAGGCGGTGGACGGCGCCGTTGAATGGGACGAAGCGGTATTCCCGCATTATTTCGATGACCCGGAGGACTCCTTCAACGATGCGGACAGTTCCCCGTTCGTCCCGAAGTCCGTGGTCATTGATCCTGCGTTCGACTGGGAAGATGACCGACATCCCCGTACCCCCTGGCAGGAGACGATCATTTACGAGACCCATGTGAAGGGGCTGACCGTACGGCACCCGGCAATTCCGAAGGAGCAACGCGGCACCTACGCCGGCCTCGCGCACCCCGCCATGATCGAATACCTGACCGATCTCGGCATCACCGCGGTCGAATTGATGCCGGTCCACCAATTCATACATTACGCGTTTCTCGAGGAACGCGGCCTGCGCAACTACTGGGGGTACAGCAGCATCGCCTACCTCGCCCCCCACAACGAATACGCGGCCGACGGGGCGGATGGCGGTCAGGTGCGGGAATTCAAGACCATGGTCAAGGCACTGCATCGGGCGGGGCTCGAGGTCATCCTGGACGTCGTCTACAACCACACGAGCGAGGGCAATCACCTTGGGCCGATGCTGAGCCTGAAGGGAATCGACAACGCCGCCTACTACCGACTGGTGAACGATGACCCGCGCCGTTACATGGACTACACGGGCACCGGCAACAGCCTGAACATGCGCCACCCGCACGTGCTGCAACTGATCATGGACTCGCTGCGCTATTGGGTGCTGGAGATGCATGTGGACGGCTTTCGCTTCGATCTGGCGTCCACGCTGGCCCGCGAACTCCACGAGGTCGACCGGCTATCGGCGTTCTTCGACGTCATCCAGCAGGATCCGGTCATCAGCCAGGTGAAGCTGATTGCAGAACCCTGGGACCTCGGAGAAGGCGGCTACCAGGTCGGCAACTTTCCGCCCCTGTGGTCGGAGTGGAACGGCAAGTACCGTGATACCGTCCGCGATTTCTGGCGTGGCGAAGAACAGACCCTCGGGGAATTCGCTTACCGGCTTACCGGCAGTTCCGATCTTTACGAATTGTCCGGACGCTGGCCGCACGCAAGCATCAACTTCGTCACCGCCCACGACGGATTCACCCTGCGCGACCTCGTCTCCTACAACGAGAAACACAACGAGGCCAACGGTGAGGACAACCGCGACGGCGAGGACCACAACCGCTCCTGGAACTGCGGCGCAGAGGGGCCGACGGATGACCCGGAGATCAACGCCCTGCGGCGGCGCCAGCAGCGCAATTTCCTGGTCACGCTCATGCTGTCACAGGGCGTTCCCATGCTGCTTGGAGGCGACGAAATCGGCCGTACCCAGAAGGGCAACAACAACGCCTACTGCCAGGACAACGAGATCTCCTGGTACGACTGGGAGAACGTGGACGAGGACTTCCTCGCGTTCACACGGCGTCTGATCCGGCTGCGCCTCGACCATCCGGTATTCCGGCGCCGGCGCTGGTTCCAGGGCCGCGCGATCCATGGGGATGAGATCAAGGACATCGCCTGGTTCACTCCCGATGGCGTACAGATGGCGGAAGAGCACTGGGGCGAGGGCTATACCCAGTCCCTTGGGGTCTTCATCAACGGGCATTCGATCACGGCTTCCAATTCCGAGCGCGTACCCGACGACCGCTTCTATCTCATCTTCAACGCTCATCACGAAGCGCTCGGCTTCGCGCTTCCCGGCTCCGACTGGGCGGAGCAGTGGATCCGGGAACTCGATACGAATTCCGGCTGGGTCGATGACGAGGAGATAATGCAGGCTGGCAGCACCCTGCGCGTCGAGGCCCGTTCCATCGTGGTGCTCCGCTGTGCCTGCTGAACCGCTGGCCACCTACCGGCTGCAACTCCACCCCGGCTTCACGCTGGACGACGCGTCGGCCGTCGTCCCCTATCTCGCGCAACTCGGCATCAGTCACGTCTACCTCTCCCCCTTCCTGCAGGCGGTGCAGGGCAGCACCCATGGCTACGATGTGGTCGATCCCTCCCGCGTGAACAGGGAACTGGGTGGAGAAGCTGCACGCCAGCGACTCTCCGCCGCACTGGACAGCGCCGGGATGGGACAGGTGCTGGACATCGTGCCCAATCATATGGCCATTGCCGGAGACCAGAATCCCTGGTGGTGGGACGTTCTCGAGAACGGACCATCGAGCCGCTTCGCGCCCTATTTCGACGTGGACTGGGAATCGTCGGAGGAACGCTGGCCAAACAAGGTCCTGCTGCCGGTGCTGGGCGACCACTACGGCCGGGTGCTCGAAGCCGGAGATCTGCAACTCCGTTTCCGCGAGGGCCTGTTCACCCTGCACTATCACGAACACCGTTTCCCCATCGACCCTTCCTCGCTCAATACCCTGCTGCAACGCGTTTACCGCCGTAGTGGTCTGGAACTGCTCGGCTTCCTGGCAGAGTCCTGCGCACGCCTGCCACGCCCCCAGGTCACCGCGCGTGAGCTGATGGTGAGACGCCAACGCGATCAGCAGGTGATCCACCGGCTCCTGGACGAATCCTTCCGGAAGGACGCCGAGGCCCGTGCCGCGGTCGAAAGCGAATTGGATTGGATCAATGGCGACGCCGATGCCCTGGATGCACTGATCGACAGGCAGAACTACCGGCTCGCCTGGTGGAAGACCGCTGCCCAGGATCTTGGCTATCGAAGGTTTTTCGATATCAATGATCTGGCTGGATTACGTGTGGAACGACGCGAGGTTTTCGAGGCCATCCACGCCCTGCCGATACGCTGGGTCCGGAACGGAACGGTACAGGGGCTGCGCGTCGATCACCCAGATGGACTGCGCGACCCGGCTGAGTATTTCCGTCGTCTGCGCGAGGCCTGCCCCGATGCGTGGATCGTTGCGGAGAAGATCCTCGAAACGGGCGAGCAACTGCGGGAGGACTGGCCCATTGCGGGCAGCACGGGTTATGACTTTCTGAACCGCTTGCAGGGTCTCTTCGTCGATCCATCGGGCGAGTTGCCTTTGACCTGGCTTTACGAAGAGATCTCGGGTGATCCGGCGGATTTTCCTGCCTTGGTTCTCGAGAGCAAGCATCAGGTCCTTCGCGAACTGCTGGGCAGCGAACTGCAACGACTGGCCTCGCTGTTCGTCACGATCTGCGAAAGGCACCGTCGGCACCGAGACTACACGCGCGAGCAGCTCTACCAAGCGCTCCTCGAGGTTGCGACATGCTTCCCCGTGTACCGGACCTACGTGGCGAGTGGCAGCGACGTTACCGCAGCAGACGCGGGCTATGTCGCCAAGGCCATCGATCAGGCCCGGAGCCAGTCGCCGCAGTTGGATGACGAGTTGCTGGACTTCCTTCAGGCACTCCTGTTACTGCGTGTGGAAGGTGGCCTGGAGACGGAGTTTGCGCTGCGCTTTCAGCAACTGACAGGCCCCGCCATGGCCAAGGGCGTGGAGGACACTGCTTTTTACCGGTTTCATCGCCTGGCCGCATTGAACGAGGTCGGGGGCGATCCTGAACAATTCGGGATGTCCGTGGATGACTTTCACCAGGCCTGCATGGACTCGCTCCGTCGGCACCCCTCGGCCATGCTCGCGAGTTCCACGCACGACACCAAGCGCAGTGAAGATGTGCGGGCTCGCCTGCTGCTGCTGTCGGAAATTCCCCAGCTCTGGGGCCAGGCCGTGCGGGACTGGATTCACCACAATTCTCGCCACCGGTCAGGCGACTGGCCCGATCCAGCGACCGAGTACCTCGTCTACCAGACGTTGGTGGGCGCCTGGCCCATCGAGACCGAGCGCGCGACCGCATATCTCGAAAAGGCGACGCGCGAGGCCAAGCGCCACACAAGCTGGACGCAACCGAACCCCGACTACGAACGGGCGGTACAGGAGTTCGCGAGCAGCCTGCTGAGTGATACGGAATTCAGGGAGAAGATGGACACCTTTGTGACGCCGCTGGTCTCCGCCGGCCGCGTCAACAGCCTGGCACAGACGCTGATCAAGTGCACCGCCCCGGGTGTTCCCGACATCTACCAGGGGATGGAGCTCTGGGATCTGAGTCTCGTGGACCCGGACAATCGCAGGCCGGTGGATTTCGAACGGCAGCGTCTCCTGCTCAGCGCACTCGACACGCTCTCTCCTGCCGAGATCCTGGCGCGCACGGACGAGGGACTTCCGAAGTTATGGGTCATCCGCGAGGCGCTGGCGCTGCGCCGCCGGCGACGGGAGGCATTCGGTCCCGAAGGTGCCTACGAGCCGATCGTCTCTCAAGGAGAAAAGGCCGCACATGCAGTTGCCTACCTGCGCGGTGGCGACGTGCTTGTCCTGGTACCAAGGCTGGTTCTGGGGCTGGATGACGACTGGAAGGATACCGTGCTGCCGCTACCGCCGGGGCGATGGAACAACCGCCTCTCCGGCGCTTTGCTCGAGGGTGGGGACCAATCGGTCGCCGAGATCCTTGCGCCGTTTCCCGTGGCGCTGCTGGAAAGGGTGGAGGAGAAACCGTGACCCTGTTGAAGGTCTGGGCACCAAGCGCTGAGAAAGTCGTGCTCGAATGTGCCGGGTCCCAAACGCCGATGCTGCGCCGGGAGGACGACTGGTGGACGGTCGAAACCGGCGCCCTGGCGCATGGCGTGGACTACGCGTTCCATGTCGATGGAGAGGGACCCTTCCCGGATCCGCGCTCGCCGTGGCAACCCCTGGGTGTGCACGGAACCTCGCGCTGGGTGGAACACGACACCTTCAAATGGAGCGATGCGGATTGGCGAGCGCCGCCCCTTTCCGCGGCCGTGATCGTCGAGATTCATGTCGGCACTTTCACTGCCGAGGGCAGCTTCGACGCGGTGATCGACAGGCTGGACCACCTGGTCGATCTGGGCATCACGCACGTGGAACTGATGCCGGTGCAGGAATTCCCAGGGAAGCGGGGCTGGGGCTACGACGGCGTCGACCTGTTCGCGCCCCACCACGCCTACGGGGGTCCGGATGGGCTGAAGCGACTCGTCGATGCCTGCCACCGCCGCGGGTTGGCTGTGCTGCTCGACGTGGTCTACAACCACCTCGGCCCCGACGGCAACTATCTCGCCCGTTTCGGCCCCTACTTCACGGACGCCTACACCACGCCCTGGGGCGACGCGGTCAATCTGGACCGCGCTTACAGCGACGAAGTTCGCCGCTTTTTCATCGACAATGCCCTGATGTGGCTGCGGGACTATCATTTCGACGGGCTGCGCATCGATGCGGTCCATGCCATCGTCGACACGTCAGCAGTCCATTTTCTCGAGGCCTTGTCCGGCGAGGTGCGAAGGCTCGAAGCTCGTACCGGGCGACCCCTGGTGCTGATCGCCGAGAGTGACCTGAATGATCCGCGGCTGGTGCGCCCGGTCGAGGTCGGCGGCTACGGCCTGGATGCGCAATGGAACGAGGACTTCCATCACGCCCTGCATGCCGCCCTGACCGGCGAATCCGATGGGTACTATGCAGACTTCGGCCAACTGGAACATCTCGCGCAGGCCCTGATGCGCGGACTCGCATACGGCGGAATCTACTCCCGCTACCGGCGCCGTACCCATGGCCGTCCGGCGAACGGATTGACAGGCCGACGCTTCGTCGCCTGCCTGCAGAATCACGACCAGATCGGCAATCGCGCCACTGGCGAGCGCAGTGGCCACCTCCTCCCCCAAGGATTGCTCAAGGTCGGCGCGGCGCTGGTCCTGACGTCTCCGTTCGTGCCCATGTTGTTCCAGGGCGAGGAATGGGGCGCCAGTAGCCCGTTCCTGTATTTCACCGATCACCACGACCCGGCACTGGCAGCTGCCGTACGCGAAGGCCGTCGGGAGGAATTCGCCGCCTTCGGCTGGGATCCGGAAAGCATTCCCGATCCCCAGTCCAGGGAAACCTACGAGCGCTCCCGACTCGACTGGGATGAACGCTTGCAGGGACCGCATGCGGAAATCCTGGATTGGCACCGTGCACTCATCGCGCTGCGCCGCCGCCACCCCGCATTCGCCGAAGACCGTCTTGAACAGATCCAGGTCCGGTTCGACGAACGACGTCGCTGGCTGCTCATGATTCGCCCTGAACTCGCGATCGCCTGCAACCTGCAGACAGAGCAGCAATCGGTCGAATGTCCCGAGGCCCGCGGGCATCGGGTGCTGTTGCAGTCCAGCCCCGCCATCGATTGGCAGAGCGACACCCTTATCCTTCCCGGAGAATCGGTCGCCGTGCTGGGCGCCGGCCGCTAGCCTTTGACCCGGTCTACTTGATACCTATCAATAGTTTGCGGATTTTTTCTGCACTCAAATAGAAGGACTGACAACCCGGGTCCAACGGCGTTGCGGACCACCCCGTCGCCCGGGGTGGATCCGCCCACCGCGTCATCAGATCATCTGAAGCGATCAGCAGCGTCTCGAAACGCCTTCGTCATGTCATCCCAGGCTGATTCCATCCCTTCACGCAACCGCTTCCAGGAGTCTCCGCTCGCCTCCTGCAGTTCACGAAGCCGTTCCTCGGCGTCATTGCGCTGCTCACGCAGTTCTTCCATCTGCTTGTCGTATTTCACCCGCATGTCGGCTTCCGCCTCTTTGGCCTTCGCCTCCAGCTTGGCAAGATCCGCGTTCCACTCTTCGATTTTTGCCTGCATCTTTTTCACGTACGCATCGCGATCGCTCATCGTCATCTCCTTTTTTCGAGGGGAAGTAAACCGCCGCAGCTGCGACGACCGATCAGCCATAAACCTGTCCCACCCGATCCGCACAGGCCACCAGGCCAAACCCAGCGCTGTGGATCGGCCTCGATTCCTTTATGTATAGAGGCCGACACCGAAATCTTCAAAGCCTTTCGTGTTCCTGATTGCCCGTAGGAGGCGAGCCCTCTCGCCGATCTGGGGCCGGAAAACCCATCGGCCAGGGGCTGGCCTCCCACATCCATCCGCGGCCCTTCAAACAACGCGCATCCGACCACGGGCGGCCTGCACCCGGGCTGCTGATCGGAGCGCATCATTTCGAATCCGAAAGCCTTTTCTGCAGGATCACCAGATCGATCCAGCGACCGAACTTCCACCCGGCCTGCGGAATCCTGCCGACCGTCGCAAACCCGAGATTCCGGTGAAACTTCAGGGCGACGCTGTTCTCGCCTGTCACACAGGCGATCAGGGAATGCACGCCCCGCGCCCGCGCCTCGTGCTCGACGGCCTGCATCAGGAGCTCACCCAAGCCATCGCCTCCAGCCTCCGGATCCAGAAAGATGGTGTGCTCCATCGTCCGGCCATAGCCGTCGCCCTGGCGAAATGGCGCAAAACTGGCAAAGCCCGAAATTTGCCCCTCGTGCTCCACGACAACCCAGGCATGGCCGGCAACCTGACGCTGCACGATCATGGCTGCGATGTCATCCACCGAGTAGACCCGGTGATCGAAGGTGAATGCGGTGTCGAGGATCTGCGGATTCCATATGGCCGCGATCGCAGCCGCATCCCCGCTGTTCGCATAGCGGATTGTCGCCATCGCCGGATCAGCCCAGCGCCGCGAGCAACGTGCGGCAGAAGGCGGGCAAATCGTCGGGGGTGCGGCTGCTGATCAGGTTACCGTCGCGCAAGACCTCCTCGTCACACCACTCGGCCCCCGCATTGACCATGTCATCGCGGATCGAGTGAAAGGACGTCGCCCGCTTTCCGCGCAGGATATCGGCCGACACCGCCATCCACCCACCGTGACAGATCCATGCCACCGGCTTGCCCTGCTCATGGATCGTCCGCACCAGATCGACCATCGCGGGGTGCCGGCGCATCTTGTCGGGTGCCATTCCGCCCGGGACGATCACCGCGTCAAAGTCGACCGGATCGACGTCATCGGCGTTGGCGTCCGCCGTCACCGTGTAACCCTTTGCACTGGCGTATCCGGGCTTGCCGGCGCCCACCACGGACACGCGCACCCCGGCCTCCAGCAACCGCAGGCGCGGGTAATGCAGTTCAAGCTCCTGGTAATCGTCCTCAACCAGGATGGCGACATGTTTGTCATCAAGGCTCATGGCATAGTCTCCAACGGTTGGATTTCACAAGGGCCCGATTCATGGCCCACTCGCGATGGCAGTGAGTTCAACGGGAAAGCATTCGCCAGGCCACTCTCTCCTGAGTTCTTGCGGAGATCATGCCTTCTCTTGCCGAACCTTTCCTTTCAGGATCTCCCGAATTTCCTCGACTTCGAGCGTTTCACGCTCCTCCAATGCCTCCGCGAGCGTCTCCAGCGCATCGCGGTTTTCCTCCAGTGTCTCTCGCGCACGGCGTTCGATCTCACCGAGCAGCGCCCTGATCTCTTCGTCGATGGCGGTCGCAGTGGTCTCACTGTGTTCCCGCTCCTGACCCAGTTCCCGGCCGAGGAAGACCTGTTGCTGACTCTGGGGAAAGGAAACCGGCCCGATCCGTTCACTCATGCCCCAGTGCGCGACCATTTTTCGCGCCAGGCGGGTCGCCTGCCGGAGATCGTTCTCCGCACCGCTGCTCACCTCGTTGAAGATGATCGATTCCGCCAGCCGGCCGCCGAACATCACCGCAATCTTGTCGCGCAGATAGGCCTCGCTGAAGTTGTACCGCTCCTCTTCAGGCACCTGGGCCGTAACGCCGAGGGCGCGCCCCCGGGGAACCACCGTCACCTTTTCGAGCGCGTCGGCATTGGGCAACAGATAGGCCAGCAACGCATGCCCTGCCTCGTGGTGGGCGACGATGTGACGATCCTGATCCGAAAGCCCCTGTTCCCGCGTCTCGCCCAGCATGATGCGGTCGCGGGCATCGGAAAAGCAGGCCCCGTCCACCCGTTCCAATCCACGACGCCCGGCAAACAACGCCGCCTCGTTGGCCAGGTTGCGCAGATCGGCACCGGAGAACCCGATGGTCCCGGCGGCGATGCGATCGAGATCAACGTCATCCGCCAGCGGCATCGACTTGGTGTGCACTTTCAGGATGGCCCGCCGCGCTTCGCGATGGGGGTTCTCCAGGGTGATCTTGCGGTCGAACCTTCCGGGCCGGAGCAACGCCTTGTCCAGCACGTCCGGCCGGTTGGTCGCGGCCAGCACCACCACGGACTCCTCTCCCTCGAAACCGTCCATCTCGGAAAGGATCTGGTTCAGCGTCTGCTCCCGCTCGTCGTGGCCACCCCCCATTCCGGCGCCGCGCGAGCGGCCGACCGCGTCGAGCTCATCGATGAAGACCACCGAGGGTGCCTCCTCCTTGGCACGCTTGAACATGTCGCGAACGCGGGAGGCCCCCATGCCGACGAACATCTCGATGAATTCCGAACCGCTGATGCTGAAAAACGGCACATCTGCTTCACCCGCCACAGCTCGTGCGAGAAGCGTCTTGCCCGTGCCGGGCGGACCCATCATCAGGATACCGCGGGGGATTCGCGCACCGAGTTCCCGAAAGCGATCGGGGTCCTTCAGGAATTCCACCGTTTCCATGATTTCCTTCTTCGCATTCTCGACGCCGGCGACGTCATCCATGCGCGTGTCGCTGTCTTCGCTGCGAATCCGCTTCGCGGTCGACTTACCGAAACCCAATGCACCGCCGCCCCCGGCCATCATGCGCTGCTGCATCCGATACCAGACCCACACCAACAGCCCCAGCAGCAGCAGAAAGGGCAAGGCACGGATCAGCATCTGTTGCCACCAGGGCAGTTCGGCCGGTTCCGCGGCGATATCCACCTCAGACTCCTGAAGCTTCTGCAACAGGGATTCGCCGGCCAGTTCCGGGCGCACCGTCTCGAATGACCCAGGCTCCTCGACGTCCAGAGCTTCGCGGCCGGCTTCCGTCAGGTTACCCCTGACGTCCTGTCCGCGCAGGACGACCTCGCGGACATGACCCTCCTCGAGCGCCCGCAGAAATTCGCTGTAGGTCAAGACCGTATGCTGGGGCTGTTCCCGGTCCTCCATCAAATGAAACGCGAACAGAAGGGCGAGCGACAGCCAGACGAAGATCAGCCATTTCTCCCAGACACCGTCAGGCGCACCGCTCGAATCCTCGGTGCCCCTGTTCCAGTCGAGTCCCGGCTTCTTCCTCGATTCCTTGCCTGCATCGCGCTTGCGTCCCTGTTTCATCCTGGTGACTCTACCTCCTCGTCGTGTTGCCGACGGGATCCCTGTACTGGCATGCCCCATGCCGCAACGGATCCTGCACTGGCATTCCATGCGAAGCCATGATCAGGGGGCACTCGCATCCGCGAGATCCCGCTCGCGCTCGGCCTGGGCGACGATACGCTTCACGGCGATGAAACTGTCGGGACTCACGGAAATGCTGTCGATCCCGTGCTCGACCAGAAAACCGGCAAACTCCGGATAATCGCTGGGAGCCTGCCCGCACAGGCCGGTTTTCACGCCGACATCGCGCGCCTTTTCCAGCAGCTCCGCAATCGACGCCTTGACCGCAGGGTCGCGTGCGTCGAACTGCGATGAAAGAAGATCGTTGTCCCGATCGACACCAAGGACGAGTTGCGTCAGATCGTTGGTGCCGATGGAAAAACCATCGACCCGCGCGCCGAAATCGCGTGCCAGAATCACGTTCGACGGGATCTCCACCATCATGTAGATCTCCAGTCCTGCCTTGCCCCGGACCAACCCATGCTCGGCCATTGCGGCCAGGACGCGGTCGGCCTCATCCACGGTCCGGCAGAACGGAATCATCACGCGGATGTTCTCCAGCCCGATTTCTTCCCGTGCCCGGCGCAGCGCGGCACATTCCAGCGCAAAGGCCTCGGCGTAGGGGCCGTCGACATACCGGCTGGCACCACGCCAACCGAGCATCGGATTGGCCTCCTCGGGCTCGAAACCCCGGCCCCCGATCAACCCGGCATATTCGTTTGTCTTGAAGTCGGACAGCCGGACGATCGCAGGGTTTGGCCACTGCGCCGCCGCCAACCGCGCGATCCCTCGCGCCATTCGATCGACGAAGAATTCCGCGCCGTCCTTGTAGCCCTGGGTAAGGTCGTCAATGGCCTTCTTCGCCGCATCGTCATCGACACGGTCCGGATGCATCAGGGCCAGCGGATGCACCTTGATGTCGTTGCCGATGATGAATTCGATTCGGGCCAGGCCGATCCCCTTGGCAGGCAGCCTCCACCAGCGGTACGCCGCCCCGGGGTTGGCGAGATTGATCATGATGTCGGTCTGCGTCTCCGCGATCTCTTCGGGATCGGTTTCGCTGACCTCCACCTCGGCCTCGCCTTCGTAGACAAAACCCCGCTGCCCCTCCGCACAGGACACCGTCACCTCCTGACCGTCCTTCAACTCCGATCTGGCATTGCCGGCGCCGACCACCGCAGTCACGCCCAATTCACGGGATACGATCGCCGCATGACTGGTGCGTCCACCGTGATCGGTCACGATGGCCGCTGCCTTTTTCATCACGGGCACCCAGTCGGGATCGGTCATGCCGGTGACCAGCACATCGCCTTCCTTCAGCTTGTCGCTTTCCTCAGGGCTTTCCAGCACTCGCACGATCCCGGTCGCCACCGCATCGCCGATAGCCGTTCCCTCGACCAGCTTCTTGCCCTTGGACAGCAGCTTCCAGGACCGGAATGGCTCGTTCGCCTTCTGGGAATGCACGGTCTCCGGGCGCGCCTGGACGATGAACAGTTCACCGCTGTCGCCATCCTTCGCCCATTCGATGTCCATGGGTTTGCCGTAATGCGCCTCGATGATCGCACCCCAACGACCCAGCGTGAGGATTTCCTCGTCGGAGAGCACGAAGGCGGCTTGTTCCTTTTTCGAGGTTTCAACGGTGCGCGCGGTACCTTCGTCGCCTTTCTTCTTCGCATAGACCATCTTGATGTCCTTGCCCCCGCGACGCTTCTCGATGATCGGGAGCAACGGACCGTCCGGCTGCGCCTGTGGCAGGAGTGGCTTGAAGACGTGGTACTCGTCGGGATCGACACTGCCCTGGACCACCGTCTCGCCCAGCCCCCAGGCGGCATTGATCAGCACGACGTCCGGATAGCCGGTCTCCGTGTCCAGCGAGAACATCACCCCGGATCCGGCCTTGTCGGAACGCACCATCCGCTGGACGCCGACCGACAGGGCAACCTGCAGATGATCGAAGCCCTGCCGCTCGCGGTAGGCGATGGCGCGGTTCGTGAACAGCGACGCGTAGCATTTGCGGCAGGCGTCGAGCAATGCATCGTGCCCGCGGATGTTGAGAAACGTCTCGAGCTGGCCCGCGAAACTGGCCGTGGGCAGATCCTCCGCCGTGGCCGAGGAACGCACCGCTACGTCCAGGTCCTTCATTCCGGTTTCACGGCGCATCTCGTCGTAGGCTTCGACGATCGCGTGCGCCAGATCCTCCGGCCAGCGCCCCCCCTCGATCATCCGCCGGACCTTGGCACCGACGGTCTTGAGGTTGGACTGGTCGGACTTCAGTTCGCCCATGGCGCTTTCGATCCGGTCGCGCAGGTCGTTGTCGTCGATGAAGCGCCAGTAGGCCGCCGCCGTGGTGGCAAAACCACCCGGCACCCGGATGCCACGCGTCTCCAGTGTGGCGATCATCTCGCCCAGACTGGCGTTCTTCCCGCCGACCATGGCAGTGTCCGCATTGGTCAGTTCCGAGAGTCTCAGAGTCAACGGTTCCTTGCTCATTGTGCAGGTCCTCCTGTCGTTCTCCGATCGGCAGCGATCGCACCAGAAGCGGCGCGGACGCCCCGATGTTTACGGTTTGTCGAATCCTCAGTCGTCTGACTTCGACGCCTTGCCCAGGTCCTCCAGCCCGGATTGCAGGGTCTCGACGATCTCCCGCTCGTCCGTCCCGTAGGAGTCGGGGGAAATCGGATCACCAATGATCAACCGCACCTTCCCGGGGCGCGGGAAGCGCTGTCCCGGCGGCATCACTTCCCGTGTGCCGTCGATCCACACAGGAATCACCGGTACCGGCTGCGCCGCCAGGACCAGCCCGATGCCGGGCCGCAGGCGCTGAAGCTTGCCGTCCGGGGAACGCTCACCCTCGGGAAACCAGATCAGACTGTGACCGCGTTCGAGGCAGGCCGCCGCAATGGCCAGGCTTCTTCGCGGTGCCGAACCCGGATCGATCGGCAGGATGCGGGCGGTGCGGCTGAATGCGCGAGTGAGACGGTTGGAAAACAGGTAGGCCTCGAGGCCGGCCCAGTAAAGCGATTCGAGCTGCTTTCTGCTGAGGGCGGGAAGCAGCGCCAAGGGATCGACGAAGCTCAGGTGGCGCGGCGCGATCAGATACGGCCCGTCGTCCGGAAACTGCCCCTGAACCTCGACGCGCAACAGCAACCGGCCCACTAGCCGGGCCGGCCCCAGCACGATCCGACCCAGGATGCGGCGTGCCGTTGCGGGCGGCTCCAGGTCCTGTTTCTGATCATCGTCGAGCAGTGATTCGGGTTCCTTGAGCTGTTCCTTCAGCTCGCCACGCCCCTCCTTGGCCTCGGAGGCGCCCGCGGCCTCCTGCAGCAGATCCCGCACCGTCTCGACCCGCTCGATCGCCGAGTCGTCGAGGTCGATGCCGGCACGGTCCTGCAGTGCCAGCGTCAGATCCACCCAACTGAGCGAATCGATTCCCAGTTCCTCCGCCAGGCTGCTGTCGGGGGTGAGACGCAGGTCGTGAAAACGCTCCGCCAGGTACTTCCAGGTGCGCTCCGCGCCGGGGTCCGACAACAGCTGCTGGTCCTCGGGCGCCATGGATTCGGGCGACACGGGTTCGGGTTTCGCCTCGGAAACGGCGTCGCTTTCCCCCAGTTTTTCGAACAGCTCCTCCAGTTTGTGCCGGCGCAGCTTGCCCAGGCGCGTGCGCGGCAGAGGATCCAGCGCAATACGGACGGTCCCCGGCCGATGGTGGCTGGGCAGTTCCTTGGCAGCCTCCTTCACCGCATTCTTCACCCGCTTTTCGAGATCCTCACCGGTCACCTCGCGCAAAAGCTTCGACTCCGGGACGACGACGGCTGCCAGGCGATCGTCATGCGCGAGGACCCCGGCCTCCCGCAGTTCGTCGAGGGCCTGCAACGCATCCTCGACGCGTTCCGGATCGACGTTCTCGCCTCCGGAAAGAAGGATCATCGACGACTCGCGACCGTGCAGATGCAGATAGCCATCGTCGTCCAGCTCACCCGTGTCCCCGGTGCGGAACCAGCCGTCCTCGTCGAGGACCTCTTCGGTTTTTTCCGGCAGATTCAGGTAACCGGCGAAAACGTTCGGACCCCGAGCCATCACTTCTCCACGTCCGTCGGAGGAATCGGAATCGTCGATGGCGAGTTCCACGCCGGGCAGGGCCAGACCCGCGGCTTCCAGCCGCAAACGATCGGGCGGGTTGTAGGTCAGGATCGGAGAAGTCTCGCTGAGCCCGTAGCCGGTGGCCACTTCCCAGCCCAGCGCCTGCAGCTTGCGTCCCAGCTCGGGATCCAGCGCCGCACCGCCGGCGACGACCAGACGCAGGCGCGGTGCGAGACGGCTGTGCAGACTGGCAAACAGGCGCCGGCCCAAGCGCAGGCCGAGACGCCGGCGCGCAAGCCTCGAGACCCACAGCGTCTGCCGAAACAGCAGCGCCGCGATCCGGCCCCGCCCGGTGACGCGATCCTCCAGTGCGTTCCAGACGGCCTCGTAGAGGCGCGGCACGCCCAGCATCACCGTGGCCTCGCCTTCGCGAAGGGCCCGGACGATCTGCGGGCCCACCAGCGAGAAGGGCACAATGATCGGCGTTCCCAGCGCCAGCGGGGTCAGGATGCCCACGGTGAACGGGTAGACGTGATGAAATGGCAGGGGAACCAAGGCCCGGTCGCTGTCGTCCGCGAGTTCCTGGGCGCACAGAGCCTCCACGTTGCTGCTCAGGTTCCTGTGCGTCAACGGCACCCCCTTGGGTGGCCCCGTCGTTCCCGAGGTGTAGAAGATCGCGGCCACGTCATCCTTCTCGGCCACGGCCGACGCCGGTTCGTCCGCAAGCAGGCCGACCCAACTGTCCGAAGCATCCGGCTCGGCATCGAACAGATAAATCCGCACGTCGTCCATTCCATCAGGAAGACGATCCTTCAGCGAGGAGGTCGTGAAGACGAATCGCGGCTCGGAATCCGACAGGGAATGTTCCAGATCGTCACCCGGCATCTGCGTATCCAGGGGCACCACCACAGCGCCGGCATTCATCACGCCCAGCGCCGATGCCACCCAGTCCGCGCTGTTGGGCGCGAGAATCAAGACCCGATCCCCCTTCTCCAGACCGGCATCACGCAGACCAGCAGTCAAGCGTCCAGCC
>Ga0209498_1000915_pt1 | contig 18219 bp, 11 predicted proteins | sample WalLakDeSediment_FD_184131 | JGI IMG/M metagenome (GOLD analysis project Ga0209498, IMG submission 184131) | Lake sediment microbial communities from Walker lake, Nevada to study Microbial Dark Matter (Phase II) - Walker Lake 11/02/13 Deep... | ecosystem: Environmental > Aquatic > Freshwater >... | reverse complement strand
ATCCTGGCATTTCACGAGCACGGTGCCGTCTGACAGGAAAGGAGACAAGTCGATCCTTTCAAGGGTTCGATTTCCAAGATCCCTGCCCTTGTACGTCGATTCCGCGACAACGGTCCAATCCTCTGGATCGGGAAGTCCCCGCGTTGTCCTTTTCCCTTCAGTATTCCATCCGCATCTCGTGAGAAGATCGTCTTGGGGCGCGGCCCAGCCGGCGTCTTTCCACCAGGATTCTACCTCGTTATAGGGACTGTCACCGCCGAACAAGATCAAGATTCCACCGTCCTGTACCCATTGGGCAAGTTCTTCGTTGACTTCCACGCTTTGTGGCTTGACAAAATCATAGGAGAGCAGCAGGAGCTTGTAGTCGATAAGATAGCCTGGATCAGGGACACGATCCAGGTGGGGTACCGCTACCGGGATTCCCTTCATTACCAAGGGCAGAGTCAGACCATAGAATGAATCCATGGATGATTCATGGGGGTCGTTTCGCTGCCAAAGGGCCGTGTCTCCCAGAAAAACCCCAACGGTTGGGGACGAGGATATGATTTCGTGTTCTGCGAAGCGCTGCATGTGGGAAAGAACCTGTACAACGATGCCGATTTCCGTGGCGAAACTGTCGGGGACCCTGCCATAGATACGTGTGGGCCAGGGCATGGTTTCGTAATGGATGACCTCCGGGAACATGAGAGCGGCCACCACGGTGCGCTGGTAGTTGGAACGATAATCCTCCATGGTTCGATCTGGATGATCCTCCAACGGATCCATGAGAAACCAGAGTTCCACGTCCAGCCCCCGTACCAATCCCAGGGCCGAGGCATACTCTAGGCAGGCGTTTTCAAAGGTCCTTTCGCTGGTTTGCCCTGCATATCTCACCGGCGTTCTTGCCGTGCCCGTCCACACCTGCGCTACCATCGCGTCCACATGACCTCGGTCGAGTACATGGTGATGTCCGAATACGATTCCCCAATGGGCATAGTTGAGGGGTGTATGAGTCAAAAGGAAACGTCGGATCCCGGGGTCGATCTCCCTAGCGCCATGCCAGCAGGCTTCCAAAAGTCGGGTCTGAAGCTCTGTCATCAACCGGGCGGTCCGATGACGGGCGTGAACAGAGGATGTCGGATCCTCCCAGATGTCCCCGAAGAAGTCCTGCCATTCCTTTCGAAAGGCCTGGCTATACCCTGCGCGACCGAAATATTCGGGCTCTTCGGGACAAGCGGCCCGGGCTCCCCTCTGGCTGGCTTCCCGAAAATACTGCTGGAATATTCGCCTTCGGTTTTCCGTGGGGACCATGTAGAAGCTGTTCGGTCCGCAGGTCAGGTACCGGCCTTCGCGATCCTGTTGAACCTCGTCCCATCGCGCTGGCCGCGTCCCGTCCCCTTCCAGGTAGTCCGGTCCGGCGCGGAACCCGACCATGACATGAGGCTCGTATCCCATGGCCTTCCAGCTCTTGATCTTGAGTTCCTGATTGTCCGCTATGATGACGATGTCCGTCTTGATGTCGTTGTCTTCCCGATACCCGGTCGAGGTCTGAAAGCTGGTGGTTTTCTTCCTGGAAAGCCGCACGCTTTGGGCTTGGTCCTTTGCGAGGATTCCCAGGACCTTCTCCAACGAATCGGCAAGTCCGTTCCGGTTCCGATCTTCGGGCAAGTTTTGTGGTTCTGTCACAGGGCTCCAGTTGGCCTTGCCTGATGGAGGGCATGGAAGAAAGAGATGTGTCTCATCGCGGTCCCTATCCGCTCGGACCAGAGAGAGTGCGAAAACCCTCACGCTCGCCTTGGACCAGACCTGGATGGAGACATCCACCTGGTCGCACTCTTTCGGAACCACGACTGTCCCCTGAACGCGTTCCCAGGAAGCGCCCAGGGTTTCCAGGGAGGGACCCGACTGTTGAAGGAACGTGCCGCGACGAAAAAAACGACAGAAAAGAGCGTCCCGGCCATCCGTCGGTTGTGGCGAAGTTCTCTGCAGCCACGCGGATACATAAAGAATCTCTCCTGCTTGCACGGGAATCGTGTTGGATGAGAGTCCGGCCCAGTCCCTGCCGCATCCTTGCAGGAGCACGGAATAGAGGGTTCCAGTTGCGTCGACCTGCCAGGTGGCAAGATTGCTTTCCGTGGCGTTCAAATCCCATCCCCGGGGATGCAGCATGCCTTCGGAAAGCTCGGGATTTCGCAGGAGCGATATGGAATCGGCTCGGGATGTCGTTGTCCACGAAAGGATCGGACCGCATAGCAAGAGGAGGCAAGAAATCTTGGAAAGAGAATGGGCAAGAGACGACATAGAGAATTACCCTTGTATCATTCACCATGTAATACCGCATGAGCGTGTCGGGCCAGGTGTCCTCTGAGGTCCCGAACGTATTCTTCCAAAACTGTTCTACCCAGATGGTCGTGATCTCCGCATCGATATAGGGCTCTGGCCAAAAGTAGCTCGCGGATCGCCTTGCTGCGAGGCCCTGTCGTGGCCCAACGAGGCTCTAGCTCTTCTCTGCGAATCGCCATCTGTACCGAAGTCACCGCGTGATGTCGATAGCCGGGAGACAGGAGCAACCTGGCCAAAGAGGGAGCGGCCTGTGCATCTCCGATGGCTTCCAGGGCCACGCAGATCGCGCGATGATGCGAGAAGGCCTGCTCTTCGTTTAGCTGGGAAAGCTTGTCTAGCAACACGGGCAAGGCCCTGGGATCGCGGGTGTTTCCCATAGCGTAGATTAGTGCGTCCAGAGGGCTCATGTTCATTCCAAACTGGCCTGCGCTCCGGTAGTCCCATCCCTCGTCCCAAGCCTCGAAGCTTTGGATTTCCCCCAAAAGATCGTCGATTCCCGTATTGTCTCCCAAAAGGGCCAACGCCCTCGCGCAAGAGAGTTTTTCCTCTTTCTTAGAGACGCGCGTATAGGTGGAGCGGAGCAGGGGAAGGACTCTCTCCGGGCAGGCGAAGATTCTCGCGACATGATCCTTTTTTCCTTGAAGCAGGGACTCGATGGCCTCTTGAAGCTGAAGATCCGATAGGATGGGTCCTTCATCATGGCCAAGGACTTCGGGCTTTAGGTTCCCCAGCTCGATCAGTCGTTTCTGTAACGCGCGGATATCCAGATCTCTCAGTGTACAACCCAGTGAGCAAGCCATGGACGCGGCCAGCCCCGCGGCGTACCCTTGGTTCTGGATGTCAGGTTGCATGCGTATCACCGGAATGGCATCCCTTTCCGCGCTCACGGCCAGTCCGGTGACCAGCAGGTTCTCCAGTCCCCTGGGGAGAAGTGCCCTGTAGGGAATATACGTTCTCCATCCTTCCTTGTCCGGGTTGATCAGGGCGAAGAAGGGATGAATCGTGTAACCATGGGTATCGAAATTGCTGTAAGCTTCCACGATCGTGTCAGGATAGGTCCGGCCGATCCATTGATCGATCACCGAGAGGGTGTACTCTCCCACGATCCTGCGTCTTTCTCTCGTATCGATGAGTTGTCCCGTGTCAAAAGCGTCCCTGCCCTTGACTCGAGTGTAGAGAAACACATGCCATACATCCAACATGTCCGTTTCATCCACGATCGTGAAGTCTGTGTTGACATAGCGCGCTCCCAATTCCATTTGCGGCAGGCCGGTGCCTTGGACTGCCAGAAAACGTCCATCCGTGTGGATGCAGTCCGCCCCGGCCGCCGCTGCAATATCCGCGTTTCCCGTGGCATCGATGACGACATGGGCCTTTACGATTCCTCTTCCATGCGGGGTGGCCACGACAGCCCCTTGAACCTCTCCGTTCACCACCCAGGCGCCACAACCCAAGGCTCCGAACCAGATCTCGGCCCCGGCCTTCCTGAGTTCCTTTCTCCACCATTCCATCCTCTCCTGGATGGACCAATCAGCGCCTCCAGGGACCTCCTGTGTGAAGCCCACGCGGTTGCCCCAGTAATACTTTGAGATTGCCCCCAAAGTGCCCACGCCTCCCAATCCGTCCAGGAACTCGACCACCAGCGTTTTGGCTCCATCCCGAGCCGCGGCAATTCCGGCCGGGGCGCCGCTGGTTCCTCCTCCAATGACCACCACGTCGTATTCTCCCAGAATGGGAAGGTCCTTGCCTTCCAACTGAATCTTGGGAGGGTCCAGGAAGGGTCTCACTCCATCCAAGATCTCGCGTACCTCGCCGGTCCTTGAAGCGGAGGACGAAATCCCACTGAATCGGGGAAGGCCATGGATCTTGGTCGAAGCGGCATCCTGGGCCGCGGCTTGTCCCACGCGTTCACCTAAGTCCATGAAGCCCAAGGGACGCGATAGTTCCAGGGCCTGTTCGTCTGAGACATCGGCCGATGGGCCCAAAACATAGAGACCTTTTTGCTCCTGGGACTGGCAGGCTTCCAGAGGGATCTGGTCCGCTCCTTTCCACGGACCGGTGGAGGATTGCCTTCCGATCAAGCGGTCCTTGAAGAGTACGGTCACATGATCCGCTCCCAGAACCAGTCCCTCCGTGTAGGTGACATCCCTGGCATATTGTTCCATCTCGGCCAGCGAGGCATAGGAAGCGTCCTTTAGAAGCATTTTCAGGGTGCAATCGTACAAAGGATAGGTCTGATAGCCTTTGCGGAACGAGGGAAGGATCTGTTCTGCTTGGATGTCATCGTTGGGGCCAGGGGCAGATCCCACGATCACCCTGTGGATCGCGTATGCTTCGGCCGGAAAGGGACGGAACGGAAGACCTGCCTGGCGGGCTAGGTGGGCTCGGGACGTGGCGTCCACCACGACCTTGGATCGCACCGCTTGCCTGCCTGCCCGATTGACCATGATAAACCCACAGGCCCTTCCTGTCTCGTCCACGAGAAGATCCGTGGCATAACAGGCGTAGAGAAAGGCTACGTCATGCTCCAAGAGTGCCTTGTCCAGCTCCCGTTTCACGTGAAGGGGTTTGGGCATGGGACGTGGCGCGTTGGATGAAAGGTCGGCGCCTGAGGAACGAGTGAGGATGATTTCCCCCAGGAGAATTCTGGTGGAACCTGGGGCTCTGCGGATGGAAAAGCGTACATGACGGGTAGGGCATCCCAGTTCGGCCACCAAGGGAAGGGCGGGTTCATCCACGCTGTCCTGGCCTGGATAATCGTTCTGCATCAGATTCGCGAGCGTCCATGTCTTTCCGTCCACGCTGGTGTCGATTCGAACGGAGTGAACCTGAAAATCGCTCCTGTGGAAGATGAGAAGATGAGCGCGGCAAAAGGGGACCGTTTCGCCCAGATCGGCGGTGATCTCTACATCGCCATCATATTGGACGCTATCCCGAACGGCGCTCGACCAGGCGCCATCCGCGAGTCTTGTGGGAGGATGGGTGTCCTTGTGCAAGTCGGCACTGGGAAGATTCGCTTCATAGGTGAAGGGAAGCGCCATCTCGTCTTCTCTCAGAACATTGTCTTCCGGTGGAACCAGGAACAATCGCTCGGCCAGAGCGTTCGAGGGTGTCTCGTTTTCGTTTAACCAAAGACGGAGCGTGCCTGCCACGTCCTCACCCAGATAGGTCTTGGGCGCGGCCAAGAAAACGCTTGCTCCGGCTTCCGCGGCGGCCACCGCAGCGGCCACCGCTCCTGTTCCTCCTCCTACGATAGCTACATCGACCTCATGGGCCAGAGGAATCTCGCGCTGCGTTTCCAGGATGGATCCTGAGATCGAAGGAATCGAAGAGGATGAGAACACGGCGGCCAGCATCGGTAGCCTCCAGGAACCATGAAGAAGCATGATGACCTCCTGCGGTGAGACATCAGAGGGAGGACAAGGGTTCCTTGAGAGTTTACGGACAAGGATGGGATCAGAGCAACAGCGGTGCAAGGTATCGTATCGTTCGATTTTGATATAATGGGAGATCCCAGGGGAGAATTTTGAGATTCTGTGGGGGCAAGGTAGGCATGAATCTTCATGAACATGGCCGCAGAGAAGGAATAGAATGGAGGGAGGATATGAACCCTAAAATGGAAGAACTATCCAGGTTGATCCTGGATTCCAAGAAGGCAGCAGAGGCAGAGACTCAAGCTGAACCTGAAATGCCCTACACTCGCAAGGTCGATTGGCCCATTTCATGCACGGTGGGTCCAGGATTGGAAGGGGCGATCGCCTGCGAGAGCAAGGTGGGATATGTCAACGGAGCCAAGGGTTGGCTGATCTATAGGGGATATGACATCTTCGATCTGTCCGCTCATTCCTCTTTCGAAGAGACAACGTATCTTCTTCTTCACGGCAGATTGCCCGCGGCAACTCAACTCCAAGAGTTTCGGTCCCACCTGGCCGCTTTCAGGCACTTGCCTGACACACTTCGCAGGCTCATGAGCTTCCCTGTGGAGAAGATGAATACCATGGCTGCTTTGAGACTGGGTATCGATCTCATGCGAAGGGAACAGACCGTATTGGACGAGGAGGGATTCCAACCCCCATCTTCCACGGCCATCGGACTGGACGAGGATTCCATGCCCATGGAAACCAAACCCATGGGCATGAAACGAGCGGTCTATGAGTTTAAAGGGCTGGCTCGAAGGTGGAGAAAAAGATCGCTGCCCGCGGGTCGTGTCGAGCCAGAGGGCATCTCTTCCTGCTATCACCTCATAGCCGGGGTCAGTACCCTGGTCGCGGCCATTGAACGTATTCGGCAGGGAAAGATGCCTATCGAACCGGATCCGGAGATGAGCCACGCGGGCAATTTCCTGTATATGCTCACCGGGAAGAGGCCTGAACCCCTGGAGGAACGGATCTTGGACGTGGCCCTGATTCTTCACGCGGATCATGGGATGAACGCCAGCACCTTTGCCAGCTTGGTGGTTGCTTCCACGCTGTCGGACACCTATTTCTCCGTGGGCGCCGGCGTCGCGGCCCTGAACGGGCCTCTGCATGGTGGCGCCAACGAACAGGTCATTCGGACCCTGCGAGAGATCGGGGGACCGGAGAAGGTTGGGGAGTGGTTCGATAAAGCCATGGCGAAGAAGGAGAAGATCGCTGGGTTTGGCCATCGGGTCTACAAGACCTACGATCCCAGGGCGAGAATCCTGGGTCCTTTGGCTAGGATGATGGCGCCTGCCCAGCCTGAGTTGAAAATCTTGCTCGATACGGCCATGGTTTTGGAGAAGGAAGTGGTGGATCGCCTGGGCGAATCCAAGAAGATCTTTCCCAACGTGGATTTCTATTCAGGACTGGTCTATGCGTCTCTTGGGATTCCATCCGAGCTTTTTACACCCATCTTTGCTGTCAGTCGGGTGGCCGGGTGGACGGCCAGGGTGCAAGAGTATCTCAGGAAGAATAGAATCTTCAGGCCTCGAGCCATCTATGTGGGAAAGATCCACAGCGAATACGTTCGAATGGAGGACAGGGACGAGAAGAGCTAACTCTTGTCGATTTCCAGGATTCCCACGAGTCCGTGAGCCGCTCCTATTCCTTCTTGCATTTGATCGACGATATACCGAAGAGCGTACCCCAATTGGGGTTCGATGATGTTCTCTCGGGGCAGGCCGATGTTGAGCCATCCCACGCCCTGGATAATCCGTCGCATTCTATCCATCATCATGCGGAGAGCGGGGGGACACGCGGGAGAGCATGCCGGTAGAGGTTCGAGAAACTCTTCTTTCGATGTATCGTAGGATTCCATCAAGACCATGGTGGTTTGAATCAAGGTGTTCCAGGCCATCTGAATCCCTTCGAAGTAGCCGTTGAGAAACGGAAATCCTTGTCTCGGACTGTAGTCGATGAGAAGTCGAGACAGATCCGTCCTGGTATTATCCTCATGGAGAGAGTTGACAAAACCGCGGATCGGTTGGGCATGGGAGTTGTAGTCTCCAGTGTCCATGTGGCGCCCGGTAAAGATAGATCGATCGTATAAATCCAGAAGATTGAGCCTGATTCGGGTTTGACGTTCCACCTCTTTCAGGATCCATGCGACTTCATCCCTGCTCATGAGACGCAGGGAAAGATGCTGCAGCTCATTGCGCTTGGCATCGCGGGTGTCTTTGTCATAATAGATATAGGAAACGACATAGTCCATGTTGCGGGGTTGTTTTTCCTCGTGAGTCCAAAGGGATTGCCATTCGTAAGAATACCTGCCCAGCCAGTCGCAAACAACAATACAGTACTCAGGGGTTCTTTCCACGATTTCCACCAGAAGCTGGATCAGTGTCGCATCATCGTTGTGGTGGGAACAGGTTCCGAAGGAGCTGAAATAGAGATCGAAAGGTGCTTCATCTTTCTCCATGGGAAGCCCTTGGGTGAAATCGGCCTTTTCGAAGAACACCTTGGGATGAGATCCGCAATGCTCGTCGGCTTGGCGAAGGAGGTCTTCGTTCAGGTCCACTCCCTTGTAGAGTCCCAGGATGTCTGGAGAAAGCAAATCGATCTTCACCTTTTGCAGGTCAGGATCTCGTTCGCGTACCCCGGTCAGCAAATCGAAACCATCTGCGCATCCACACCCCAGATCCATGATTCGGATTCTTTTCATCCTGTTCCTGCAAAATCGAATCAATTTCATCAGGTGCGGACGAAGATGAATACGTGTGATCTCATCCTCCCAAAACCTTCGCACGTTGTCATATTTTCCTTGGAGTCCTGACTGTTTTTCGTACTGTCCGCTACAAGCGGCTTCACTATAGGCTTTCATCTGATCCTTGGTGCATGGAATCATGATCCATCCTCCGATAGGGCCGCGGTCAGGATTCCATCTATCCTTGCCTCCAAATCCCGCAACAGGCCACCTGGTAAATGCTTGTGTGGACGTTCCGAGAGATTTCTGACCTTCTCATGCGCGGCCCGCAGGGTGTCTCCCTCAGGATCCTCTAGGGGGAAACGTACATACACGTCTTCCCTGGATGGCAGAGGCAGATGATATAAAAAGGTTCGATGGGAGGAGGACATCACTTCATGCATCATGCTCAGGAATTCATCAGGAGACTTTCCGGTGATGGAAGGCTCTCGCAGCATACGTTTCACCACGCCGATTTGCAGGTCGTCGAGCACGGCCTGTTCAGGACAAAACACATTGGTCCGTTCCAAGAGGCCGAAGGCGTAGTGGATGTACTGTGCTCCTGAGGCGGGAATGCTGGCCAAGGTCATCATTTTCTCCACAGTGGCTTGAATCCCGGGATAGGAGGAATCCGCCACCCCTGCGGTGGAATAGCATGGAAGCCCATAGAGCCTGGCCATTTGGGCGCAGTCCATGTTGTAGTGGATGAATTCAGGGGCCCCGTACATGTCGTTGAGGTTATCCAGACGGGTTCTCACCGGAACGGCACCGTATAAAACAGGGGCTCCAGGGGAGATGAGTTGATGAAGGGTGATGGCCGCGAGAAGTTCGGCATGGATCAGGGCCACCATGCCAAATTCATCGAAAGGGCCTGTGGCTCCCCCCATGGGACAACTCGATACGACAATGGGGATTCTCCTCTTTGTGATCTCCATGAAGGTTTCCGCCGTGTCTTCAACGATTTGAAGAGGGCTTTTCACAACGCAGGCGATGAAGGACAGAATGGGATTTTCCTGAAAAGCATCCGGTCCTCCGCAGATCATGCTGGCCATCTCGAGAACGGAATCCAACTGCTGTAAGTCGGTGAGACCTCCTTGAACATGCTTGGTGGTATGGTTCAAACTTGCCAGAAATTTGTTTACATCCTTGTTTCGTGTGGTAATTTCGGAATCCTGTATGTTCACGCAACGGATGAAGAAATCTAAATTCTCGAGGTACTCGCAAAGATGTGCTGCTTGACATAGTCTGGATAGATTTCCTGTCTCACGGGAGAATTTGGGACGGTTCTCCTCGTAGGATACATCCAGCCAAACATTGGTTTCCGATCCGCTTCCAAAACGTACGCGAGGTTCTTTCGCGTCCAGCACAATACGGTTGTTGGGTTCCCTCGCTCCAAGGACGACCCTGGAAGGCGCGGTTGCCAAAGCCTTATCTATGACTGTGGAGGGAAGAAGAACCTTCAGACCATCTCCTTCCTCGATCACGGTGGCCCCGGCTCGTTTGAACTGCTGGGCTGCCCTGGGGTTGTAGCTTATGATTCCCTCTCTTTCCAGCAATATGCGAGAGGTTTCATCGATCTGAAGGACTTGCTTTTCCGAAAGCCTTTGGACCGCATGTTTGAGTAAGATGCCTTCTCGTTGTTCTTTCACGGACGAACTCCTGTTTCTGAAAGGAAAGCCACAAGATCTGAAATGCTCTCGATACCCAGAGCCTGGGAGTTTTCAGTCTTCATGGTCAATGTGTAGGTGTTGTTGAAACCGAACGGCTTCAACCAGAGCAGATCGTATTCCTTTTGAAAGGCTTCATGAACCTGACGAAAGGCTTCGTCGGGATCACGGATGGGATCCCTTTTCAGGATGTTCATGAGTCCTGTGCCCGTGTATTCCACGTAGAGATCTAAATCACCTGCTTTCAAGGCATTGAAACAAATCATGGTCCCGCCTAGATTTAGACGGCGTGTAACCTTGAGATCCGTCGTGTCTTCGATCAAAATGGAAAGCATTTCCCCCAGGATTTCCTGCTCCGTGAATTGTTTTCCTCCCACCACGACCTTGCCTGACTTCTCTTGGGATGAACCAGATCCTGGCTTCAAGAGATCTTTGCTTTGTAAATAATCACGGGCCACATCCCTGGCTTTCATGCCCTTTTCATCCACCATCAGGTTGAGCTGTCGCATCTCCTGGTCATCGATTTGACCAGAGAGGCGCTCCAATACCTGCTGCAACTCCGGATGTTCTCGAAGTGTTTCCGCGCGCACCAAAGGGGCGGCGTGGTACGGGGGGAAAAACCCCAGATCATCCTCTAAAACCTTCAAATTGTAGGCGGGAATCCTGCCGTCCGTGGCGAAACCGTTGATCACATCCACGGCTCCATCGGCACAGGCCCTGTACATCAGTCCTGAATCCATTTGGCGGGGGGGATGTGGAAACTGAAACCCGTATTTCACGCAGAGGCCAGGATAGCCATCCGGCCGCGTAAGAAACTCGGCATCAAAGCCTGCGGTGAGATGTTCTCCCGGAGCGGATCTATGCCGGCTCACGAGGAGTAAGAGGCAAAGCAAGAAGAAGCCGGCTGCCAGAGATAGAATTTTTCTCTTCATGGACATGATGTGACCTCCTGGGTTTTGGAAGGATCGATTCGCAGGCCTTCGGGAACCAACCAGGTCTCGATACGGCCCAAGATCCAATCGAAGAGAATGGCCATGGCTGCTGCTGGAACGGTGCCTGCCAGGACATAATCCATTTGAAAGCTGCGCAATCCCTTGATGATCAGATCTCCCAAACCTCCGGCTCCTATAAGACCGCACAAGGTGGCCACGCCGATGGTCCACACCGTAGAGATTTGAACCCCGGCCATGATCACCGGAAGGGAAAGAGGCAGTTCAACCAGGAAAAGGACCTGTAGAGGCTTCATACCCATGCCTGTGGCCACTTCAATCACCGTAGGATCCACTTGGGAGATTCCGGTATAGGTGTTGCGAAGGATGGGGAGCAAGGCGTAAAGCACCAAAGCCACCAGGGCCGGCAAGGTCCCGATGGTGGGCAAGGAAAACACCGAGAATATAAGAACGATAAAAGCCATGAGCGCCAGACTGGGAATGGTTTGAATGACCGACGTGATTCCCATGATCGCGGAGACGACGCCCTTCCATGGACATCGGGTGAGGTAAATGCCCAGAGGAAGAGCGATGAGTGTCGCGATTCCCATGGCGAAGAAGGTCAGTTGTATATGTTGAATCGTTCCTTGAAGGATATCTTGTCCCAGTTTGTCAATGCAGGCGGATATCAGATTCATGAAGGGGCTCTCTCGTCATTCAGAAGTTCATGAATGATGTCGTGAAGTTGTGGTTTTTCGATATAGCCAATGATCTTTTCGCGATGACGTACGCCGATACGTGAGCTTCGTGTGATTTTGAAGAGATCCAGGGCATCGATCACCGAAGCTCTGGGGGAAAGGGTTGGACCCGTGGGGTCCTTAAAGGGATGCGGGCCGGTCCATGTGTCTCCCACAAGGGATTGAAGGGTTTTTGTCAGCAAGGAGAGTTGAAAACGATGTCTTCCCAGGAAATCGTCGACGAATGCGTTGGCTGGACTTTCCACCAGTTCGGAGGGGGTGGCGACCTGTTGAAGCTGGCCATGATGCAAGAGCGCGATACGGTCTGCCATTTTGACCGCTTCGAAGATGTCATGGGTGACGAAAAGAATGGTTTTCTTGATCTCGGATTCCAGGTCGAGGAATTCGTTCTGCAGTTGTTCGCGTGTGATGGGATCCAGCGCGCCAAAGGGTTCGTCCATCAAGATGACCGGAGGGTCCGCCGCCAGGGCTCTCGCCACGCCGATCCGTTGCCGCTGACCACCTGAGAGTTGAGATGGATAACGGTCTCTATACTCTTCAGGAGAGAGTCCCACGATTCCAAGCAGCTCATCGATTCTTGAACGGATTCTATCCTGGGACCAGGACAACAGGTTGGGAACCACGCCGATATTCTCCGCCACGGTCATATGGGGAAAGAGTCCGATATCCTGTATGGCATAGCCGATCTTTCGTCGAAGAGCTATGGGATCCTGCTTCATGATATCCGCGCCGTAAATCTGAATGCTGCCCTCCGTGGGATCCAGCAAGCGATTGACCATCTTCATGGTCGTGGTCTTTCCGCTACCGCTGGTTCCCAAGAGCACCAGGGTTTCTCCTTCTTTCACGTGTAGGGAAAGACGCTTCACAGCGGCAAAGCCATTGGGAAAGGTCTTTGAAACATCCTCAAAGATAATCATATTAAAGCCTTGCTGACGTTCGACACGTGAGGCTCAGCAGACTCCTGGGATCGAATCTCGGGAAAGAGATTGAGGATCTGCTCTCGAACGACAGAGGGTATTCGAGAAGGCGGTCTGTTGGCCAGAATCTTGGAAACCTTTACCTTGGCTCTCGAGGAGGCGCTTTCTTGGGATTCCCATTCCTCCCTGGTTTGACGATTGGCAAGTTCCGGATCAAAGAACTCGCTACGCATATATTTCACCGTATGCTCTTCCGCGAGGAAATCCGAGCCGGGTCCCCGCTTCATGATGAGATCCATGGCCAAGGTGTCCTCGCTGACTTCAATCCCTCGAAGAACTCGCTGACACATACCGAGAATCTCGTTGTCAACGACCAGTTTCTCGTAGGATACGGTCAGGTCGGCTTCCATGAGTCCAGCTATGTCATGGATATAGTTCGCGCCCGACATGGCCACCAGAAGACTCGAAAGAGCGCTTTCATAGGCGGCCTGGACACCCATCTCTTTGGCATCGGATGTTCCTCCAGTACTGTAGAGCGGCAATTCGAAATATTGGGCCATTTGAGCCACCGACGCGTTGATCATGGCTCGTTCGATGGCTCCACCCAGGTGATTCATGTTTCTCAGGTCGCAGATGGAGCCCACGCTACCGCAGATGCCTGGGGCACCTTTGTGAACCGATTGAATCATGGCGATTCCCGCCAAGGTTTCCGCAACATGCGTGAGAACGTTCGAAGCCAATGTGACGGGAGATGTCGTCCCGCAGATCGGCTCGGTGGGCACGATGGTGGGAAGGCCCTGCTGCGCGAAATAGCAGGCCATTTCTCCGTATGCCTTGTCGATCTTGAATGGGCTGATGATCAGCGTAATAAAGGAGACGAAAGGACGTTCCTTCAGGGCATGGTCTCCGCCAGCGATATGTTGACACAACTTCACAACGTCCTTGCATCCCTCCATAGAATACACGCCGGCCATGACATGTTTTGTCGTATTGTCCAGCGCGTGGAAAAAGCGATTCAGATCGATCTCGTCCTTCTTCTTGATCTCGTTCGGGAACACATTGATCGTGAACACGTGGATATGTTCCAGTTGGTCGACCAGAACGGCGTTATCAATCACATCCTGCAAGAGAGATGGGCGCCTCTTTCCTGTTCGAGGATCTATGACGTAAATCGCTGTGCCCCCTGTTCCGTAGTGGACCCGATTTCCTGTCAAGATGGCGTCATGGTTTCCATCCCTGGAATATAAGGTGATGGAGGAGGGATTGGACGCTATCGCGTCCTCGACCAGCGACCTGGGAAGACGGACAATTCGTGTGTTTTCGTCACATAGAGCACCCTGACGTGCGAAAGCTTCGAAGGCTGAAGGAGCGTGTACCACGATCCCGGATTTCTCCAGAAGTTCAAAGGCGCAGGTTGCGATCCGCTTCACATCGTTTTCCGAAAGAGGTTTGTACATGCCTCCGGAAAGGCCAATTTCATTCTGTTTTGATTCCATGCGCACCTCCGGAAGAGTTTCTATCAAAGGGACAAGACACGTATCAGTTCGGGCATACCCCTCTTTTGGAGAAGATGGATTGCCCGTTGGGCCGGACAAGTCCGGGCACGAAACCGAGAGAAGAGAGGGTCCAAATATTTCTCTTCACCGAGTCCTCGTTTTGAAAGCCCTTGTTCTGCCAAGCGGAGCATTTGTTCCGTGAGATCCAAGAGATCCGGATTCGCCTCGGCAGAAGTCAGGCAATCTTTGCATGCAACAAGGCGCAGCTCGCGAAGCCTGGTCCAGGAATGTTTCTCCAGGATGTGAAGTGCTTCTTCGCTGGAGTGGACCAGTCCCAGGGTCAGTGCCGCAATGGAGGTCATGTCCTCCGGTGGTTGCTGATCGTTGCTTCTATTTTCCACGGTCTGATACCTCGAGATCCGCGCGCAGAACCATTGGAATGTAAGATGCTGGGCAATGTCTTCGGGACAGGGTGTGACCTGGACATGCTTCTTCTCCACGTTCAAGGCTGTTTGCGTCTTGCATGGTTGATAATAGGAATGAAAATGGGGATATTCCATGATGCCCAGGGGTTTTCCATTTCTTTTCACATAGACAGGGGACAGATCACCGAGAACACGGGCATAGTCTGAGAGGTCTTTGAAGGGCTTCTCTGGAACACCCGTTCGACCTTGCGCCGGCTTCCACCAGTCCCATAAGATCTCCGAAACGCATAGATATGTGGGGTCGATCGCTCCTCGCCAGATGGGCGAATGGGCTGTGAGAGCAATCTGAGCTCCGGCGAAACCATTGAGCACATTCAGAACACGTATGGCTTCTTCTTCGTCAATATCCACATGAACCTGGTTGGTCGCGTTGACGGTGAAGAGATGGACATCGTCACCTTCGTCAGGGGAGAGGACTTGGTTGGAACGAAAAGCATTCTCCCAGAAGGCCGTTCTTGCCTGTTCGATCAACAAGTTCTTGTTGGGGGGGGTTCGTGGATGAATCCCGTAGGCGAGAAAATGGACTCCCTCCAAAACGGAAAATTCCGACAAGGTTGCACGCAACGCGTCCACTTGAAGCTGGAGAGCGTTGAGATCCGCCACGTGGGCCAGAGAGAATTCGATCTTGGAGTAGCCTGTTTCGCAGCCAGCCAGGGTGTCATTTCTCTCGCCTGCTTGTTGGACTCCAATGACTTTTCCGGTGAGCGGGTCCTTTCGGGGTGTCCATCCTCTTTGGGACAAGAAGGACCAGAGTCGATCCACGACGGATCTCGGAACCGCGTGTCCTTCGGGTAAAACCAAGGGGAATTTCAACTCTACGCCGATTCTGCGCTGACCGGTGACTCGATGACAAGCGGCATCCCTACATCTGTCCCGAAGATATTCTGCGATTGAATTCATCTTGTCCCCATGATCTGTCCGTCTCCCTGGATGACGAATTTGTAGGTTGTCAGTTCACGAAGTCCCATGGGACCTCTGGCATGGAGCCTGTCCGTGGAAATGCCAATCTCCGCTCCCATACCTAGAGAATTTCCATCGCAAAACATGGTGGACGCGTTGACCAGGACCACAGAAGAATCGACTTCCCGCAAGAAACGTTGGGCGTGATCGTACCGGCCAGTCACGATCGATTCGGTATGTCCTGAACCATACTTGTGGATATGGGCTATCGCTTCATCGAGTCCAGCGACCATCTTGGCCGATATCACGAGGTCCAGATGCTCGGTCTCGAAATCCTTTTCTGTGGCCTGGATGACACCCTGACACATCTCGACCAAAGAAGAACATCCGCGGACTTCTACCCCGTTTTGGATAAGGGCTTTCACAAGGGTCTGTGCCTTTTGTGGGGCGCGTGTATCCAAGAGAACGCATTCCGCCGCGTTGCACACCTCAGGCATGAGCAGTTTGGAATCCAGGACGATATGTTGGGCCATGCTTGTATCGGAATCCGCCCCCACATAGACGTGACATATCCCCTGGTAATGCTTGATGACTGGAATTCGACTTTGTTTCACAATCCCTTCGATCAGTCCTTTACCTCCCCTGGGTATCACCAGGTCAATAAGGTGGGAAAGGCCAAGAAGATGAGCGATTTGCTCGTGATTCCCTGAAATGACTTGTATGGCGTTTTCTGGTAGACCCGCAGCCTGAAGGGATATTTTCCAGAATTCGCCCAGCAGGGCATTGCATTCCCTTGCCTCCGAGCCTCCTTTGAGGAGAAGGGTATTTCCTGACTTGATGGCGAAGGCTCCGGCGTTAAGCGTTACATGGGGACGCGATTCATAGATCATGAGCAAGACCCCTATGGGAATTCTCATTCGAGCCACTTGAAGGCCATTGGGCCGAAGGGAAAACTGTTCCAGTTGTCCTACCGGATCAGGTAGATCCGCGATTCTGCGAAGAGCCAGAATGCAACCCTCGATCTTCTGGTCGTCGAACAAAAGCCTTCGCATCATGTTGTCGTTCAGTCCATGAGCCCGGGATCTATCTAGGTCCTTTCGGTTGGCGGAGAGTACCTCGCTTCTTTTCTTTTCAAGGAGACGAGCCATGGATTCAAGAACGGCGTTCTTGGAAGCAGTGCTGGCCCTGGCGGTCTCATGGCATGCGTCTTTGGCCTGATGAACTTGGATTTCCAGATCTTTCAAGGGTGTCACTTCCTTCTGAGTTTTCTGCATCAAGCTGAGTTCTCTACCTCTAGACCGGTCCCACAGGCTCTTGCCCGGTCAGATCGTCGCAGAGAACAGGTGGGATGGGTATGGGATCCGCTACCATCATGAAGGCCAGGCGCTGAATGGAGGCCACCAAGAGGCTCTGCTCCCATTCTTCCAGTTGTCCAAATCTGGACAACAAACGGTCCTGAATGGGCGAAGGGGCTCGAAGGAGAATCTCTTGACCGGCAGGGGTGATTCTCAAAAGGACGCGCCTCTTGTCGCTTTCACTGCGTTCCCGTCGCAGGAGTGCCTTGTGTTCCAAACGATCCAGAATCCCTGTCACAGTGGCTTGACTTAGATGCATTCGCTTGGCGAGTTCCCCAACCGACATTTCTCCGTGATGGTTCAGTTCCCGTAAGAGCGTCAGTTGTTGCGCTGTGATTCCATGCTTCTGTGCCAGAACCTTGGAATGTTGATCTATGGCATGGATGATCTGCCTGAGCGCGAAAAGCACCTTTTCACAATGATCATTACTTTGCAGTTGATATGAATCCAAACTCATCGTGTTGAATTATATAGCATACGATAGATTGATGCAAAACATCCTATTCCAGGATCGGAGAAATCAAATGGCTTGTCCCTGTCGAATATTGAATGCGCGACCGAGCATGTTGACCTATTTTGACAGGAGAACTCAATCTATCCGATGTGGTTCCAAGACATAGCCCCCCTAAAACTCGCTTATTATATGCTATTTTGTCGTCGATCAAGCATATTTTCAGGACTTTTCAAAGAGTAAAAAAGAGTGGAATCCCAACACGCGAGAGAGTCATTGATACCCTTTGTGGAGACTGATTCGATTCTATGATCATTCTCAGCAAGGTATATTCCAAACGTATTACGTTGGATAAAGTGTTGAATAAGATCTTCCAGATCTTTCGTGATGCTAAGGAATTTCTGTCTCTTCCTTGGCGATATGAATCGTTCTGGTGGGAAACGCGATCTCCAGGTTCAGTTCATCCACAAGGCGCAAGATGGCCAGATTGATTCGTTCCTTGGTCTCGAGATGCTCTGCCAGGGTCAAGCCTTTGGTGAAGTAGAGAAGAAAGAGGTTGAGGCTGGAATCCCCGAAGTCGCTGAAGCGAACCACGATCACTTCCTGATCCACCTCCTGGTCCGCTTCCAGAACGCGTCGAATCCGTTCCACCAGACATTCCATCTGGTCGGCTGTGGTGCTGTAGGTGACGCCCACGGTCTGGATGACCCGACGCTTGGCCATACGCGAAAAATTGTCAATGGTGCTGTCGGCCATGGTCTTGTTGGGGATGGAAATCATGCTGGAAAGAAAGGTCCG
>Ga0209498_1000914_pt1 | contig 18230 bp, 11 predicted proteins | sample WalLakDeSediment_FD_184131 | JGI IMG/M metagenome (GOLD analysis project Ga0209498, IMG submission 184131) | Lake sediment microbial communities from Walker lake, Nevada to study Microbial Dark Matter (Phase II) - Walker Lake 11/02/13 Deep... | ecosystem: Environmental > Aquatic > Freshwater >... | reverse complement strand
AACGCTGGTTAAATTAGTTCTTTCAAGCTTTATCAAAGCCAAGTTCTTTTCCAAATCCCTTTTTAGTACCTGATAAGGGGCCCGCTGGCCGTTGACGAAAAAATTAAAATCCCAGCCAGCCGGAACCAGTTCAGCCAAAGTAATTATCAAGCCGTCGGACGTCAGAATTAACCCCGAACCCTCCAAGACTCTGCCGGCTGCTGTTTCGCTTTTTACCCTGATAACCGCCTTTTCCGCCCTTTCAATGGCTTCTTTAAGCGCCACATTTTCCTGAATATAAACTTCTCTTATTTCTGTTTTATAAACCGGACCGGGTATAGGCTGATAAAAAAGCGGCCCTTCAACAAAGTAAGGCCATATAATTTGACTGGCGAAAATTCCGCCAGCCATGCCGATAACAAAAAAAGTTAAAATTTTTAAAGTTTTTTTAAGCATAAAATTAAAGTTAAGACGCAAAATAAGCTAAAAATCTAGCTTTTGACGACTTTTTCTCTTTTAGCGGAATTTTTAATCAAGTCTTTGACCGTCCTAAAAACTATTTGCCCGGCTTCAAGGTCAATTGTTACCCGTTCACCTTCCTTAACCTGGCCGGAAACTATTTTTAAAGAAAGCGGATCCAGCACCTGTTTTTGAATTACTCTTTTTAAGGGCCTGGCTCCCAGATTCTGGTCAAAGCCCCGCTGGGCCAAAAACTCTTTTGCCGAATCGGAAACTTTAATTTCAATTCTTTTGGCAGCCAGTCTCTGGGCAACCTTGGCCATTTCCAAATCAACGATTTTTTGGATTTCCGTCCGGCCGAGAAAATTGAAAATAATAATTTCGTCAATCCGGTTCAAAAATTCCGGCCGGAAACTCTCCTTAAGCGATGCCAAAACTTTTTCTTTTAAATCCTGCTTCTGGCTGATTTTTTCATCACCGCCGATAAAACCCAAAGCAGCTTCCTGGGAAATAATATTTGAACCGACATTGGAAGTCATAATAAAAATGGTGTTTTTAAAGGAAGCTGTTCTGCCCTTGGCATCGGTCAACCGGCCGTCTTCCAGAATCTGAAGCAAAATATTGAAAACCTTGGGATGAGCCTTTTCTATTTCGTCGAGCAAAATAACGCTGTAAGGCCGGCGCCTGATTTTTTCCGTCAACTGGCCGCCCTCTTCGTAACCGACATAACCCGGCGGAGAGCCTATCATTTTGGAAACAGTATGGTCTTCCATATATTCTGACATATCCAGCCTGACTAAAGCGTTTTCGTCATTAAACAAAAATCCGGCCAAAGCCCGGGCGGTTTCGGTTTTTCCCACGCCGGTTGGCCCTAAAAACATGAAAGAGCCTAAGGGCTTGTTTTCTTCGGAAATACCGGCTCTTGAGCGCCGGATAGCATGGGCAATAGCTTCCAGGGGTTCTGGCTGACCGATAACTCTTTTCTGCAGGATGTCTTCCATTTTTTCCAGCTTCTTAATTTCTTCTTCCAGTAATCTGGTAATCGGAATGCCGGTCCAGCGGGAAATCACCCTGGCTACTTCTTCTTCAGTCACTTCTTCTTTCAAGATAGGCCGGTTTTTCTGGAATTGGGCCAGCTTCCTTTCAGCTGACTTTAAATCCTTTAAAAGCTGGGGAATTTTACCGTATTTTAATTCAGCCACTTTTTGTAAATTAGCTTCAGCCTCCCCTCTTTCCGCCTGAAAACGGGTTTCTTCTATTTCTTTTTTAAGATTTTTTATTTTATTGATGGTTTCTCTTTCTGACTGCCATTTAGCTTCAATTTCCTTGGCTTTTTCTTTCAGGTCGGCCAGCTGGCGGGAAAGCGCTTTCTTTCGATCGACAGGTCTTTCTTTTTTGGTTGCCGCTTGCTCTATTTCCAATTTTTGAATCTCTTTTTTAAAATTTTCCAATTCAACAGGTTCTGATTCAATTTCCAGCCTTAAAGCTGACATGGCTTCATCCATCAGGTCAACAGCCTTATCGGGCAAAAATCTGTCGGTAATATAGCGGCCGGCCAGTTGAGCGCAAGCCACTAAAGCCGAGTCTTTTATTTTTACGCCATGGTGCAGTTCGTATTTTTCTTTAATCCCCCGCAAAATTGAAATGGTATCTTCTATCGTCGGTTCCTGAACTAAAATCGGTTGGAATCTTCTTTCCAAAGCCGGATCTCTTTCCAAATATTTCTGGTATTCTTTTAAAGTAGTGGCTCCAATCGCCCTCAATTCTCCCCGGGACAAGGCCGGTTTTAAAAGATTGGAAGCATCAATAGCTCCTTCGGCCGCTCCCGCCCCGACTAAAGTATGAAGTTCGTCAATAAATAAAACATACTTGCCGGCCGCCCGGTTGATTTCCCTGAGCAAAGCCTTAATCCTGTCCTCAAACTCACCGCGGTATTTTGTACCGGCAACCAAAGCACCCAAGTCCAGGCCGATAATTTCTTTTTCTTTCAGCGATTCCGGTACCTGGCCGGAAACGATTCTCTGGGCTAAGCCTTCAACAATAGCTGTTTTTCCCACTCCGGCTTCACCGATCAATACCGGGTTATTTTTGGTCCGCCTCGACAAAACCTGCATTAATCTCCTGACCTCGTTTTCTCTGCCGATGACCGGATCAAGTTTTCCCTGTTTGGCCTGGTTGGTCAAATTTCTGGCGTACCTTTCAATAACCTGATATTTTGATTCTGGCTCCTGATCGGTAATTCTGGCTCCGCCCCGGATCTTGGCCAGTTGTTTCAAAAAAGTATCATAATCCAGTTTACCGAATTCCATGGTGGTTGCTCCGCCGCCGGGCTGCATAAAAGCGGCTCTGTCCAGAATTTCTTTGGCTTTTGTTTCCGAAGCCAAAAGAGCTAAAAATAAGTGTTCAATGGAAATAAAATCATCCTGCATTTTCATTGCTTCCTGTCTGGCCCGGTCCAGAACCTTGGCCATATCCTGGGTCAGATAAAACTGGCCGAAAGCTTGAGGCTGGGCAACGACCGGCAAGCGCTCTAAAGCCTGCTTTGCCTTTCTTTTTATTCCTTCAATATCAGCTCCCAGGCGCTGAAGTAAATTCAAAACCACGCTTTCTTCCTGCGAAAGTAAAGCGCAAAGCAGGTGCAGAGCGTCGATCTGCTGCTGGTTTCTTTCCCGAGCCAAATCCTGAGCCTGCAATATGGCTTCTTGTGCTTTATGTGTAAATTGACCTCCGTTTGGCATACCCCATTAGAAATTCCTGGAGAAAAAATTTTAATAATAAAATTTTTCCCTATCTGCCAGAAAATTCTATTACATAATATATTTTTTTATCTGCCCCGATAATAGTCCCTATTGCATTGGACGGACTTCTAACGGGGCATGCTTTTTAATTTTAACAGGCAAATTTAAAAAATCAACCGAGATCGAATCTTACTCGCTGCGCTCGTCAAGCGTCACTTCAATATTCATTTTCTGGTTATTGCGCAGAACATTTAAAACCACCCGGTTGCCGGGACTGTATTTGACAATAATTTTAGCCAGAGTATTTTCGCTGGTAATTCTTTCTCTGTTGAATTCCAAAATAATATCTCCTTGCTGTAAACCGGCTTTCTCTGCCGCTGAATCGGGAAAAACAGCCGGCTCTCCCTGGCTACCCGACTGAACCCAGGCACCGTAATCAACCGGCAAATTATTTTCTTTTTGAATGGCTTCATTAACCAAAACGTATCTCACGCCCAAAAAAGGATAAACTATTCTGCCTAAAGTTTTTACCTGCTCAATACTCTTTTTAACTTTATTAATCGGAATGGCAAAGCCGATATTTTCTCCGCCAACTACCATGGCAGTATTAATACCAATAACCTCGCCCTTCAAGTTTAGAAGCGGACCTCCGGAATTACCCCGGTTAATGGCCGCATCTGTCTGTATGACATCTTCCAGAACCTGAACCAATCCCCCGCCGACAGCGGTAATATTCCTGCCTAAGCCGGAAATAACTCCGACCGAAACCGAGTTCTGGAATTCTCCCAAAACATTGCCAATAGCAACAACTGTCTGGCCTATTTGCAAAATATCCGAATCGCCCAGTTTTACCGTCGGAAACGAACTTTCAGAGGTAATCTTTATTACGGCCAAATCCTGAACCGGATCCCTGGCCAGAACCTGAGCCGGAAAACTCCTTCCGTCGTTAGTCAAAACCGTATAATCGACATTGTCTCTCAAAACAACATGCTTATTGGTCAGAATCATCCCGTCTTCAGAAATTATAAAACCCGACCCTCCGCCAACCTCCCTCTCTTCAACCCTTTTCTGCAAAGGGACATCTTCAAAAGGAGCGAAATAATATTGCTCAACGTGTTCGGTAATTAAAATACTGACGACTGATCCGGAAACCTCGTTAACCGCACTTATAATTGCCTCTTCCTGGGTGGTTTGAGGCAGATAAACTTGCTCTTTTTCAATAATCGTTTCCCTTTCAATTATTGAAGGTCCAGGAATTTCAATATCCAGTTCATCAAGCTGGCTTTTTATATCAGCGAAAAAATAACTGCTAGCCAGTATTCCGCCGATTCCGCCAAAGATAAAAGCAACGATTACAATCAAAATCAAACCATGGGGCCGGCCATCCGCGGTTTTCGGCGTTATTAATTTCGGAGAGTCAGTTCCTCCCGAAATCAATTCCGGTTTTTCTTCTTCTGATTTTTTCAGAAGATTTTTAACCGAGTCTAATTTTGGCAATTGATAATCCGGCATAATTCTTTTTTATTTGTATAATAACTCTGCTCCGCTATCGTTTAAATATTGACATCCTTCGGCTTTCAATAATTCAAAAACCTCCTTATGTTTTTCTAAAAGTAGCTCATTACTAATTGCCTCGGCAGTAAAACGTAATACCGGATCATTGGCTGATGGTCGTAAGTTAAAATTCCAATCAGGATAATTCACTGTCAGGGTATCAAAATCGGAAACTTCAGCGTCAGAATATTTTTCTCTAACCTTGTCTAAAATTTTATTCATCACTGCCAAGGCTGCCGGAGTTAAGTCCTCGCTAGCGGCAAAACCCGGCAGAATAAAATTATACTCTCCACTAACCGGATAATGAATGCGGCCTTCTTTAGTTAATTGGCCAAGGCTTTTATTACTCTCGGAAATTATTTGAATGATCTGACAAAAAGCAATTAAGCTATTCTCTACCATATAATCACCGAAATTATAATAAATATGACCGGAAGATTCACCGCCAAACAAAGCATTTTCTTTTTTCATTCTATTCTTAAAAAAAGCATGTCCTACTAATTCCATTTTAGGAATTCCTCCGGCTTCAATAATTTTCTTTTTAATATAACGAGTCGCCCGGACATCATGTATAACCGCCCGGCCAGGATTTTCTTTCAACATTTTTTCGGCAATTAAACCGTTAATATAAACACCAAAAATATAATCACCGTTTTCATCAATAAAATATATTCTGTCAGCATCGCCATCAAAAGCTATGCCCAAATCCGCTCCCACCTCTTTAACCTTTGTTACCAATTGCTGACGATTCTCTTTTAGAAAGGGATTTGGCGGATGACCGGGATAACGACCATCTAATTGCCAATTAATTTTTATAAATTCTATCTGGGGCAGATGTTTTTCTAAATTATCAATTTCTAATGAACCAACCGCATTTGAGGCATCAGCCACCACTTTTAATGGTTTAATTTTACTTATATTAACAAACTCTAAAACTTGAGTAATAAAATCTTGCCAAACATCTTTTTGCTTTAATTCCCCCTTTCTTTCTGATTTGACTTCTTGGTATTTCAAAAAGTCTTCTTTCAATTTTTCCATACCAAATCCCTGGCCAAAAGGAGTGGCCCCGGGTCCTAAAATTTTTATACCGCTTAAATGCCCGGCCGAATGAGAAGCGGTAACTTCCAATCCCATATCAAACTTATAATGACCGACTGAAAAATAAACCACATCAGTGCCGGCAACGCCAATATCAGTAATATCGGCTCCTTGGTCAAGAACTCCCCTGACTAAAGCTTTATAAATTTTAGGCGTCGCTAAGCTTATATCGCGGCCGATTACTGTATTTTTAGCATTAAAAGTCCGCACCAAGATCCTGGCAATTTTGTAGCAAATTTCATCATTAATATCTTCCGGGTATTCCCCTCTGATATCATAAGCTCTAAATATTTCCATAAATTTATTTTTTATTTATTAATTTTAAAATTTTGTTATGAATTTTCCCGTTGGTAACGAGCAAACTTGGAGAATAAATAGTGAATTTATTTCCTTTAAAATCTGTAGTCTTTCCTCCTGCCTCATTAACAATTAAGGCTCCTGCAATACTGTCATAACATGTAGGGTCTTTAGAAATATATCCCTCGACCTTGCCAAGGGCTAATTGGCAAAGCTCTAAGTGTCCTGATCCAAAAGCTCTAATTGTTCTTGCCCGAGAAAGGGAAATAATTTTTGCTAAAACCTTAATTCCTCCTTTCAGGTCTTTGCCTCTGTTAAAAATTAAAAGAGTCCTGGAAAGATTACTAATTTTATTTACTTTAATTTTCCGCCCGTTTAAATAAGCACCTTTTCCTTTTTCAGCTAAATATAATTCTTTGGTTACCGGATTAAAAACTATGCCTAAAATCGGTTCCTGTCCCTTTAATAAAGCCAGACAAACGGAAAAAAACGGTAAACCTAAGATATAATTTGTTGTTCCGTCAAGCGGATCAATTATCCAAGTATATTCTTTTCCAATATTTCCACCACTTTCCTCGCTGAAGATATGGTGAGTGGGAAATTTTTTTCTAACAAGCCTAATAATGACTTCGTTGGCCATTAAATCAACTTTAGTCAACGGAGTCAAGTCTTTTTTATATCGGATGCTAATTTTCTTTCTGAAATTTTCCCTTAATATTTTTCCTGCCCTCTGAACGGCTAAAAGAGCTGTTTTTTTAAACTCAGGATTGATTTTCATATAAATTTATTATATTATATATGTATGTCGTTTTCAATCGGCATTGTCGGACTACCCAATGTCGGAAAATCAACTCTCTTTAAGGCCCTGACCAGGAAGCCGGTTGATATCGGCCCCTACCCTTTTACCACCATTCATCCCAATGTCGGAATAGTTCAGGTACCGGATAAAAGACTGGAAGAAATCAGCCGAATAATAAGGCCTGAAAAAATAACTCCGACTATTATTGAGTTTATTGATATTGCCGGCTTAATCAAGGGGTCCCACAAAGGCGAAGGCCTGGGTAACCAATTTCTGGCTCAGATTAGAAATTGCCATGCTGTCTTACAGATAGTCAGGGCTTTTGAAGACACTAAAGTTGAAAACGTAAGCGGCCAGATTAATCCGCTAAATGATATTGAGACGATTAAAATTGAGTTTGAGTTAAAAGACGCAGAGTCCAAGGAAGAAATAAATCTTCTGGCTAAAAAACCGATTGTTTATCTTTTAAATATTGATGGCAAGACCGAATATCGGGCACCGGATATTGAGCATTTGGCTATTAATCTCAAAGACGAAGCAGAGCTTTTCGACCTGTCAGAAGAGGAAAAAAAAGAACTCGGCATGGAGTCTAAGCTTGACCAACTGATTCTGGCTTGCTACAATATCCTTGATTTAATCATTTTTTATACGATAACGGGCGGCAAGGAAACGCGTGCCTGGACATTAAAGAAGGGGTCGGGCATTCTGGAAGCTGGCGGAACGGTTCATACAGACTTTAAAGAAAAATTCATCCGGGCCGAAGTAATTAATTGGCAAAAACTGGCAGAATCGGGCAGCTGGAAAGAAGGCAAAGAAAAAGGATTAATTCAAACTGTTGGTAAAGATTATATTGTCCAAGACGGCGATGTAATCGAATTTAAAATTTAACCCCCGTAAAAAATTATGAGATATTACGAATTAACCATTAATATCAAAGGAAAGGAAGATGAGGCTCTTTCGGAAAAAGTAGCTTCTTGGCTTCCCAACCCGGCGGCAAAAGAATATAAAAATTATTATTTTTTAAGTTTGGATTTTTATTCAGAACCGGAAAAAATTAAAGAGTTGGAAAAAAAACTGAAAGAAGAGTCGTTAAAATACATGATTCTGATCAAGGAGCGACCGGAAAAAACGGCCGCCCTTGCCAGAAAGATAAGAAAGAAACCGGTTATTGTCAAGAAAAGAACAACAGAGCCAAAAACTGAATTAAAAGCAATAGACGAAAAACTAGAAGAAATACTTAAAGAATAAAACCAGAATTTGTCCGAAATTAATTTCTATTATATAAGGACAAACTTCTAACGGAGTGAATTTAAATAAGGCTATTTTAGTCGGCAGACTGACCCGCGACCCGGAAGTGAGGGCTTTGCCGTCCGGCCAGCAGGTTTGTTCTTTTGGTTTGGCTACCGGCAGATTTTTCACCGATAAATCCGGCCAAAGACAGCAACAGACGGAATTTCATAATATAGTGCTCTTTGGAAAACTGGCCGAAATTTCTTCTCAATATCTGAAAAAAGGATCTCTGACAATGATTGAAGGCAGGCTACAGACAAGAAAATGGCAGGACGGTCAGGGAAACCAACGTTCGCGCACCGAAATTGTGGCTGAAAGAATGCAGCTTGGACCGCGATCCGGACAATCGGCCGATTACAGCAAGAGCTCCGGAGGATTCTCGCAGGCTGTTGAAAGTGAAAAGGAAAACCAGGCGGCAGAAGAAATTCCAATAGTCGAAGAAGACGGAGGCGAGATCGACGTCTCGCGGATCCCCTTCTGAAATTTAATAAAAACCCTTCAAAAAACCCACAACGAAGTAGCAGAATAAATGACTTTCGATTTGCTCTTCCTTTAAAGCAAGAGCTTGTTACCTGAGAGGAAATTATAAGAATTATGCCCTACAAAAACAAAACAAAGGAACGTCAGAATAAGAAACAGTATTACCAAAAAAATAAAGAAAGAATATTAAAGAGAGCGAAATCATATAATAAAATTTGGTATCAAAAGAACAAAAGAAAAAGACAACAACAAATCAAAGAATGGTATCAAAAAAATAAAGAAAAAAGCGCGCAATATCATAAGAAATGGTACCAAAAAAATAAAAGAAAAATAGCGCAACGAAGTAAAAAATATTATCAGAAGAATAAAATCAAGATAAGACAGTATCACAGAAATTATAATCAAAAAAATAAAGAAAAACTATTACAGTATAAAATAGAGTGGCAAAGGCATAGAAGGAAAAATAATCCGAGATACCGTCTTGATGAAAATATGGGTTCAGCTATCTCTCGCGCCCTAAAGGATAAAAAAAATGGACAAAAATGGGAAGATTTAGTGGAATATACATTAGAAAAGTTGATGAAACATTTAGAAAAACAATTTGATAGTAAGATGGGTTGGGATAATTACGGGAGTTATTGGGCGGTTGATCATATCCAACCGAAAAGCTTATTTAATTATACTTCTCCTAATGATTCGGAATTTAAACAATGCTGGGATTTAAAGAATTTACAACCATTAGAAAAAATAATGAATATAAAAAAGCATAATCATTTAATTAATTTTTAATTTTTACCACAATGTCTTGTTATTTTTGTCAAAGAAATATCAGGGAAATTGATTTCAAGGATACTGAGCTTTTAAAGAAGTTTCTTTCCAGCCTGGCTAAAATTAGGGCAAAAAAAAGAACTGGAACCTGTTCCAGTCATCAGAAGAAATTAGCCAAAGCCGTAAAAAGAGCCCGGCACTTAGGATTGCTGCCCCATACTGTCAAATAACATTTTTTTAATTTTTTCTGTTATTTCCGGGTTTTCTTTCAAGAAAGTTTTACTCGCATCCATTCCCTGGCCTAATTTACTGCCTTCAAACTGAAGCCAACTGCCGGCTTTTTTTATTATTTCCAGTTTTAATCCGGTGTTAATAATATCGGCTAAACGGGAAATTCCCTCATTGTAATAAATATCAAACTCGGTCGTTTTAAAAGGGGCGGCCACTTTATTTTTAACGATTTTTGCCCTTACTCTATTGCCGACAATCTCCTCTCCTTTTTTTATCTGGGCGGCCCGCCTCAGGTCAATTCTTACCGAAGCGTAAAATTTTAAAGCCATGCCTCCTGAAGTCGTTTCGGGATTCCCAAACAAAATTCCAATTTTCATTCGCATCTGATTTAGAAAAATAACTACAGTTTTAGTTTTAGATATAATCCCGGATAGTTTTCTCAATGCGGCCGACATTAGTCTTGCCTGCAATCCGATTTGAAACTCGCCCATCTCTCCGGCAATTTCAGCCTGAGGAACAAGAGCAGCCACCGAATCTATGATAATAACATCAACTTCGCCCGATCTGACCAGGGTTTCCACGATTTGCAGAGCCTGCTCGCCCGAATCAGGCTGAGATATCAATAAATCTTCAATATTGACTCCAATTTTTTTAGCATAATCGGGATCTAAAGCGTGTTCGGCGTCAATAAAAGCGGCCACACCCCCCTGCTTCTGAGCTTCGGCACAGATGTGCATGGCCAGGGTTGTTTTACCTGAACTTTCCGGCCCGTAAATTTCAATTACCCTGCCCCGCGGCACGCCGGCCACTCCTAAAGCCATATCAAGAGAAATGGAGCCGGTCGGAATAACATCAACATCAACCGGCCTGGCTTCTCTCAGCTTCATTATTGCCCCTTCACCAAAACGCTGTTTGATTTCATCTACCGCCTCTGCCAAATCAGTTTTTTCTTTATTATCTGGCGGATTTTTTTGTTTTTGTTTAGGCATGGTTTGATTATAACAATTAATTTAACAATTTACTAATTTACAATTTACCGTCGAAGAAGGTTCCTTCTTCTCCGACCTCGCTTTCATACGATGAAAACTCGGTGAATCAATTTACTAATTTATTAATTTACAATTGAAAATTAAATCATTGATTGAAAATTGAAAATTGAAAATTTTTAGCTAGATTTTCTCCCATTCTTCATCATTATTGTCATTATCGTCAACTCTATTGTTATCGTCATTGCCTCCGCCCAGATAAACTTCTCTCGGTTTTGCTCCTTCGCCCGGACCGACTATCCCCTTTTCTTCCAAAATATCAATTAATCTGGCTGCCCTGGCATAACCGATTCTTAGTCTTCTTTGTAAAAGGGAGGCTGAAGCCTTTCTGGATTCAATAACAACCTTTTTTGCATCTTCATACAAGGGATCTTCTCCACCTGTCTCAAAATCGCTTCCTTCTTTTCCCTGGAAAAGCGATGAAGGCGTTCCTTCTTCCAGGATTTCTTCTGTCAAAGACGGACAGGAAGAATCCGAAGGAACGGCAACTTTTTCTTCCAGCCAGCTGGTCACTTTTTTGACTTCTTTTTCCGAAACATAGGCGCCCTGAATTCTTTTCGGTTTGGTAACTTCAGCTGAAATAAAGAGCAGATCGCCGGCACCCAAAAGCTTTTCAGCGCCGGCTGCATCCAAAACCGTTCTTGAATCAACCTGGCTGGCCACCTGGAAAGTAATCCGCGAAGTAACATTGGCTTTAATCAATCCGGTAATAACCTCTACTGACGGCCTTTGAGTGGCAAGTACCAGATGAATTCCGACAGCTCGGGCCATTTGAGCCAACCTGACAACACCGGCTTCCATTTCTCTGCCGCGGGCAGCCATTAAATCAGCCAGTTCGTCAACTATCAAAACAATGTAAGGGACGGGCGACTGACCTTCTTTGGAAATCTTTTCATTATAACTGGCAATGTCTCTGGAACCGTTGCCGGAGAGAATATTAAATCTCCTCTCCATTTCACCTATCAGCCATTTCAGGGCATTAATCGTTTTTTGAGCATCAAAAATAACCGGAGACAAAAGATGAGGCAATTCTTTGTAAACCGAAAATTCCACCCTTTTCGGGTCAATCAGGATAAGCCGCAGAGTTTCCGGAGAGTTACGATAAAGCAAAGAAAGAATCAGGTTGTTCAAAAAAATAGTCTTGCCGGTACCGGTTGAGCCGGCTACCAGCAAATGGGGCATGCGGCCTAAGTCTGCATAAATAGGATTGCCGGAAACATCCTTGCCCAAAACTAGGGCCAACTTGGAAAGAGAATTTTGGAACTGAGGGGCGGCAACCAGTTCTCTTAATCTGACCTGAGCCCGAATCCTGTTGGGAAGCTCAATACCAACCAAAGGTTTTCCCGGAATAGGAGCTTCTATCCGGATGGGGTGACTGGCCAAAGCCAAAGCCAGATCATTGGAAAGAGTGGTGATTTTCGATAATTTTATGCCGTCAGCCGGCTTTAAGGTATACTGGGTGACGGTCGGTCCGATATTAATACCTGACATTTCTACCGGAATTTCAAAGTTCTCCAGGGTTTTTTTAATGATGGCCGAATTAGTCATCGTATCGCCGGCCGTCGGTTTTTCTTTTTCCGGATCCAATAATTCCAAAGGAGGCTGATAGTTTTTTTTATCTCTGTTGTTTTTGCTGCCCGAATTAATCGGCTGCGTCTTCAATTCCAAAGACGGTTCAGGGGAAACCTCTTTTTCTCTCTTAGCTTCTTCGAGTTTAGCAGAAGAAGGTTCAACTTCTTTCATTTCGAAAGAAGGAGTGCCGCTAATCACTCTTTTAATCAAACGGGCGGCTAATGATTTTTTCTTTTCCTCGGGTTGTTTATCCGAAAAAGCAGCCGGCGGTTTTAATAACTGCCAAAAAATCAAGCCGGAAATAAGAGTTATCCCGGCAAAAATAATTAAACCGACCCAGAAGCCAAAAAGCTGGGAAAGAAAACTGGCCGTCAGATAACCCAACCAACCTCCGTCTTTTACTCCCAGGTTTAAGATAGCGAAAATGCCGCTGGCCCCTACGATAAAAAGTAAAATAGCCAGGATTAAAGCAAAGATAAATTTCCTGTACCTTGTCAGAAAAAAAACCAAACCGGCCAGAACAAAAATCAAAGGCAGGAGAAAAACCGTTCTGCCGAATAAAGACTCCAGTCCGAGACGGACCTTCTCGCCAACCCATCCGGCTTGCTCAATAAAGCTTAAGGCAATAATTATCGCCAATAAAAAAGCCAGCACTCCGCCGATTTTCTTTTTAACCGTTTCGGGCAAAACAAAACGAGACTTCTTCTCTTTATTAAGAGAATTTTCCGAATTTTTAGAATTTTTATGCTTTTTTTTCTTGGCCACCCTTAATTCAAATCTCAAATTTCAAAATGCAAAATGACAATTCAAAATTAAAAATTTTACATTTTACACTGTCATCTTGAGATTTGCACTTTACATTTTGAATTATACCACACTAGCTTACTTCTTGAAGCCCGTTCCGGCGGGAATGAGTTTCCCGATAATTACATTTTCTTTCAAACCCCTTAATTTATCTTCTTTGCCTTCAATCGAGGCTTTTATCAAAACCCTGGATGTTTCCTGGAAAGAAGCGGCTGATAAAAAAGAATCAGTAGTCAAGGCTACCCGGGAAATTCCCAATAATATCGAGCTCCCCTTGGCCGGTTTTTTCTTCTCTTTTTTCAGTCTGAGATTTTCTTCCAAAAATGTCGCTTTTTCCAGTACTTCGCCCGAGGTAAAAAGAGAATCGCCGGGATCTTTTATTTTCACCCTGGAAAACATCTGGCGGATTATCGCTTCCAGGTGCTTGTCGTGAATTTGAGCTCCCTGAGAAACATAAATGTTTTGGATTTCTCTGACCATGTATCGCCAACTTTCTTCCATACCGGCCAGTTTAAAAATTTCCTTTAAATCAAGGCTGCCTTCGCAAAGCGGCTGACCAGCTTTTACCTTCTGACCTTCTTTTACCCAGATAGCGCTGGAAGCGGGAATCTGGTATTGCAAAACCTCCGATTTTTTGCTTTTTTTACCAACACCCGCTTTTAAAGCATCTGCCTGGACCTTAATTTTAACAATTTTCTTGGCAGTAATTTCAATCACCTGCCCGTCAGCTCCGGCCATCTCTGCCTTGCCCGACGGCGTCCTGGCTTCAAAAATTTCCTGGACCCGGGGAAGACCAAAAGTTATATCACCTCCTCCGGCCACTCCACCGGTATGAAAAGTTCTCATGGTCAGCTGGGTTCCCGGTTCGCCAATAGCTTGGGCGGCAACAATTCCGACCGCTTCGCCGATTCCGGCTAACTTATTGTATCCCAAATCCCAACCGTAACATTTTTGGCAAACCCCTCTTAATGTTTTACAGCTTAAAATAGAGCGGACTTTTATTTTTTCCAATTCTTTTTTGATTATTTTTTCTCCCTTTTGCCAGTCAATAATCTCTCCTTTTTTCAAAACGCCCCTGATATCTTCCAGAGAAACCCGGCCGATTATTTTTTCCAAAAAATTCTGGCCGATTTCCTCTGCATCTTGCTTTGAAACCTCAATTCCTTCTTCTGTCTTGCAGTCTTCCTCCGAAATAATTATCTCGTGGGCAACATCAACCAATCTCCGGGTAAGATAACCTGCCGTAGAAGTCCGCAAAGCGGTATCAGCTGTTCCCTTTCTGGCGCCGTGAGTAGAAATAAAATATTCCAAAACATCAAAACCTTCTTTGTAAGAACTTTTAACCGGCAGTTCGATAATCTGGCCCAAAGGATTAATCACCAGGCCTTTCATACCGGTCATCTGAACCGGCTGTCCCCAGCTGCCCCGGGCGCCGGCATCGACAATCTGGAAGACCGAACCGTCTTTGGGTAAAACCTTGGGAACCTGTACTTCAATATCGCTTTTGGCTTTTGTCCAGATGCCGATAATCTGAGCCTTTTTTTCTTCCGGCGATAATAGTCCTTTTTTAAAATGACTTTCAATTTTTTCAACTTCTTTTTCCGCCTCCTCTATAATCCTGTCTTTTTCAGGCGGAATTATCAGATCATCTATACCCCAGGATATGCCGGAAATGGTCGCGTATTCAAAGCCAAGTTCTTTAATTTTATCCAAAGTTTCTTCCACGACCTTAAGTTCGTATTTTTCAATAATTTCAGCCATAATTCTTTCCAGATCTTTAACCCGGATCTGTTTGTTTTGAAAAGGAAAGTCAACCGGCAAAGAACGGTTAAACAGAATCCTACCTACACTCGTTTCAGATAACGGATCTTGAGCTAATTTTACGCCGGCGCATTTTATTTTAGCCCGCAGGTCAAGATAGCCTAATTCGTGGGCTAAAATCGCCTCTTCCGGGTTGGCAAAAATTTTTACTTCGTCTTCAGTTCCCTTTTTACCTTCAGCAGCCCTAGCAGAAGTCGGATCGGGCGAAGAAACTTTATCTTCTCCCAGTATCCTAGTCATCCAATAAGAACCGAGGACAATATCCTGATAAAGAGTAACGCCGGGTGTGCCGGTAGCCGGCTTTAATAAGTTCATACTGGAAAGCATTCTTTCCCTGGCTTCTTTCTGGGCCATTTCAGACAAGGGCAGATGAACTGCCATCTGGTCGCCGTCAAAATCGGCATTAAAAGCTTTACAGACCATCGGATGAACCCTGATTGATTCTCCTTCAATCAGTATCGGATAAAAAGCCTGGATGCCCAGCCGATGCAAAGTAGGCGCTCTGTTTAATAAAACCAGTTTTTCCCTGACCACTTCTTCTAAATTAGCCCAGACCTCATCAGTCTCTTCTTCTATCAATCTGGAGGCTGCCCGGACATTAAAAGCCAGTTCTTTTTCCAGAATCTTTTTAATAACAAAAGGTTTGAAAAGTTCCAGAGCCATTCTTTTGGGAATTCCCACCTGATTGATTTTCAGTTCCGGGCCGACGACAATCACCGACCGGCCGGAATAATCAACCCTCTTTCCCAGAAGATTCTGACGAAATCTCCCCTGCTTACCTTTGAGAATATCTGATAAAGATTTTAAAAGGCGCCTTCCGCCGGTGGTTGCCTGGGTCATCGTTCCCTTTCTCATACTGTTATCAATCAGGGCGTCAACCGCTTCCTGGAGCATTCTTTTTTCATTCCTGACAATCACTTCCGGAGCATTAATCTCCAGTAAATATTTAAGACGGTTATTACGGTTGATTACCCGGCGATACAAATCATTCAAATCCGAAGAAGCATATCTGCCGCCGTCTAACTGAACCATCGGTCGCAAGTCAGGCGGCAACACGGGCAATACGGTCATAAACATCCATTCCGGCCTGACTCCGGAACGCAACATTCCCTGAAATAATTTCAACCTTCTCAGGTTCTTTCTTTTTGCTTCAGGAGTTAATTCCTGATCATCTTTCTCCGACCTTCCGATTTCCTTTTTCAGGTCAATTTTTTCAAAAATTTTTCTTAATGTTTCTGCTCCGGTTCCCGCTTCGAAAACTTCTCCGTATTTTAAGGCCAAATCATGATACTCCAGTTCGGATAAAACTTTCAAAGGCTTAATCGACAGAACTTCTTCTTTCGCCTTGTCTCGGGCAGCTTTCAATTCTGACAACTTTGTTTTTTCTCCTTTTTTTCCTCCCGGCTCTTTGTTCTTTATTTTTTGTTCCTTATTTTTCGTTTTCTCTTTCTGCTTGTACTCTTTTTCTATCTCTTCGAGGATTTTTTTCTTAGCTTCCTCGTCAACCTTGGTAACAACGTAAGAAGTGAAGTAAATTACTTTTTCCATCTGCTGCATGGGTAAATCCAAGATCATTCCCATTCTGGAAGGAACCCCTCTTAAAAACCAGATGTGGCTTACCGGGGTGGCTAGTTTTATATGACCCATTCTTTCCCGTCTGACCTGGGCTTTGGTTACTTCTACCCCGCAACGATCGCAAACAATTCCCTTGTAGCGGATTCTTTTATATTTTCCGCAGTAACATTCGTAATCTTTTTCCGGTCCGAAAATTTTCTCGCAAAAAAGGCCGTCCTTTTCCGCCCGTTGAGTCCGGTAATTAATGGTTTCCGGCTTTACTACCTCGCCCTTGGACCAATTCAAAACATCCTCGGGACTGGCTACTTTTATACGAATGGCGTTAAGATCTTGTACGCGCATAAGATTAATTTACGAATTTACTAATTTTCAATTTACTAATGAATTTTTTAATTCTATAAGTTCCGATTGAAAATTGTAAATTGGTTAATTGATTGAAAATTGAAAATTAATTCTCTTGTTCTCTCGGTTTCTCTTTGACTTCTACTGCCAAGCCCAAAGATTTTAATTCAGCAACCAATAAATTAAAGGATGCCGGCACATTGGGAGGCCTTATTTCTTCTCCTTTTAAAATAGCTTCGTAAGTGGCTGCTCTGCCCGGAACATCGTCTGATTTTATGGTCAGCATTTCCTGTAAAGTGTAGGCTGCTCCGTATCCTTGCAAAGCCCAGACTTCCATTTCGCCGAACCGCTGGCCGCCGAATTGGGCCTTACCTCCCAGGGGCTGCTGGGTGATTAAAGAATAGGGGCCAATACTTCTCATATGTATTTTATCTTCGACCATGTGAATTAATCTCATCATATAAAGACTGCCTACGCTGATTTTTCCCGGAAAAGGCCGGCCAGATCTGCCGTCATACAAAACCGATTTACCGTCCTCTGATAATCCGGCTTTCTTGAGCTCCTCTTTAATATCAACTTCTGTTGCTCCGGAAAAAGACGGAGAAATGGCATGATATCCCAGTTTTTTGGCTGCCCAACCCAGGTGCATTTCTAAAATCTGACCTAAATTCATTCTGGAAACAACGCCGATAGGATTTAAAACCACGTCTACCGGAGTGCCGTCTTGCAAAAAGGGCATCTCTTCTTCGGGCAAAACCCGGGAAACAACTCCTTTATTGCCGTGGCGACCTGAAAGCTTGTCTCCGGACTGAATTTTTCTTAATTCAGCTATTTCAACTTCAATCCTTTTAATCACTCCCGGCTCCAGTTTATGGCCCAAATCTCTTGCAAAAATCTTGACCCCGACAACCCTTCCTCTTTTTCCGTGCTCCATTAGAAGAGATGTGTCTTTGACTTCCCTGGCTTTCTCTCCAAAAATCGCCCGCAATAACCTCTCTTCGGCCGTCAATTCCTGTTCTCCTTTGGGAGAAATTTTACCGACCAGAATATTGTTAGGCCCGACTTCAGCTCCGATTCTGATAACCCCCTCTTCGTCAAGGTCTTTTAATTTGTCTTCCGAGACATTGGGTATGTCAGCCGTAGTTGTTTCCGGGCCAAGTTTTGTTTCCCGAACGTCGCAGCTGAAGCTTTCTATATGAATTGAAGTATAATTGTCTTCTTTGACCAGTTTTTCGGAAATTAAAACAGCGTCTTCAAAATTACCTCCCCGCCAGGGCAAAAAGGCGACTAAAACATTCCTGCCCAGAGACAAGTATCCCTGAGAGATTCCTCCGCCATCAGCCAATAAATCTCCTTTTTTTATTTTTTGGCCTTTTT
>Ga0209498_1000913_pt1 | contig 18247 bp, 17 predicted proteins | sample WalLakDeSediment_FD_184131 | JGI IMG/M metagenome (GOLD analysis project Ga0209498, IMG submission 184131) | Lake sediment microbial communities from Walker lake, Nevada to study Microbial Dark Matter (Phase II) - Walker Lake 11/02/13 Deep... | ecosystem: Environmental > Aquatic > Freshwater >... | reverse complement strand
AACGAGTGTGTTACAGGGCAGAATAACTAATATGTTTTTAGGCTTCATTTTTTTGTTATAATATAAGAAATATCAGCTTTGTTTACATTCTGCAGCAAGCGTATCTTAGAAACCGCATCTCGCTTGCTCCAGCGACAAGCGGATGCTGCGCTCTCGGCAAAATACCGGGCACTTAATGCGTTAAGCTGCCGGACCAAGCTATTTTGCCTCCGAGAGCTTCCCAGATACGCCTGGCTGCAGAATAATCTTTAATTTATAAAGTATAAACAGCGCGATGAATTTTTATAAATAAAATCATATGGAATGTAAAAAAGAAGAAAATTTAAAAGATTGTCCCTGTACCTATCCGGGATGTCCGAGGAAAGGTTTATGCTGCCAATGTATTCGGCATCATCGGGAAAACGGGGAATTACCGGCCTGTTATTTTTCAGCAGAGGTTGAGAAAACTTACGACAGATCGATTGAAAAATTTATCCAGGACAAAAAATAATGAAGGAGTTTGTCGTTTTAACGCAAGAAAGATTTCAGCTGGTTGATATTACGGACAGGGTGGAGGAAATAGTAGGTGAAAACGGTATCAAAGACGGCCAGGTTTTAGTTTTTGTACCGCATTCGACAGCTGCTGTTTTGTTGACTGAGAACGAAGAAGGTTTAAAGCGTGACTGGTTGGATGTTTTTAAAAAAATGGTTTCCGGATTTAACTTCCGACATGATTTGATAGATGATAATGCCGATTCTCACATTCTTTCCGGCTTGGTGGGGCAGGGAAAAACTTTGCCGGTTAAAGAAGGTCGGATGGTTCGGGGAACATGGCAACAGATTTTTCTGGCCGAATTTGACGGGCCCAAAACCAGAAAAGTAATTGTTAAAGTTACCGGGGATTAAACGGTAAAGTAATATGAAGTGGCCTCAAAAAAAATACTCTCTTTCCCGAAAAAAAAGGGTGCAGATATTAAAGAAGGCTTTTTATAATGTTTTCTATCTTCCCTCGGAAGCCGTATATCTTGATTTGCTTACAGACAGCGGTACTGGAAAAATGTCAGATAAACAATGGAAAGCGCTCTGTGATGGAGATGAGTCTTATGCCGGCTCCCGTGGGGCAAGGAAGCTGAAACATTCTATAAAAGAGCTTTTCGGTCTGCCATATGTTCTACTTGTTCACCAGGGACGAGCCGCAGAGAATGTTTTTGGCAATGTAATACAGAAAGAAAAAGGGATGCTGATTTTAGGAAATACTCCTTTTGATACTACCCGCCTGCATATAGAATCACGGGGCGGTATCATTATCGATTGTACCGATCAGATGCCCCTTAAGCCGCTTGTTAATTTTTCCAGACGTCCTCTTTTTGCCGGAAATTTAAATACGGTTAAACTGAATAAAGAACTTATAGTCGCCAAATCTCAGGGCAAAAAGATCGCTTATATTTTAATGACCGCCACCTGTAACAGTAATGCCGGTCAACCGGTTTCCCTTTCAAATATACGTCTGACCTGCAAGATTGCCCGTAAATACAAAGTCCCGGTTTTTCTCGATCTTGCCCGCTATGCTGAAAACGCTTTTTTTATCAAAAGCTGCGAAAAAGAGTTTTCTCATCTTTCAGTAAAAGAAATCGTACGGGAAATGACAAAAGAAGCTGACGGTTTCTTGGCAAGCGGTAAAAAAGACGCTCTTGGTAATATTGGAGGATTCATCGGTTTGCGTTCCCCTGAATTGACTGACAAATTAATTGGAGAAATTATAAAATGTGAGGGGTTGGATCTTGAATATACTTCAAACAAGGGAAATCATGATCAGGTTGGCGGCTACGGAGGAATGTCGGGTCGCGATATGGAAGCGCTTAACCAAGGCATTCAGGAAAGCACAAACGAAGCATATCTTGCTTCAAGATTAGCTCAGGTGGAGCGGCTGACTAAAGCACTATTTAATATAGGTATTCCCGTACTCCCGCCAGGCGGCCACGCTGTTTTTGTAGATGCCGGTTCTTTTCTTCCGCATATCCCGTGGAATGAATTTCCCGGTCATGCTCTCACTTTAGCTCTTTATCTGGAAGGCGGCATACGGGCGGTGGAAGTCGGTTCTCTAATGTTGGGCAGGGATCCTCTCAGCAGTAAAAACCGCCGGGCATCGCAAGAGCTTACTCGTTTGGCAATTCCGCGCCGGCTCTACAGTGATCGGGCCCTAAAGCATGTTGTCGAAACTTTTAAAATTATACGATCGAAGGCCGATAAAATTAAAGGAGTAAAAATCAAACTTGAACCTGTCCCGAGACATTTTCGTGGAGCTTTTGAATGGAAATAACTAAAAATGGAGAAACAGAAAGACAATATGATAAAAATCTTAGAAGTAATTTTATTTACCGGGTTGATACTAGTTATTGTTTGGTTTTTGTTTTATAATACATATAGTAAAAAACAGCCAATCGGGTCTCGCTTAATTCGCTTCAGCCATTTTTAAAAAAACAACCGTCGGATACGATGTTTACTATAATTTTAATCATCATCCTACTAATTGTTATTTGTATGACCCTTTTGGTCAGTTGGGCGTTTTCGCTTCATTTTAAAAGGTTTGGATTGCCCGAAGACCCGGGTTTTAAAAATATCTTCAATATTTTTAAGACTGGAAGCATTGTTATTATCTGTCTTGGGGTTTTATTTTTGATTTTAAACATCGTTGCCGGCCTTTAAAAAGCGCTTTTTAATGCAAATTAAATAATTATGATTACTTTGGAGCCGGAAGAGAAAATTCATCTTATAACGCGCCGCCACCGCTACGCTTTATTAAAGTTGCTGATTCCCGAAGTTTTGTTTTTTTTGGCTATAATTATTTTTATGGTTATAGTTTTGTTCATTAAATTGCCTGCTTGGCCAGATTTCTTAACAGAGTTTTTTTCGGCCATTGGTTTTATAAATTTGCGCCTTATTTTATTATTTTTGCTTAGCCTGCTTTTGCAATTTTTTTGGGTGATTATCTTTCTGACTGTTATTAATTATTATTTTGACTGCTGGGTCGTTACTGACAAAAGGACCATTCATACCGAGCTGAGGGCGCTTTTTAGCCGGATTTCCTCCAGCGTTTCCCATGATAAAATTCAAGATATTACCATTGATATTCACGGAATAGTGCCGACATTTTTGCGTTTCGGTAATCTGAAAATTCAGACGGCCGGCGCCTTCCGCAAGTTTATTTTTCAGGAAGTTCCTGAGCCTTATAAAATAAAAGATCTTATTTTTAAGATTCAGAGAGAAGAGAAAGAAAAAAATAAAAAATGGTGAAAAAAGAAGGAAAAAAGGCAGTAATAGGCGGAACTTTTGAAATACTTCACCCGGGACATAAGGCTCTGTTAAAAAGGGCTTTTAAATTGGGCCGGGTAACTATCGGATTGACTTCCGACGCTTTCGCCCGAAAGCTTAAAAAAAGAAAGGTTAAGAATTTTAAACTGAGGAAAAAAGAATTGACAGGTTTTATCGAATCCCAAAAGAGAAGAGGCAAGGCTTTGGCAAAAATCGTGAAAATAGAAAATAGATTCGGCCCCACCTTAAGGCAGAATTTTGATTATATCGTGGTTTCTCCGGAGACTTATGAAACAGCTTTGTTAATCAATAGAAATCGGCAAAAAACAAATAAAAAACCGATAAAAATTATCAAAATAAAATTTGTTTTGGATAAAGACGGAAAACCGTTTTCTTCCACCGCCCAACTGGCCAGGTATAAAAAAAATCCTGACAGGCAAGATGTAAGGAATAACCAATAAAATTACGACGAGAGACCTTGGTTAGAGGTCTCTTATATTGCTACGGCAAATATCAGATCATACTGACAAATGCGGTAGCTTTTTCGATAAGTATCAGGAAGAATTCCTTAAGGGCGTTCAAAACGTCCGGAAGAAATATTCCGAATACTGTCAAAATTAATCCGAATCCTATTGCTGCTCCCATACTTACTGAAGGAAAAGTTTTTTAATTACGACATGACTAGTGTCGCAGGGTGTGTGTATATTAGATACACACCCTATTACTTTTTTCCTTCCAGGATGGGTCCTCCTCGGTGCAATAAGATGAAGTTGTTAAAGGGCTTTCCTAATACAATATTACCAGAAAAAACTATTTTTGTCAACCCCCTCTTTTTATAAAAAAGAGGGGGTCAACCCCCTTCATTTTTGTGATTTAAAAAATAAGTGTTATTATTAATAAAATGACGGTAAAAACTTTAATAGTAGGTCCTCTTTTAACCAATTGTTATCTGGTTGTTTCCAGGAGAGAGCCCCGAAGTAGAACCTTCGGTTCACTACGGGGTGAACTTTTAATTATTGATCCGGGCGGGAGCAGAGACGAAATTTTAAAAGAGCTTGCAAAAATAAAAGGAAAAGTAAAATATATTATTAATACCCATGGTCATCCCGACCATGTTTTGGCTAATCAGGAGATAAAAAAAGAAACCGGCGCTGAAATTATGATTCATCAAGCGGAAAAATCTTTTATTGATTTTGAGCCGGATAAACTTTTAAAGGATGGGGATGAAATAAAAATAGGGGATAGCATTTTAGAAGTTTTGCATACCCCGGGTCATACTAAGGGAAGTATTTGTCTGCTGGGTCAGGATTTTATTTTTACCGGCGACACCTTATTTAAAGATGGTTATGGACGGACAGATCTTCCCGGCGGCTCCCAGGAAGAAATGGAAGAATCTCTGGGAAAATTAAAAAAAATATTGAAACCGGGAATTATGGTTTATCCCGGTCACGGTGAAATCTTTAAAATTGACAGCTAAAATTTACCTTTTGGTATTGACTTTTTTATAATTTTTGTTATAATTTAAGAAGTTTGGGGCGCTTCGCCCCGGTTTGATCTAAGGAAGAAAGGAGGGTCGGTCATTGAGCCAAGACAAGCTTAGGTGGAAGAAACCTCTTAGTTTCATAAAGGGACCTTTTAGGTTCCGCTACGTTGCCTATTATGAGGCTAATGAGGGTGACGAGTTCTGGAAGCTGGTTTTGTTTGAGACCAACGGATATGAACCAATCGCAAGGTATCCATTGGACCAGAAGATTGAACTCGTCAGACAGTACGGACGACAGGCAGCCAGGGCCGCTCATGAGGTGGCCGAAAAACCCATAAGGGTTGGGCGCGACTCTAAACGCGATGTTTAAGAGTCGCGCCTCTTGTTTTTTTATAAATGAAAAAATGATAAAATATCTGAATAAGTTTTAAATTTATGTATTTAAAATTGTCAAAAACTGCAGAGAAAATATCCTGGACGCAGCATTCAAAAATGAAACTAAGGCAGTACCGCTTTTCGGAAAAAAGAGTTTTGAGCATTTTTCGCAAACCGGATAGGGTTGAAGAGGGGATAGCCGAGGGAACGGTTGCTGCTATGCAAATTACCGGTACCAAGAAAAATCCCACCGAAGCCTGGGTTATGTATGTGATAATGAAAAGGCCCCCGCACCAGAGCAAGCACGGTGCGGGGCAGGCCAAGGGGATTAAGATAATTTCTGCCTGGCGCTATCCGGGCAGAACACCGGTTGGCGAGAGACCGATTATTCCGCAAGATACCCTGGAAGAGCTCGCTGAACATTTATTCATCTCCCACCCTTCGTGACACTCGGGTGTTAGACACTATCCTTAAAACTTAGTAAAATTAAAACATGGATCTTACTCATTCATCGTCTGGCAGAGAAAAAAGCACGCTTTTAATCAAAGTTTTCGGATGGGTTTTATTGATTGCCGGGCTTATTGTAATTTGCTGGGCATTACTATCTTCTTACAATATTTTTACCGGAAGAACAGCTGCGCCGGAAGTTTTTAAAATTGATACTAAAGAAGTTCCGCCGATAACTCAAGAAAAAATTCCAATTACTCCAGAGGAAATACAAAAAGAAATGGAAAAAATAATGGAAGAACAGCTGAAAGAGATTTTACCGGTCAGCTTCTTGCCCGAAATACTTAACTTGGCGGTTTGGTCAATGTTAGCTTTTATTTTAATCTTTGGCGGCTCTCAAATTTCCAGTCTTGGAATAAAACTAATCCGTCCGTCTAGATGACTGTAAAAAATTAACAGATTTAAAAATAGTATAAAAAATGCAAGATATATTTTTTCAATATCTTTCCTGGCATTTTTTACAGGCGCCCAGGAATATTTTAAGGGCCTGGAAAAATTTTTTGAAATTCGGCCTTAATTACTTTTCCCTTCCTTTACTCCTGCGGACTCTTTTTTCTCCTTGGCATAAGTATGTCTGGTCTTACCCTCGGGGGCTTTATATCGGAAAACGCCTGGAGATCTTTATCTCTAATTTAATCTCACGGATTATAGGGGCTATTTTGAGAATTTTCCTGATAGTTATCGGTCTCTTGATCGAAATTTTTATAATTTTTGCCGGTCTGATTATTTTGCTTAGTTGGCTTCTTTTGCCGGCCCTTTTAGTTACCGGCTTAATACTGGCAATTAAAATTATTTTTTAAAATAATGGAATTTAATTTTGACTTAAAAAGAACCGAAATTTTCCGGGCAGTTAAATGGGGTCGGCACCCGTTTTTTAAGCTGGCCAAAATTTTAAAAAAAATATTTTTAATTTTATCTGCCCTTCTTTTCTTAGTTTTTCTTTACGGCTTTATATTCGATACTTTGGTTAAAAGAATACAGGATTTTTTACTCGGCCTGACAATAATTTTTCTGGTTATTGGTCTAACTAATTGGCTTTTGGAGTCTTTTTTAAATTCAAAGTTAAAAAAACCAAAACCCAGGGCAAAGATTGACGAAGTTTTTACAAAGCCCGGAAATTATAATTTGGCTGATTTCCTCAGTTTTGAGGCAGCTGAAGCTGTCTGGAAATCAATTAAGTTTACCCAGAAGAGAAAACTTGCAGCAATCAATTCTTCAATTTTATTTTATTGTTTAATTGCAAATAATCCCAAATTAAATTTCATTTTTTCCCGCGCCCTTTTAAATTTGAATGAAGTTAAAAAAATTATTGAAGTTCACCTTCGGATTTTAAAAGGAAATGAATTCGCTGAGATTTTTTCTCAAGATTTTCAAGATACCATTTTTGAGAGCTTAAAAATTGCCCAAGAAAAAGGCCGCCAGAGAATTGAAATAGGAGATATTTTGGCTGCCCTTGCCAAACACGACTTAATTTTTAGGAAAATTTTAATTGACGCCGACTTAAAGGCCGAAGATATTGAAAATTTAACCCGGTGGCTGGAGGATTTAGAAGAAAGGGTTGAAGAAAGCAGAAAATTTTGGGAATGGAAGAATTTAATTAAAAAAGGTACCTTGGCTAGAGAGTGGGCAGCCGGCTATACTATTAATTTAGATAAATTTTCGTTTGATATTACCGCAATGATGAGATCGCAGGGATTCAGGGAAATTTTTACCCACAAAAAAGAGGTGGCAACGGTGGAGAGAATTCTAATTTCTCCGGAAAAGAACGATGCTTTAATTATCGGAGAGCCGGGAAGCGGAAGAAGGTCAATAATTGAAGCTTTGACCAATAAATTATCCCTGGGTAAAAGCTTACCGGGAATTAATTACAAAAGAGTAGTTCAGTTGGATTTGGTTTCTTTAATCGCCCAGATTACCGACCAGGAACAAATGGAATTGGTTCTAGATACTGTTCTTCGCGAAGCAGCCAGAGCGGGCAACGTTATTTTAGTTATTGATGAATTTCAAAATTATATTAGCGGTCCGAAAACAACAGCTAAGCCGGGAGTCATCGATATTTCAGGAATAATCGGTCCTTATTTGCAATTGGCGAATTTTCAGGTTATCGCAATCACCAATTTCGAGGGGCTTCACAAAAATATTGAACAGAATTCTTCAATTTTATCTTTATTTGAAAAGGTTGAGGTTCCGGAGGTTTCCGAAAAAGAAACCCTTTTTATATTGGAAGACCGAGCCTTAAAATTAGAAAATAAATATAAAATTTTTATCTCTTATCCGGCCTTAAGAGATATTGTTTTTTTGTCTGGTAAATACATTCCCAATCTTCCTTTTCCGGAAAAAGCCATGGACCTGCTGGACGAGGCTTCGGCCTTTATCTCACATCAAAAAGGAAAAGTTTTACTGCCGGAACACGTGGCTAAGATTGTTTCACAGAAAACGGAAATTCCGGTTGGCGAGATAGACGTAAAAGAAAAAGAAATTTTACTTGATCTGGAGAATTTAATACACCAAAGAATCATCGATCAAGAAGAGGCGGTCAGCGAGGTTTCCGCCGCTTTAAGAAGAGCCCGGGCCGAAGTAGCGGTCAGGAATAAACCAATGGGTAATTTTTTATTTTTGGGGCCGACCGGAGTAGGTAAGACAAAAACCTCAAAAGCTTTAGCTGAAATTTATTTTGGTTCGGAAAGCCGGATGATCAGAATGGATATGTCAGAATTTCAAACAACAGAAGATATTTCCCGTTTAATCGGTTCTCCGGGGGAAGAGGGGCTTCTGACTACTCGAGTCAGAGAAAACCCCTTTTCTTTGGTTTTGCTGGATGAAGTTGAGAAAGCTCATCCTAATGTCCTGAATTTATTTTTACAAGTTTTGGATGAGGGTTATCTGACAGATGGTCTGGGCAGAAAAGTTGATTTTAAAAATACGATAATTATCGCCACTTCAAACGCCGGTTATCAGATAATTTTGGAGGCAATAAAAAATCTGTCGGCAGATTTTGACGAAGAAAAATGGAAGAATGTCAAAGGAAAAATTTTAGATTATCTTTTTGAGAAAGCCATTTTTCGGCCTGAATTTATCAACCGTTTTGACGCGGTGGTGGTTTTCAAACCTTTGTCTAAAGAGAATCTTTTAGGCATTGCCGAGCTTCTTTTACAAGAATTAAAAGAAAATTTGATCAAAAAAGATATTGATTTCATAATTACTTCTGACTTAAAAGAAAAGATGGTTGAGTTAAGTTACAACCCGTCTTTTGGTGCCCGGGAAATGCGAAGAGTTATTCAGGACAAGGTAGAGAACATATTAGCCCAGGCAATATTATCCGGTCAACTAAGCAAAGGAAACTCAGTTGAGATTCAATCAGTTGAATCAGGGGAATTTAAATTAAAAATCAATCCTTAGAGAGTTATTGGATAAAGATTTTCCGCCAAATTTTTGGCGGTTTTTTATTATACATGAAAATAATGAATTAAATTATTCATACTTCTGTGGATTATCTGTGGAAAAACATAACTTTTTATCGTAATTTAAGGGGGGTGTTATTATGTGTTGACTTGGTATTATAAAATGAGGTAAAGTGAACTTGAGTGGGGAATTGTGGATAACTATGGTAAAAGTCCCTATTTCTGTGGAAAGCTATGCCTTTTTTTGGAGAATATACATATACAATAGATGCAAAGAAGAGGTTGGCTGTGCCGCCAAAGTTTAGGCAGGTCTTAGGGAAAAAGGCGGTAATCACCAAAGGATTAGACCAGTGTCTTTTTCTGTATACTTCAAAAGAATGGGGAATTTTAGCAAAGAAATTAAGCCAGCTTCCTTTAGCTCAAGCTGATGCCAGAGGGTTTGCCAGATTAATGCTAACCGGCGCCATGGAGGTGATTATTGATAATTTAGGCAGAATTCTAATTCCTGATTATTTAAAAAATTACGCTATTTTAAAGAAGCAGGTAGTTATCGCCGGTGTTTATAACCGCATTGAAGTCTGGGATGAAAAAAAATGGGAAGAATATAAGATTAAAACGGAAAAAGAAGTGGGAGATATAGCCGAAAGGCTTAAAGAATTGGGGGTATAATTTTATCTTAAATTTAAATTAAAAACTTGTGGCACATATTCCCGTCCTTCAAAAAGAAGTTCTTCAGTACCTTGACCCAAAAGCCAATGAAAATTTTATCGACTGTACATTAGGTTTAGCTGGCCATACCCTGGCAATCTTAGAAAGAAATAGCCCTAAAGGAAAAATTTTAGGTATTGATGCCGACCAGGAAGTAATTAAAAATTTAAAGTTAAAGATTAAAAATTTTTCGAAAAGAATAATTTTAATTGCCGATAACTTTGTTAACTTAAAGGAGATTGTAAGAAAAGAGAAATTTGCAGGTGTTCATGGTATTCTTTTCGATCTGGGTCTTTCCAGCTGGGATTTAGAAGAATCGGGTAGGGGATTTTCTTTTAAAAAAAATGAACCACTGGATATGCGTTATAGTCTGCAAAATAAATTTCCTGCCGAAAAAATCGTAAATTATTGGTCAAAATTCGATATTGAGAAGATTCTCAGGGACTACGGCGAAGAAAGAAAAGCAGGATATATTGCTCAAGAAATTATAGAGAAAAGAAAAATAAGGCCGATTAAAACAACCTGGCAGCTAAGAGAGATTATCAGCAGGACCGGAGTACATCCTCAAAGATCTTTTCAGGCCCTAAGAATTGCCGTTAACGATGAACTTAATAATTTAGAAAAAGCCCTGCCTCAGGCCGTGGAAATTTTAAAGCCCGGAGGAAGATTAGTCGTAATCTCTTTCCATTCCTTAGAAGACCGAATTGTTAAAAATTTTTATAAAAGTCGTATGTTGTCCCCCAAAAAACGGGGCGAGGCGGAGAACGAAGCTAATCTTCAGACGCCTTCAGTAAATTTAAAAATATTAACTAAAAAACCGGTTACGCCGACCGCCGAAGAAATTAAAATAAATCCCCGATCCCGGTCTGCTAAATTAAGAGCGGCAGAAAAACTGCCTACAAAATTATGAGCTACACTTTAATTTTAAACCCGTCTATTTCAATAAATTTTAAATCAAGTTTAGCCTTGAAGGCTTTGGGATTTTCCCTTTTTCTTTCAATAATAGCCCTTTTGGTTTTTTATATTTTCCAAATTAATGCTTTAACCGGTGAAAAATATCTTTTAAGCAGTCAGGAAAAGAAATTAGCAGAAATTAAACGGGAAGCTGAAGTTTTGAAAATCGACTTTGCTAAAGCTAATTCACTGGCTAATATTGAAATTTATTTTCAAAACCAAAATTTTAAAAAGATAAGCCAGGTAAAATACATTCGCATCTTAGACACTTCAGTGGCGGCTATGCCGGGGCCGTTAAGATAATAACCGGATGATGATAGTCGCTTGGCCCGGCCGTCAAGCAGAAAAACCATGAAAAACTGGCGAATTAATTTAATCTTTGCCTTATTTGTTCTATTCGCAGCGGTTCTTGTCGGCCGCTTAACTTATATTCAGATTATTCGCGCTGACTTCTATAAGGCCCTGGCCCAGGGTTTTTTTAATCATTATTTGTTGGCCGAAGATGTCGGTGAGAGAGGAGAAATTTTTCTTAGTAATGGAGAGCCGCTGGCTATTAATAGAAATTTTTCCCTGGTTTTTGCTTCTCCGCCAAAAGTAGAAAATCCGGAAGAAACAGCTTTAGTTTTGGGTCAAACTTTGAGTCTGGACGAAGATTTTGTCCTAGAGCAGCTGCAAAAAGAATCTTTATACTCGCCGATAAAAAACAGATTGAGCGAAGAAGAAATTCAATCATTGAAAGACCTGGATCTAAAAGGAATTTATCTTACCGAAGAGGGTGGTCGATACTATCCTCAAGAAACACTTGCTTCTCAGTTGGTCGGGTTTCTGGCAGCTTCGGGAGACGGTCAGTACGGAATGGAAGAATATTATAACGAAATTTTAAAAGGAGGTAGCCACGTCTTCGAAGAAGCTGGCGCTTCTTCTCAGGCCTCGTTGCGAAGCAACTCAGCCGCAGATTTAGTTTTAACATTGGATTATAACGTACAATTCAGAGCTGAAAGATTATTAGAAAACGCCAAAGAAAACTTAGCGATTGAAGGAGGTCAGATAATTATTATTGATCCTCTTTCCGGAAAAATAATAGCCTTGGCTCATTTTCCTAGTTTTAACCCTAATCAATATCAGCAATACGCCACAGCCGGCAATTTAGAGCTTTTCAGGAACAAGGCAACAAGGGATTTCTTTGAACCGGGCTCGGTCTTTAAGTCAATAACCATGGCTGCTGCCCTGAATGAAGAATTAATAACTCCGGTCACAAGATATGTTGATGAGGGCCATGTTAGAATAGGCGGTTACACTCTTCATAATTATAACAGGCGGATCTGGGGAGAAGAAACCATGACCAGGGTTTTAGAAAATTCAATTAACACCGGAGCGATTTTTACCCAGAAACTGATGCCCAACCATGTTTTTTCAGGTTATGTTGAGAAATTCGGAATTTTTGAGAAGTCAGGCATTGATTTACCGGAAAACCTTTCGGAGAACAGAGAATTTAAGCAGGGCAGGGAAATAAACCTTGCTACAGCCAGTTACGGCCAGGGGATTGAAATGACCGGAATTCAGCTGGTCAGGGCTTATTCGGCCATTGCCAATAACGGCCGGCTTGTTAGTCCTTATTTAGTGGAAAAGATTTTAATTGATGGCCGGGAAAAAACTCCTTCAAATCTGGAGAAATCAGAACCGGCAAGGCAGGTAATATCTCAAAAAGCAGCCGGTCAATTAACGGCCATGCTGGTTAGCGTAGTGGAAAGCGGTTCAGCCAGAAGAGCCAAAATACCCGGATATTATATTGCCGCCAAAACCGGGACCGCTCAAATAGCTTACTCGGCTTTGGGTATTTCAAAATCCGGCTATTCCGACAAAACGTTTCAAACTACTATAGGATTTTTTCCGGCTTTTTCACCGCAATTTTTAATTTTAGTAAAGCTGGATAATCCCCAAACCAGGATTGCTGAATATTCGGCCGTACCAATTTTCCATGATCTGGCAGAGTATATTATTCATAAATATCAAATCCCGCCTGATTACGAATAAATTAAATATGGACCCCGTTAGAAGTCCTTGGCAAAAAATTTTTAAATATAAAAATTTTTTATATCAGATTGACGGGGTAAAGCATAAAAACCTTAGTTTGTCCGAAATCATTATTTAGCCGTATAAGGACAAACTTCTAACGGGGTGGATATCTTTCAAAAAATTAAATTCTTTTTTAAAAAACCACAGAGAGAGGCGTTCGATCTTATTTTTGAAGATTATCTTAAAATCAGATCCGAGCTTAAGGTTAGCGATATTAAAACAGATGAACAGGGTATAAATTTTAAAGTGAATTATCGGGGCAGCACGGTTCCTTTTTGGCTGACTCAAGAACCTGAAATTACCGTAGAAAAAGCCAAACTAAAAGTTCGTGAAACCTTAACAATAATTGCCATGGGTTTGGCTATTGATTTAAACTTGGTGGAAATATCTCAAATATTGAAAAAAAACTCAGATTTGGCATAATAAGTATATGATGCAGGAAACAAGCCCTAAAAAAGAAGAAAAAGAGCCGCTTCCGGAAAGAGATAAAATAATAAGGGAAACGGTTAGAGAAAAATTATATGAAAGAAAGGAAGCAAAGCCGGAAGAAACGGAAAATGAAAAAGTTATCAGGGAAAAATTGAAACAAGAGATAGAAGAAATGATGGTTTCTTCTGAACTAACAGTAGAAGCCAGAAAGAAGGCTAAAAAAATTAAAGATCTTGATCAAAAAGGCAAGCTTAAGCGGCTTCTGGAGCTGGCTGAAGAAAAGGGTATTAGTTTTGCCGTGGAAGTGGCCAGGGGTATGAAGGACCCCTTTCTTTTGGATGTTTTTCACGACATTCTGGCTAAAGAAGGTCTCTACAAAAAATTCAAGAAGTAATATCATTAAGCATATAAAGATTTATATGTTTTGAAAGGTCGAGTTAAAATTATTAATTAAAATTTAAATAAAAATATGCCAAGAAAAAGAGAACAAGACCCAAGATTTAAACCATCAATTGAAGAAAAAGATAAATTGGGTAGGTTAATTAAAAAAACAGAAAGAGATTTGATACATATCGAGTCTTCAGAAGAAGATAAAGTAGATCCCTCTTACATTAAAGAGGTCGTAGGTAATATCGAAGCAACAATAGATAATATCAGAGATCAACATCTATCCAGTGAGATGAAAGATGCTTATGGAAGAATAATGTATATATTAAAATCAGCAGAATCTGAAGAAACTGCTATGCCTTTTTCTGATGTAAAGCTTGAACTTGGAAAAGTATTATCTTCGTTAAAAGAAGAATTAGAAAAAGGGGTTGCCACAGACGATCCAAATAATCAGAAAAAAGGGGAAATGTTAAAAGAGTTGGTGTCTGGGTTGGAGAAAGACACTTCTGGTGGTGTTGTTAGTCTTGTTAGTGCCGAAAAAACAGCCACAGGCCTTTCAAAAATTAGAGATTTATATATCTCTGATAATCTGAAAGGTGTCTTGGGTCGTGCATTATACTTAAAAGAGAAGGCTGGAGAGCTGAATATAGATGAAGTAAAGACAGAACTATATAAAATATCCCAGGAAGTGGCACAAGAAATAGAAGTAGAAAAATTACGAGAAACCGGCGAAAAAGAATCTTCAGATATAGAAGAACCAGAAGAAGTTTCAGAAAAAACAGAGGAAGAATTAAGTGATGCCCGGAAGGAGGTCGGGGAAGCTTTTGAGGAAGGGGAGAAGGAGTAAAAATTATAATATAATAAATAAAAATGGATATTTTAACGGCTGTAGTTTTGATTATATTGACAGCCCTGCTGGTGATTTTTTTATTTCTTTATTCCCGCGAAAAAAGAAAAGAACAAATTCTGGGCAGCCTGGATATGACTCTTTTTCAGGTGATTATGCCCAGGTATGAACTGAAAAAGGATGATTCGGCCCGTAAAGACGAAAAAAATATTATCGGCCAGATGGAGCAGATTTTTGCTAATTTCCTTTATCTTAAAAGACCGGGTTTCTTTAAAAGATTATTTCATCCGCCCCTTAGGGTGGCATTGGAAATCACTTCCGAAACCGGCGGTTCAGATATTTCTTTTTATGCGGCTGTTCCCATATACCTTGAAACAGCTTTTGAAAAATACGTTCAGGGGGTTTTTCCCAGAGCATTAGTCGAAAAAGTACCTGAGGATTATACTATTTTTGAGCCAAGCGGTTTTGCTGCCGGTGCTTTTTTAAAGCTAAAAGAAGAGTCAATTTTTCCCATCAATACCTATAAAAATTTGGAAAAAGACCCTTTGGCCGGAATTACCAATGCTCTTTCAAAAATTTCAGCCGACGAGGGAGCAGCCATTCAAATGATTATTAGGCCGCTTGCTCAACAAAACTGGAAGAGAATCGGAGATAAAATTCTGGCTAAAATCGGAGAAGGAAAATCAGTCACCACAGCCATTAGCGAAACTTATCGTTCGCCCATTATCGGCTTTATGGCCGATATATTCGGAACCTTGGCTACCAAGCCGAAAAAAAAGGAAGAAGAACTTGAAAGTTTGAGAAAAAAAGAAATGCAGGTTAATGAAAGAGCCATTCAGGCCATTCAGGAAAAAATTCAAAAGCAGGTCTTTGAGACCAATATCAGATTAATAAGTGCTGCTCAGGCTCAGGAAAGAGCTGATGAAATTTTGGGCCATCTGGAAGGAGCCTTCAGTCAGTTTTCTCTTCTCTCAATGAATAGCTTTAAAATTATTCAACGGAAAGGGAGAGCTCTGAAAAAGCTGATTTATGATTACAGTTTCAGAACATTTTCTCCAAGCCAGAAGAATATTTTAAATATTGAGGAATTGGCCAGTATTTATCATTTTCCCACCCAATATCTTGAAACTCCTTATATTAAATTGGTAAAATCCGGCGTAGCTCCTCCGCCGGTTGAGATGCCGACAAGGGGAGTGAACCTGATCGGTAAGGTCGCTTTTCGCGGCGAAGAAAGAAGTATTTTCTTTGCCTCAAGAAATGACCGCAGAAGGCATTTTTATGTTATCGGACAAACCGGTACCGGTAAAACTTCTTTATTAAGGGAAATGGTTCGTCAGGATATTCAAAACGGCGAAGGCGTGGCCGTGATTGATCCTCACGGCGACCTTGTTGAAGATACTTTGGCCAATATTCCCAAAGAAAGAGTGGAAGACGTGGTTCTGTTCGAACCCTTTGATATGGAAAGGCCGGTCGGACTGAATATGCTTGAGTACGAAAACCCCGAACAAAAAGATTTTGCCGTTCAGGAGATGATTGCTATTTTTCACAAGCTTTTTCCGCCGGAAATTATCGGGCCTATGTTCGAGCATTATATGAGAAACGCCATGCTGGCCATTATGGCAGACATAAAAGATCCCGGTACTTTGGTGGAAATTCCCAGGATGTTTACTGACCCCGACTTTATGCAGGAAAGATTAAGCAAGGTAACAGATGCTATGGTCAGGAATTTCTGGCTGAAAGAATGGCGTCAGACAACCGGAGAAACCAGATCAGATATGTTAGGTTATGTTGTTTCCAAGGTCGGCCGCTTTATTGAAAACGAAATGATGAGGAATATAATCGGCCAACCCCGCTGCGGCTTTGATCTGGCGAAAATAATGGATGAAAAAAAGATTTTTTTGGCCAATCTTTCCAAGGGACTTACCGGAGAAGTAAACAGTTCCTTGCTCGGCCTGATTTTAGTTTCTAAGATGCAAATGGCAGCCATGAGAAGAGCCAGATTTTCCGAAGAAGAAAGAAATGATTTTTATCTTTATGTTGATGAGTTTCAGAATTTTACCACCGATTCCATTGCCACTATTTTATCTGAAGCCAGGAAATATCGTTTAAATCTTATTTTAGCTCATCAGTATATCCCTCAGTTAACTCCGGAAATAAGAAACGCTGTTTTAGGTAATGTCGGTACGGTCGGGGCCTATAGGGTTGGCGCAGACGACGCTGAATTCCTGGAAAAACAGTTTGAGCCGGAGTTTTCGCGGTTTGACTTGCTTAATTTGGACAACTTCACTTTAATCATAAAGATGCTGATAGAAAACAAAGTTTCTTCTCCTTTCAAGATGGAAGCTTGTTATCCTCAGGAAGGAAACCGGAAAATTATCGGACCGATTAAGAAAATAGCCAAGTTAAAATACGGCCGGCCGAGACAATCGGTTGAAGCCGAAATAATCAAAAGGTCGAAATTATTTGACTTTTAAATAATTTTGTGATATAATAAACAAAAGGTCGAGAATTATTAATTAATATTTAAAATTTTATGTCAAAAGATTCAGAAAAATATGACCCATTTAAAAAGGAAGGAGAATTGTGGATGCCCAAAGAAAAAAGAGGTCACATTCGTTCTTCGGAGGAAGTTGAAGAAGCCAGAAAGTCAATTCCCGAGGAGAAAAAAATAGAAAGCGAGGAAGAAAAAGAAAAGAAAAGAAAAAAAGCAGAAGAAAAGGCAGAAGAGGAGAAAGAATTGAAAAAGAAGTATGGTACCAGGTGGTTAGAAAGAATACGGGAAATCGAGGAAAAAGAACAGATTGAAGAAAAAGCCGAGGAAGAAAAGAAATATCAGGAATGGCAAGAATCAGTTGGAGCTAGCGACGCGCAAAAATTGGCCAAAGCTTATGAAGAGTATAAAGCAGCAGAAGCTGAGAAGAAAATTAAAGAGGAACCCGAAAGAGTCCCTGAAGATGAAGGGGGAGTAGGAGAGTCATCGACAAGCGAAACATCCGGACAAGCCACTCAAGATGAGAAAGGAGCAGAGGAAACAGCAGAAGCAACAACTGAACAAGCCACTCAAGATGAGAAAGGAGCAGAGGAAACAGTAGAAGCAACAACTGAACAAGCCACTCAAGATGAGAGAACATCAGAAGAAACAACAGAAGAAACGCCCGGAAGAGCTCCTGAACAAGAAATAAGAGGTGAAGCAGAAACAGAAGCAGAATTAGAGGAAGTGTTTAGGAGATATCAAGAAAGCAAACCGTCCGGAGAAGGGCTTTCCCAAGCTGAAAAGTATAATTTAACCAGGAATTTCTATCTGGATAAGCTGGGATACGAGACAGAATACAAAGGGTTTTTAAGAGGCAAGGCAAGGCTTAAAATAAAGGGCTCAGAAAAAGAATATGTTCTTGATGAAAGAGGTAAGCCGGTTGAGTTTAAGGCAAAATTTTCACTAAAGGGCGAAACACCGCTGTTGAAGTTTCTAAGAGAAAAATATGAAGCAGGAAGAGGAGAAAGAGCAGCAGGAGAAACGTCTGAGCCGGCCTCTGAAGATGAGCGGGGAGCAGAAGGACAAGCATCCGAAAGGACTTCCGAAGGAACAGAGCCCGCTGAGCCGACTACGCCTGAAGGTGAAGAGGCCCGGGAAATACAAGAAAGCACAAATGAATCCGTAGATAAATTCCTTAAATTCCTGGATGATCATCCAAAGGAAGCTTTGGCAATATTTAGAGTAGCGATAGCGGAAAAAATAGAAAAAAGCACTGTTGATTTCTCTGCACGCTTAGACGGCCTTATCGCTAAAAT
>Ga0209498_1000912_pt1 | contig 18253 bp, 12 predicted proteins | sample WalLakDeSediment_FD_184131 | JGI IMG/M metagenome (GOLD analysis project Ga0209498, IMG submission 184131) | Lake sediment microbial communities from Walker lake, Nevada to study Microbial Dark Matter (Phase II) - Walker Lake 11/02/13 Deep... | ecosystem: Environmental > Aquatic > Freshwater >... | reverse complement strand
AAAATATACTGGAAAAAGATGCACTTGTGCCTGATATTTGTTGTATCCAATCTTCTCCCGCATTTGTTGTTTTTAATATTGTCCCACTATGACCAGAGACATAGCCGATATTTTCATTAGAGAAATAAATTGATCTTAATGTTGATCCGGCAGTTAATTGAACAATCCAACTTAATCCACCATCTGTAGTTTTAAGAATAATATTGCCCCCAGCAACATACCCAATGTTTGAATCAGTAAAATACACCGAACTAAAATTAATGTTTGAACCATAGTTGATTGAATACCAGTCATCTCCTCCATTAGTGGTTTTAAAAATAGCTCCATCCCAGCCAACCACAAACCCTGTATTTACATCTGCAAAATGCATTGACACCAGAGATGTGCTTGTACTCGTGATTGACCACGAAACACCACTATCCGTGGTTTTTAATATAGTCCCGGATTGACCAATTGCGAAACCGATGTTTGCATCTAAGAAATAGATGTCTTTTATATAAGGGGTTGATCCACTAGACTGCACGTACCAGGTTTGTCCACCATTTGTTGTCTTATATAGACTTCCCCATCCGCCACCAACAAAACCAATGTTTGAGTCTACAAAACAGATTGAAGTCAGTTTTTCGGGACCGCTATATTGAAAGAACCAACTTGATCCGCCATCCGTGGTTTTACGAATTGATCCTGTATAATTTAATATATAGCCAATATTTTCATCTATAAAATGAACGCTTTCATACGTATGTGGGTTCATTTTAATCCATTGTGAATATGCTATTAGCTGTATAAAAATAATGCATAAAACTGTGGATATAAAGAATTTCATTTCACACCTTCTTTTTATTGTATGAATATCATTTTTTTTGTTTCAATAAAACTTTCTGCCTTCAACTGGTAATAATATATTCCACTTGCCAATTGTCGGCTGCCAACTGAAGACTGAAATTCAACTTCGTGATAACCTGCTTCCTTATACTCATCAACTAATATTGCAACTTCTCTCCCAAGAACATCAAAGACTTTAAGGACTTGCCAACTGCCCACTGGCGACTGCCAACTGATTTTTGTACTTGGGTTGAAGGGGTTTGGGTAGTTTTGGTGGAGTGCAAAATTGCCTGGAGAATTAAATCCATTTTCTTCAACTTCAATGAATGTAACTCCTCCATCGGTTGTTTTAAGAATTGTGCTACCATTTCCAACTATCCAACCGGTAGTCGAATTAACAAAATAGATTGATTCGAGAGAGCTTGTTGTATTAGATGATTCAGATTCCCAGTTAGCACCACCATCCGTTGTTTTAAGAATGAGTCCGTAACTACCAACCACCCAGCCATGATTAGAGTCAGTAAAAAAAACTGAAAGAAGTTTATGTGTCGAAGTATCGTATTGATTAACCCAGGTTTCACCTCCATCAGTTGTTTTTAATATTGTACCTGCACTTCCTATAACCCATCCTGTTAAGGGATTTATGAAATAGACTGAATATAGCCATTTGCTTGTTCCACTTGGTTTATTCTCCCAGGTAATACCAGCATCTGTTGATTTAAGAATTGTTCCATATCCTCCAACCATCCAGGCATTATCATGATCTAAAAAATGAATTGACTGTATACTTTCAGAAGTTATATCAGTCCGGATCAACCAATCTATTCCGCCGTTATTAGTGTTAAATATTGAACCGTTTGCACCAACAACCCATCCATTCAATGAGTCCGTAAAGTGAACTGAATACAACCACCCATAATTTCCAGAAATTTGGGTTTGCCATGAATCTCCATAGTCTGTAGTTTTTAAGATTTTACCAGTGGCAGCGGCCCAGCCTGTTTTAGAATCAACAAAATATACTGAATTGAACCAATTGGATGAATCAACAGATTTGTTTATCCAATTTTTTCCGCCATCGGTTGTTTTAAGCAAAATTCCCCAATATCCCAAAGCTATACCTGTGTCAGGATTTGCAAAGTGAACATCATATAAAGCATTACTCGGAAGTGTGATTGTTTCAAACTGACTTTCCCAGCTTTCTCCACCATTGGAGGTTTTTAAAAGCAGGTTTTGCTGACCAACCGCCCAACCTGTTAGATTATTAGCAAAGGATAAATCCAATATTCGTCTTCCGTTTGATGAATACTGCTCTGTCCAGGATGTGCCACCACTGGAACTAAAGAATATATGATCATTATATCCAGTCCTCATCTCGACTAACCAACCAGTCTGGGCATCTGCGAAGTATATATGTGAGTAAAATTTTCCTGTATGGGTTCCTAATGGATACCAATTCAAACCTCCAGTAGTAGTTTTGAATAACTGCTGATAACCGACAGACCATCCAATAGTTTCATTATGAAAATCGATTGACAACTGCGTATCCGCCCCTCTCTGTTTAGTCCAGTCCAGCCCTCCATTGTTTGTACCATAAATAGCACCGCCGGTAAACGGTGAAACATACCAAGATGTGCAATACCATCCCTTGTTTTGATCAATAAAAACCATATCTGATACATTCTCATTAGCAACCGTAAATCTCATATTTAAAGTTGCCCAGCTCGTTCCCGCATTCGATGAGTATAATAGAATAAATTGATTATTTAACCCCCAATAACCCGAGGCATAAACATGCTGATTATTAATAACTGAAAGTAAAGTTAAGGTTAAACCTGGTGTAAAGTTTTGTAATACCCATGAATTACCTCCATTAGTGGTACGGATTATTTTACCCGAATCTCCCACAGCCCAGCCATTATTCAAATCTGCAAACCTAATCTTTCTGAGATGAGAATTGACTCCGCTTTCCAGATTAAACCAATTAGTACCTCCGTCTGAAGTGCGCATAATAATACCATTATTACCTGCAACCCACGCATTAACTGAATCCACACAATGAACTGAGTTAAAAGTATGAGGAGGAATTGGGTTTTGAATAACCCACTGCGAATAATTAATTGAACTAATAATAATCACTAAGAATAATAAAACTTTCATCTTATCAACACCATCTTTTTAGTGGATATAAAATTATTACCCGCAAGCTGATAGTAATAAACTCCGCTTGTAAGATTTTCCACATTAAATTCAACCTGATAAATTCCCATAGGCTTGAATTCATTTACTAAGACTTTAATCTCTCTTCCAAGAATGTCGTATACTTTTAACGTTACATCACCTTCAACAGGTATTTGAAATCTTATAGTTGTAACGGGATTGAAAGGATTCGGATAGTTCTGGTAGAGTGAATAACTGCTTATGATTTCATCTTCTTCATTGATGTTGGTTCCAAAATCCCAGATGCATTTATAATATCCTGAATCAGGAGAGTATGAAATGCCGGGAATTATGCCTTTATCCTTTGCAATAATCCTATACCTGAATTCAAAATCATCAATTAATAAACTAGTGTCTAATAAACTATGTACCTGAAAATGTGCTGTATTAGGTACGTATTCTGCCAGAACATTTTCATTATAAATGACGGAATCATTTTTCTGATAATAACTTTCCATATAGACGCTGTCAATAAAATTAAAATTCCAGCTAATTCTCGAATATGGATGCTCAACCAAAACGGTCATAACGAAATTATTTGTGTTAACTGCTGTCAGCGGTATTGCAGATATCTGTGGTTTATAGTTATTAGTGTAATTAATCGGATTTCCATGACTGTCATATAATACTGACATAATGAGTGTATGTTCTCGCATTAAGTTTTGTATTAAATATTGATAATAATAAGGTCCAATATTTTCAGTATACCTGATTTCCTCATATTGATATGCTCCCGCATATGAAGTATCAAAACCAAAACCTTTATAATTTAGCTGTGTGTCAAATGGTGTAGAATGACCATGCTTAAATGTTGCAATACGATTTAAATGATTATTTAATAAACCATAGTTATGGTAGATTATAGGAAACTGCACAAAGGGGGTTTCGGGTATAAGCGTCAAATCCATATGAACCAATTCAGAATTTTCAAACCATACATATATTTTTTTATCTTCTTCAGAGTATCTTACCCAATCATTAAGGTATTTATAGTATTTCAACCCGTCAATTAATGTATCATCAGTTACTTCAATTTCAGTTAGCCAATAACCATAATATAAATTTCCCTGATAGGAAGTTGTTTCCTTGCCAATAAATTGCCACCTGTTCCCAATGTTTAAAGGCAAATAGTTATTTCCCACATAGATTGGGATTGACGGATCATGTCTGTAAATAAATTTTGAAGTGCCGATAAAGATTCGTTCCTGATCCGCTAATAAACATCGTATTGAGGAAGGACCACCCATATTGTTCCACGTACTGCCTTCGTCTGTACTTTTATATACTCTGTTGTATGCATAATAAAGATTATTGTTTTCATCTAACCCAAAAACGGGTGAACTGGGATATGAAGAAATAAAACCTGTTAGGAACCAGGTTTGACCTGAATCAGTAGATTTAGAAATTTTATCACTATGCTCAGCATACAAATATCCGTTACTGTCAGCAATAACTGAAGAAATACTGTTCAACAAATTGGGATCAACAATTTGTGTCCACGTATCGCCATAATCTGTTGAAGTGTATAAACTCTTCCCCTGTGTTGAAACAAATATTTGCCCATTCTGCAAAGTAGTTATTGAGGAGATTTCCCGGTCACATACATTTATGGCAGCCCATGTATTGCCTGAATCAGTTGATCTGATAAAATTCCCATTATAGTCGCCAACGTAGATGAATCCCTCTGGTGAAGTATGCATTGATCTGGCAGCAACATAACTTTGATAAGCAGGATTCCATGTATAACCATAATCTGTTGATTTGTAAATTCCTGGCAAAGATCCGGATTGCCCTGCATAAAGTTCATCATTTTCACCGATTGTAAGTTTAATTACACCTCCATTACTTGGGCCTGCATAAAACCATGATTCACCATTATCTGTAGACCTGTATACTCCAAGCGAAGAAGCAAAAATATTTCCGTTTGATGCTATATCAAGATCTGTAATGCTCACTGTTCTATAAAAGACGGGTTCCCAGTATACAATCTGACATAATACTGAATTTGAAAAAGTTAGTACCAGAAGTAATATTATTATAATTTGTTTCATAATCTTACCTACTATAGTGCCATTTGTCCCCTGAGGTTTTTTTATTCATTTGTTACTTTCTCAGGATTAAAGTTCTTATATAATTTAATGTATTCTCTCACTACTTTCATAGACCTACCGGTGATTTCTTTTATCGATACTTCATCCATTCCTTTTCTTATAAGCTTCTTTATCTGATCATATTGTTTTATGTATCTGTCTACTGCATCCTGACTATGACCTGTGTTCAGTACTATATCTGCCGGGCTTTTTCCTTGTTCATACAAACTTATTATTATTCCTTTGTGTGTTGGAAGACTTCCCATATCCAAAACATATCCTTTTAATGGCAATATCTCTCCCGTCTTCTCTGTGTATGCTTTCAAATATTTTGTTATTGTACCTAAACTCCTGTTCATTATTACACTTAGCTCTGCTCCACTTAATAATCCTCCTTGTTGCTTTGCACTCTTGAGCAACCTTACCATCGTTTCTATGTCTCTGGCTTCTCGGTGTTTGTAGTTACTGTTTCTGTCTCCCTTCTTAAAATAAATTCTTCGTTCAACATCTTCTTTTGTTATAAGTGGAAGAACTACTGTCGTTGTTCCGTAATCTTCTGCTTTCTTTCCATAGCTCTGACGCTGTCCATCATCCTTTGTTGTTGTAAATACTATTTCTCCAAAGCCTACTTGATCTTGTTTGGGATAATATTCTCTGTGTAAATCCTCTAAATCATCTGCCAGCATTTCTATTATTTTTCTGGACCCAAGTATTTTATATTCATTCTCCAGCAGATTTTTTATCGCACTTCTGAAGTTCCTCTTGTTTATGCTTTCATATCTGTCTCTGGTCGGATTCAAACTCATAACAAGCCTCGCATCATAGCTGCCTGAGGCTTTGAATATAGCTTTGCTGTTTTTTTTATCCCAACCCGGTAACTGTTTCTGGTTATCAGATCTTTTAGATTCTCTCTTCTTGTTTTGTCTTTTTTGCTTTCTCTTATTAACCCCAAATACTGTTTTACTAACCCTTGGCTTATTCCGGTTACTGCACTTATATCTTTGGTTTCATATATCCCTTTGCTTTGAGACATCAACACTTTTGTAAAACTTTCAAGGTAACGTTTTATCGCTCCAGAACTATGCCTGGCTGTTAGTTTTATTTCACTGTACGTTTTCCCATCCAGGTACATCCCGATTATTTTTACTTTATGTGTTTGACCTCTGCCTATGTTGTGAAGATAACCCCTCGTTACTACTTCTATCCCACGTTGTTTTATTCTCCTAATATCCCGCTTTACTGTTCTTAAGCTTACTGACAAGTACTTGCTTATATCTTCCTGACTTAATATTCCGCCTTGTTCTACTGCTTCTTCTGTTATTCTCTGGATCTTAATCTCTCGCAGTCCTATCCGTCCATATTCTTTTAATGCTTCTAGATCTTCACCTCCGTTATCTATCGTCAGCCTTACTTTCTTCTTCTGCATCTTCTCAATTAACTTTCCACTTCGCTCTTCTATCCCGATTACCGTTACTTCTATTTGTCCTTCCCTTAAGTGATATTCTCTTAGTAAACTCTCTTTGGCTGTTAGAAGTATCTGCTCACTCAGCTTTGGGGAAAGTTCATAGGAGTTCTTCAACTCCCATATGAACTCTCCCTCGCTGCTTTTTATTTCTCTTCGATTTATTTCTGTTCTTCTTAGTTCCATTTTCTCCTCAGGCTTTTTGTTAAATTTAATATCCTGAGGGGACATTTGGCACTATCTGAGAAGTATCATTTTTCTGGTTTGAACGAACGACTCTGTTCTTATTTGATAGAAATAAATTCCGCTCGATAATTGCCTACCGCCAATTGCCGACTGAAATTCAACTTCATACTTCCCTGCTGGTTTATATTCATCAACTAAAGTAGCTATTTCATTACCAAGGATATCAAAAACTTTAAGAACTTGATGACCGCCTACTGGCGACTGCCAACTGATTGTTGTACTTGGATTAAATGGGTTTGGATAGTTTTGCTCTAAGTAAAATTTATCCGGCATTTGCTGAACATCTTTAACATTTACAATCTCATTGATTTTCCAAACATGAATAAGAATTCTACCGTCTATATTTGGACAAAATTCGGACACATATAAAGTTTGATTTAATTCATCATAAGCTACGGACACTATCTCTTGCCTAGGACCCCAGAAGATACTTTTATTTAAGCGAATTGCAGAATATGGCTGAGGTTCGTATGATTGTAGAATTCCGTTAGCTACTTTTCCAAGATCTTCAGGTTTATAAAAAATCGCCATGGGATGATAGTTGTGTGCACGCCAACCTTTATCATCTGGATCGGTTTCCCCAAAATCAGGATAAGGAACGTCTGCAAATACCCATTCTTGTTTCATTCTTTCCCCATGATAACCATACCAATGGAAACCTAATGCTTTATTACCTATAACTAATACTGAATTTTGATTTTCCACTGAAAGCCATAGTGCATCGCGCCAGGAGTCGCTATGTTTATACCCAACAATAGAATTAGGGAAAGTATAATCATCCGTACCTTCAACAGAACCATATTCAAGAATTGTAGTAAAAGGTAAAATTGCATTAGGTGCTGGAGGAGTAGTGGTTTGAATTGACTGGAAGGCATACATTGTGGGACCTAAACCACTTAATCCACCATCACGATATCTGCCTACAACTAAATTTTTTCCTCCGGTATTTGTATCCGCCCATTGATTTGGTGTGCTAAAAAGATAATCATTATTCATTGCATCAATAGGGGGAGCTGTAGGACTGCCAATAAACCAAGCTCCATATTTTATTGAACTATTTAAATCCTGACCGTCGCAATAACTGATTGAAGCATTTTTTTCACCAGTAACCGAATAGTGAATACTCCAGGAACTATAGAGTCTTTTATTTGAAGGAATATATTCCAATCCTGTTCGCCATATGTCAACATAACTCCAATTATTAATGTTTTCCGGACGAATATTTGCAGGCACCTGAAGGATGGATGTTTCATTTAACTCATTCAGGTTTTGTGTTGGAGATATTATGGGTACCGGAATATTAACTTCACCAACTAATCCATTTTCAGGTTGATTTACATTTGTTGTAAATAAAGAACCTGGAAATCCGTCTATTAAGCCCTCAGGATCTCCATCAACTCTGTATGCTAATGCTTCGCCACCATAAGAAAAATTCTCATTTGTTAAAATCGCACCAAGATACTGAAACCCGTTTGGATTTATATGATTGTTTCCGCCATAAAAATTGTTGGTTGTTGCTGAAACAGAATCAGAATAATTGCTTTCGTTACCACATCTATCAAGTGCAGTAACTTTGAAACTGTAAGAGGTAGAATGATCCAACAATACTGCTGTATAGCTGTTCGTTCTGCTATAACCTTCTATTTCATTATTACTATATATCAAATATTCAACTACACCAACATTATCTGATGGTTCGGTCCAGGTTAATTGAATTTTAGAATCAGAAATCGGAACCGCACTGAGGTTGGTCGGGGCATCTGGTGGTGTGATATCAGCATCGCTCAATAATTCAATTTTATCACAGACAAGAAATTGTTTCAAATCATTCTCTCCCCACTCAATTGCAAGATTTATATTTACTAATAAGTAACTACTATCTGTTTTATGCACACCGCTGCCTTTTATATTGAAAACAGTTTTAACGGTTGTATATGGAGCAGCTTCGTTGAATGTATAACGGTAATCATCAAAGCGCCTCATTGTGTACCATTTCCCCTCAGAAACTCCAGCAGAAGGTTGATCCATATCTGAAAAACTGACTCTGGCTGTGAACCTAATTGTATTGCTCGAATTATTATACCAGGTAACAACAACTCTCTCGCCTAATACAAAATTGCGATAGGTGCCTTTAACTCCCATATAATCAGTGTATTCATCAAAGTTGGAAGCCAAAATAACACCACCAGGACCCGCAGAGGTATAATTCATTTCGGGACTCAATAATAATTGATCCCAGCCGCTCATTCCGAAAACATTTCCTGATGGGCTTGAACCAAAATCGATCAAAATGTAATTTTGTGATAAAATTGGGGACGAAATAAATAGGAATAACCCAATAAATGCAGCCAATGAGTTACAGAAATGATTTCTGTAAATATTTGAATTACACATAATTTTTCCTCCTTTTTGGAAAAAAATATTTCAAATTGTGGTGGTGAATAATAATTTCACATCTAATTAAAGTTTAGAGCATAATATTCCCTTTACTATAATGACATTTGTTATTATTTAAAAATTTAGGTCATCTGACCACAGGAGATTTAGATCTATCAACTCTCAAATCAAAACAATATTGGAAAATATTATTAAGAGTATTTGCTTATTAGAAATTAAAAGCCGGTGAAGAATTATGAGAATGAAATTAATTATAGTCCGAACTTCAGAGACACACCTAATTTAAGAGTAAATATACTGTTACTAATTCCCGGGAAATTGTAAGTGTCACTTAGGGGAATGTGTGCCATAAAATCGGAGGCCAAGCCCATATCCGGTGATAATTTAAATGTGTAACCAGTTCCGACCACAATGTCGAATCTAACTGTTTTAGTATCCAGATTTACTGCCTGAACAACTGGTGCCTGTCCGGTGGTGATCTGAGTTGCTTCACCGCTGGAATTAAGTTTTATACCAAGAGATGGACCTGCAACCATATAAAATCCGCTAAACTGAGTTTTAAACATTGGATCAATTGTCAAGTACGAAAGAGAAAAAGAACGCTCGGTAGTTACATTATTATTTGTTTGAGAATTAGAGAAGTTTCTCATATCAAATACGGTTAAATTAACCATCAGACCTATGATTCTACCGAAGGTTACATCTACGGTTGGTCCAACACCAACGCCGATTCCGTTCCAGGTTCCGGTTATTCCTTTTTCGTTGTATATATTTAAGTTACCAGTAACTCTCGGTCCTATCATCACCGTAGTTTGGGCAAATATTGAAGTGGAAAGCAATAATACAATTGAAAAGGCGAGTAAGTGTGTGCAGGATTTCATTTTGAGCTCCTTAATATTATTGTTAGAAAATTTTATTGAATAGTGTAATTAGCAGTTACGCTGTAGGCAGTGCCGGTAGTACTGCCAATTTTTCCGGCAATGACAAAGGACCATTGCTGACCTTGTGCTAATATATTTGGGTCAGGAATTTGAATATAGGCGGGTTCGGTGCTTTTATATACTGTAGTCCCATCCCCCTGCACTTGTACATTGGTTACATTAGCCGCTGCGCAATTTACTGTTATCAAGGTTACTATAACATCAACGCTGGGTTTAAATTCGAAATAATAATTCTGCTGGTTATCCTGAACAAGACTTACCTGGAAAGTAACACTACCGGTTCCACCTCCTCCTGTACCGCCTCCAATTCCGCCAGTGTCAGTAGGACTAACAGGATCTTCACTGCAGCTGAAAATCAACAGCACAACTAATAAAAGTGGGAGCCAAAATAACTTTTTCATTTTTATACCTCTTTCTTATTGAATTTATTGTTTATTAAATGATTGATTGTCTTTTGGGTATGAAAATTATCAGCGGCGATTCATTGAACCGCCGCCATGATACCTTTGCTGTCATAATTAATCTTAGAGATGTACACCTTCACCTTGTAAATTATTCCCTTTCCACACCTTCCCGTATTCTTTCATATTCAACATTAAGTGTTTCGGGCATTCCTAATGCATCGGGATGTAAATATTTACCGATCTCAGCATCTTTTTTCATTTCTTCAACAGGTATTCTATACTTTTCAGCAAAAGCATCCTTTCTGATTCCTGTTACCTGCCAGGATACTTTTACATTTGACTTGTCAGTTCTTATAACGAACTGATTGACCTGAACTTCCTTTGCAATAATTGCTTGAGCAAAATCTCCGATAACTGTTAACTGATATCGAAAATCTTTATTAAGTGCTTCGAACCAGTCAGGAAGTGTAACTGTTGCATAACCTGATCCGTCTGTAACAACATTACCATTGTAGATATTCATCATATCCGGTGATTCAACAAAAGAGTGATAGAGATATTTATTGGCAGGATCTAATGGGTGATCTATTTTAAATGAGCCTCCGCCTTTAGTCAAGGTTCCTTGAACGCCAACATTTCCAAAGAAATATCCTCCATAATTTATGGTACCGCCGGTTGCATATCCGTACACACCATACCTTAAACCGGTACCTGTTCCTTGTGCATTTCCATAAAGACCATATCGCGTTCCGGCTGGTGAAGTTCCGCCAGAAACTAATCCATAAACCCCATAATATGTGTTGCTCCCAGATGGAGTTACAGATGCCATTATCCCCCTCCACCCTCCGATGAAATTTCCGCCATATCCATAATAATCTAATTGAGAAGCCTTACCATATACGCCTGCACTAGAAGTACTTGTTGCAGAGTTAACGCTATAAATAGCCGCCGTACTATTAATAACATCAAGATGTAAAGGAGAAGTTGGTGTAATTGTTCCAATACCTAAATTTGTTCCACTTTGGAAAATTGCTGAATTACCTAAAGTAGTAGCCGCAGTAAACCTTGGCAGGTAATTAGTTGTTCCGCTGCCGCCCACTCCGGTTGAAGTTGCGGCTATTGTTAAATTGTTCCCGCTTGGAGTAATGGTTACATTCGTACCCGCCACGAGCGTTACATTATCCCTTATATTATTTAGTGCTTTAACTACCTGCGTTGCTCCAATATCGGCGGCTGTTATTGTACCATCTGTTATCTTTGCGCTTGTTACCGAGTTACTCTGAAGCATTGCACTTGTTACACCATCATTTGGGATACTGATTGTTCCTGTTGTGGTTATTGGTCCGCCTGTGAGTCCGCTGCCGGTTGCTACGCTGGTAACTGTTCCCGTACCCGGTGTGAAGCTAAGTTTTTCTGCACCGATTGTACTGTTCGCAATATCTGATCCGGTAATAGTTCCATCAAGAATTTTTGCGCTTGTTACAGAGTTACCCTGCAGCATTGCATTTGTTACACCATCATTTGGAATGCTGATAGTGCCCGTTGTAGTTATCGGTCCACCGGTTAACCCCGGGCCCGTATTAACCTGTGTTACTGATCCGCCTCCGCCTCCGGCAGCAGTAATGGTAATATTATTGCCGCTTGGTGTAAGTGTAATGTTTGTTCCTGCCAGAAAGGTTACATCATCCTTTAAACCATTGATGCTCTTTACTACGTGGTTAGCTCCTATTTTAGCTCCGGTTACTGCTCCATCGTGAATCTTTGTTGTTGTTACTGCTTCATCCATTATATCCATACTCATAAATGAATATGGAGAAGGTGTAAGCATAGTTCTTGGCAGTAACTCCGGTTCTGTACCAAGAGTAATTCCAAGAAAATGAATTCTGTTGAACGGAACTCCTGCTATTGCTGTGCTGCTGCCAAGGTGAACAGAAAACATTCCGTTTGCTACTGCAACTGTTTGTGTTTCAGTCCACAATGCTGTGCCTCCTGTGGGATCATTATAAATTCTGAATGTCATTGGATAGTTACCATCGGGAACTATGCCGCCTGCCGATGTTTTAAGCACTCCCTGGTAATCAAATTGCTTTGGTATTGCCTGCCCGAATATACTGACCGACAAAAAGCATAAAAGATTTAATATGAATAATATCCGTTTCATTTTTATCTCCGTTATATTTTTTTGTGATTAAATGATTCAATTAGAAATAGCTTTATAAACACGGACTACTTAATCATCAGCATTTTTTTTGTATTCACATAACTGCCTGCCTGAATTCTGTATATATACACCCCTGTTGAAATTGTTGCGGCATCAAAAGTTTTTTCATACCGGCCGGCATCAAGCTCTTCATTAACAAGTGTAGTTATTTCCCCGCCAAGTATGTCGTATACTTTTATCAGCACACGAGTTCTTTCAGGTACGGCAAACTTGATTATTGTTGAGGGATTAAAGGGATTAGGGTAATTCTGCTCCAGTTTATAGGTTAGTGGGAGAAGATCTTCTTCTTCAACATTAACAACTACATCCTGGTAATACAGATGCCAGAAACCGGATTGCAGCTTGAAGCTGGTTGTGGTGCTTAAGTCAACACTAACCTGACCAAGCGTTCCGGTAATAACATAATTGGCATTTGACTGTCTTTCACCACCACTGCTTATAACAGAGATGGGAATTTGATTTTGAGCTATCAGTATTCCGGAAAATAAAAACAGCAGCAATACTGACGATAAAAGGAAAACTGATTGTTTTATGATTTTCATAAAACCTCCTTTGGTTAATAGTTTGTTGATTATTTATTTGTGATTAGCGTTAGCGGGAAAAATATTTTCAAATGAAATAATAGCACCCCGACGCTTTCGCGCCGGGGCTCAGCTCTGGCAGAAGGCCCGGGGGGAGACCTTAACCGCCAGCCGCTGATAATTTATTTGATCAATAACATCTTCTTTGTTTCATAGAACGAACCTGAACGCAATTGGTATAAATAAACTCCTGATGCTGGATTCTTGATGCTGCCTGCCCCTATGGGGGATTCCGGTCCGCCCGTGGTGGAGAATTCAACTTCATATCTGCCTGCATTTTTATATTCATCAACTAATGTTGTAATCTCTCGACCAAGTATGTCATAAACTTTCAGACTCACATTTCCGCTTATTGGTAACTGATAACTTATCACAGTTGACGGGTTAAATGGATTGGGATAGTTTTGTTCAAGTAAATAATTGGATACTGTCAGCAAATCATCTTCCACATCTGTAACAAATCCAAGCAGTTTCACTCCGTCAATAGCAACCAGATCACCATCATTTCCAATATACTGCCATCCAAGCTTCAGGTTTTGACGATTAGAATATGCACTAATATCAATAATTTTATTTCTCCAGATCCAATCCTGGCCATCGTTATCTGCAGTCCAAATTTGATTCCAATTGGAACCGCCGTCTGTTGAAATGTGCAATTTTACAGTTGCACCGCTTAGCCATTGTGTACTGTAACCAGCATAAAATTCTATTGATGCACTTCCGCTTCCAAGGTTAAAGGCTGGTGTTATCAGCCATTCATTCTGATTCTGTGCAACCCAGGGACATAATGCTGAGTATTGGCTTCCGGGATCTATTTGATTGAAATTGTTATTCTGCGGGTTACCTCTTTGCCAGGTATGGCTTGTGTTCATTACCTGATGAGTCCATCCGCCTGGCGGAAAATCACCATCAAAACCTTCCTGAAGAATAGTTGTTTGTCCGCCACCGCCTCCGGGTGTGTTGATGAAAGCATTATATGCATCAAGCTTTCCATAACCATAAGTATTATTAGGTGATGTTCCGGTATAGCTGTCTTTCTTTGTTGTGTTTTTAAGGATTGTAACTACCTGCTCATAGTTTAGAGCAGGATTTTTTTCAAGTAGTAATGCTACTGCTCCGGCAACGTGCGGAGAAGCCATGCTGGTTCCCTGCATTTTTTGGTGCTTACCTCCCTGAACAATGTTTTGCGGCGGCGTTTGAGTAAGAAAACTGGAATAAGCAGCAACTATAACTTCTCCCGGTGCAACAACATCAGGTTTTAGTCTTCCATCCCGCGAAGGACCCATACTGCTGAAGCTTGAAATTTGACCTATAATAGGATTGCCTTGTTGATACTGTGTTACTCCATTAATATCAATCCATTGATTCTTTGTAACATAGGAACCAACACAAATAACTTTATTGGCTGTACTTGGTATTCCGACTGTTTTTTGGTCATCACCCGGCTTTATCCAGCTTTGGCCGGCATAAGTAGAGAACACAGCATGACCCAAAGCCCAGGCATCAAACGTTCCTGTTCCATAAGTATATATTGTCCAGAAAACATCCCCAATATTTACCTGCCCGTTATGACCATCAATAACAACAACTACTTCATTCGCAGAATTATTCGGGTTGTTTACTCCAGTTGCATCAATGGTAACATATCCATAAACATATCCGCCAACATTGAATGGAACATCTTCGATTTTCTGTCCCGGCGCTATACCATTTGTATAACCAATAAGGTTCAGGTTGGACTTATTGTAAGCAGCCAGACCCACAGAAATATTACCGCCGTTATACCACATATCTGCAGCAACAAAAGAGGCATTATTGTATAGTTCAAAAAAAGTTTCATTTGCATCATTATATGATGAACCGGCAACTGAATAACTCAGATGGATTGGATTACCTCCTTCATTACCGGCAGCGGCTACTATTATTTTACCATTACCGGTCAGGTTGCTTAATGCCTGCTCATATAAACTCGTACCATCATGAGGACCAAGGTGACCACCGAGACTTAAATTAATTACTGCCGGCTTACCAATTTGCTGAGCTTTCTGAAACATATAATTACACCCATCTACAGTATTTGTATTTGGGAAACCTCCGTTAATATATCCTTTTACGAATAGAATATCAGACTCTGGCGCCATGCCTATATAGTTAGGGAGTGCCCCTCCATTGCCGGCAGCTGTTCCTGTTACATGTGTTCCATGTCCGCCGCCATCATCTCCATCGATCTGCTGACATTGATTAGCATCAAGTTGTGCCTTTGTATATTCGGTACCATAGCTGAATCCGGGAGGGGGATTTCCTGTTGTTGACATATCCCATAAATATCGTATTCTATTTCCTCCCGCATTTTTAAAGTCCTGATGTTTCCAATCAATTCCGGTATCGAGTACACCAACAATAACCCCGTTGCCTTTATATGGTCTGGAAATTCCGCTGCCGTTGTGCAGTTGATCGACCTTTGCTTCTGTTCTGCTGACATCAAGTAGTGGTTTTGAAATTCCGCTTGCTTCAACATATATAACTTCCGGTAGTTCAGCAATTAATCGGATTGTTGATACAGAAAGTTGGGCGGTTATAATATTATCGGCTATCGTTCCAACTTTACCTCCAAGACTCGATATAGCTCCTTCTGTTGACTCAACAGAATTTGTTTTAATAAATACCGGGACAATACATTCATCCTCCGCCCCTTTATAAAAGTAAATTATCTGACTTAATTGATTTAATGATTCGTATAACTCGATTGCTGATCCTTTATGATTTAAGACTTTGTTAAGAAACAAATTAAGCATCGGACTGATCTTACTGCTTAAGTTATCAGCATAGCTGATTTCTGTCTTCACCATTTTAGTTAAATCAGTTTTTGATTTGTCGGGGAAATTAATTTCAGAAAAATCAAACTGGGCGAAACTATTAGCCATTCCGAAAGCGGCAAATAATAAGATGGTTATTAACTTTTTCATTTTAGCTCCTTTTGTAATTTTTGTTTAATATCTAATTCTTTTGCGATCTCAAGAAATACTATAAAATCGAGTAGTGATACTTTTTTAATGCTTTCCACATTTCCGGAAGCAGTGAAAATATCTTCGATTTTGCTCTCAGTCGTTATTCCTGTCGACTTTAGTTTTGCTATCATGTCTTCGTTTATTGATCGGTTGGTCTTTCCAGCAAACTGAATTATTGCATTTGGATCTTCCTTCTCCAATTGACGTATTCTTTGCTGAAGCGGTGTGTCCATCTTTTCCGGAATATATTCCGCCGATGACGAACAACCAATTACTATAAATGGTGAACAAAGAAGCAGAAGTGTCAGAGCAATAATAGAAGCGATAAAGATAAAACTATTATTAAAATGTTGCATTTGATGATTCCTTCTATAATGATAAGTTATTTTGATTTTGTATTTTAAAAACCGAACCCCGGTAGGATAAAATCTACTTTAGTAAAATCAGTTTTATTATCTTGAATTTACTTTCTTGAGCCTCAGAACCAACCTGTATTCTACATAAATAAATACCGCTCGTTAGATTTTCTGCATTCCAAATTAAATTATAAGTGCCGGCAGGTTGGTCTTCAGTGTTAACAATAGTTTTTATCACTGTACCCAATACATCAAATATTTTAATAGTTATTAATTTCCGACTGTTTAACGTGTACTGAATTGTTGTACTGGCATTAAAAGGGTTTGGATAGTTCTGAAGAATTACAAAATCATCAGGATTAGATTGTTCATTTTCTTCCCTTAACGAAACAGGAAAGTTTATAAGCGTATGAAGAAAAATATTACTTCCACTGTTAAGATGCAGAACCAGATCAGGCCCATAAGTACCGTTAATTACAGGACCATCGAATTGCACTGTGCCATATTGCTGGCCGTTCTTCAGCATATTGCCCTGTGCAACCCATTCATTTGCATCCACAACCTTATTATAATAGCCACCGTATATAGCCGATGCCGCAGCCCAGAAAACTTTTGCGTTTTGATACTGATAATTAATTCCATTAAAATTTCCTGAGCTATTATTAATTATCTCTGTATTTATTACAAAAGTGCTCAGATTGCTGTTGTTGCCAATAAATCGCCAATAACTTTCGCTTATATTTATTGAAGATGTACCAAAGCTTGAGCTGCCCGTTGCACTTTCTGTATATGTATAAAATGCAAATCCGTTTCCAATCTCAAACTGGATATTCCCCGAATGAGTTATATTTAAGTTTATCATTTGCATATCGAAAAGAGCCGATCCTGTTATTGTTCGTTGCCAATATGTTTTACCACTCTGTGGATATGTATTGCTGTTAACTCTCATATTAATCTGGTTCTGAACAAAAGTATTAAAATCCATCTGGTGATTATATTTAAAGTCTTCGGCAGTTCCCCCTGTATAACCAGTAATTGAATAAAAAGTAAATACAACGGAAACTCCGTCAGCAAAGTTTAAAACCAGCTTATCATTCGGAGTCGGGGAGTAAGTCCATTCATCAGGATTGCTCGGGTTTTGAGTCAGAGTGCCAGTAGTTGTAACTACACCCGTAATACCACTGGCTTCCCAGACAGCATCAACAGCAAGTGAAATTGCATCGGTAGAAAGTTTAGTAATTTCATCCGATGATGAGAACAGATATCTGCAAATGTATGCATCATCCTGCGCAGATATTTGAATAGTTAATAAAAACCCTATTATTAGACAGAAAAGTAATTTTGGGCTCATATATTTGTCCTTTCGTTAAAGAACGATTGTTAAGAATATAATTTTATTTGAGGAAGAGAAGGCAATTTTATTTTATAATAGTTATAAATTCATAAAGACCCCCGACGCTTTCGCGCCGGGGCTCAGCTCTGGCAGAAGGCCCGGGGGGAGACCT
>Ga0209498_1000910_pt1 | contig 18297 bp, 16 predicted proteins | sample WalLakDeSediment_FD_184131 | JGI IMG/M metagenome (GOLD analysis project Ga0209498, IMG submission 184131) | Lake sediment microbial communities from Walker lake, Nevada to study Microbial Dark Matter (Phase II) - Walker Lake 11/02/13 Deep... | ecosystem: Environmental > Aquatic > Freshwater >... | reverse complement strand
GACCTGCTGGTCACCCACGGGCTCGCGCACGGCTGAAGGAGGGCAAAGACTGGCGCCAGGCGCCTGTTTTCGAGGATCATGTTGGCCCCGCGAACCCGTTTGAATCCTGTTTCCCCCGTGCTGACCCGGTGGTGACGTGCCGGCTGGGTTCGGGGGGGCATTCCCAGGACCTGCTGCCGCCGAATCGGCGCAGGCCGACACTGACGAGGAGAAGAACGATCATGGTGGCAGGGCTCGACGAGAAGCTGGAACCCATTTACCGGGACGTGCTGCGGCGCAATCCGGGTGAGACCGAGTTCCATCAGGCGGTGCACGAGGTGCTGGAGACCCTGGGCCCGGTGCTGGTGAAGTATCCCGAGTTCGCCGAGCACAAGATCATCCAGCGCATCTGCGAGCCCGAGCGCCAGATCATCTTCCGCGTGCCCTGGCAGGACGACCAGGGTCACACGCACATCAACCGGGCCTTTCGCGTGGAGTTCAACAGCGCGCTGGGTCCGTACAAGGGCGGGATGCGCTTCCATCCCTCGGTATACCTGGGAATCATCAAGTTCCTGGGCTTCGAACAGATCTTCAAGAATGCGCTGACCGGGCTGCCCATCGGCGGTGGCAAAGGCGGCAGCGACTTCGATCCGAAGGGGCGTTCGGATGCCGAGATCATGCGCTTCTGCCAGAGCCTGATGACCGAGATGTACCGGCACATCGGTGAGTACACCGACGTGCCTGCCGGCGACATCGGCGTCGGCCAGCGCGAGATCGGTTACCTCTTCGGCCAGTACAAGCGGATCACCAACCGCTACGAATCGGGCGTCTTGACCGGCAAGGGCCTCAACTGGGGCGGCAGCCGCGCGCGGACCGAGGCGACGGGCTACGGCGCCGTGTTCTTCCTGGACGAGATGCTCAAGGTGCGTGGCGATTCCCTGGACGGGAAGACCTGCGTCGTGTCCGGTTCCGGCAACGTCGCGATCTACGCGATCGAGAAGATCCACAGCCTGGGCGGCAAGGTGATTGCCTGTTCCGACTCCGATGGCGTGATCGTGGACAAGAACGGGCTGGACCTGGACCTGATCAAGCAGATCAAGGAGGTCGAACGCCGCCGCATCAGCGTTTATGCGGATGAGCGAACGGACAGCACCTACCTGCCGGACGGGAATATCTGGACGGTTCCTTGCCAGATTGCGCTGCCCTGTGCGACCCAGAACGAGCTCAACGGCAAGGACGCCACCATTCTGGTGCAGCAGGGCTGCATCGCGGTGGCCGAGGGGGCGAACATGCCCACGACCCCGGAAGGTATCCACGTCTTCCAGGAGGCGGGCATCGCTTACGGGCCGGGCAAGGCAGCCAACGCCGGCGGCGTCGCCACCAGTGCCCTGGAGATGCAGCAGAACGCCAGCCGCGACTCCTGGACCTTCGAACATACCGAGGCGCGCCTGCAGCAGATCATGGTGAATATCCATCGCAACTGCTACGAAACCTCGGCCGAGTTCGGACAGCCCGGCAACTACGTGAAGGGAGCCAACATCACCGGCTTCCTGAAGGTCGCCCACGCGATGGTCGCCCTTGGGCTGATCTGACTAGCGGGCCATGTCCGCCCAGACGGGGTCGTGGTCGGATGACCGCCACGGCCCTGCGGCCGGTGTCCGGCCACTGAACCCCAAAAACCGCGGTTCGTCGGCGTTGATGTGCCAGATGCCTGCGCGCGAAACCTGCCCGGCGAGGGCGGGGCCCGCGAGCAGGTAGTCCAGTTGCCCGGCCTCGCCGCGGAAGACGTAGGTGTAGCGGCGCGGTGGGGACAGGTGCGGCGCCGTGAGGTCACGCTTGCCCGCGGCCAGCAGCGTGACGACGGGATCCTCGGCGGCGTAGGCGTTGACATCGCCGGCGATCAGCACCGGTGAGCCGTCTCTGCGCACCCGTTCCAGCCAATCCAGCAGCCGTCGCGACTGGGCCGTTCTCAGTTCGTTCCAGCAGCCCTGCCCGCGGTCGATGTCGCCTTCCGACGGGCAGCCGACCTTGGCCTTGAAGTGCACCGTAACCACCCCGAAGGTTTCGCCGCCGCCGGCCGGTCGGAACCAGGCCAGCAGGGGCGCGCGGTTGTGCACGGGGTCGAGGTCGGCATCGGTCCCGAGCAGGGTCACGCGGGCGGGTCGGTAGAGCAGGGCGTTGCGGATCGCGTCCGTCCCCGCGTCCGGGTTTGTCACTGCGCGATAGCGCTGGCGGGCGGGCAGCCCGCGGTTGAGTGTGGCCACCAGATCGTCCAGTGCCCGGCCATGGTTCTCCACCTCGGTCAGGCTGATCACGTCGGCGTCGATGCCGCGTACCGCCGCGGTCAGCTTCTGACGCTGTCGTCGCAACTCCGCGCGGCTGGATGCGCCCCGGCTTCCCAGCGTGAGGAAGTAGTTCTCCACGTTGAGGGTCGCCACGCGCAGAGCTCCGTCCGGTGCTGCGGGTGGTGGCGGTCGCGGGTTGGCGGAGCGGAACACCGGCATCCGGGTCGGATGGATGCGGTGTGCATCGAAGGCATGGGTCAGAATGCCGGTCAGTCCCTCGATCTGGTCTCCGACCCGCCGCGTTCCGTCAACGTCGAGGTAGGGGATGGACTGCGGGTTCGCGCGATAGCTGCCGTCGTCGAGCACGATCTGGCGTGCCATGTTGGAGTCCCGATGCGGCACGGCGCCCTGCCCGGGGCGCAACAGCCTCCCGCCGGCGGCAAGGTGCAGGCTGCCGTAGCGGCCGAGCTGGGCGTTGCCGGTCACCGTGAGCGTCTGGTCGAATCGGACCTTGATGTCGTGAAGGTCGGTGAGGCGCGCCGCATCCTGTGGCAGACGCAGTTCGACGGGGTGGGGTAACCCCACTTGGGCACAGACGTTCAATTCCGTGACGCGGCTGACCTGGGGGCGTTCGTGGAAGCGGGCGAATCGCCCGGCGACCTGCACCCGGTCGCCGGGCTTCGGTTCCCGGCCCTCCAGCGCCGGCGCGTAGACGAAGAGCCCGACCGGGGGCGTGCCGCCGTCCTGGAGAAAGAAGCCGCCCAGGCGCTCAGTGCCAGTGAATACGCCTGTCACAACGCCTTCGATCGTGACGTGGCGATCCTCGGCCACCCGGCCGGCCCTTAGTTCCGCGAGCGGAGTGACCTGGGCGCCGGGGCAATCCGCAACAGCCGGTCCGGCGCCCGGAACGAATCCTCCGAGGACGACCAAGAGCAGGCCAACAATCCCTGTATGCTTATGCATGAACACGCTCCCTCGTGCAGCGCGCGGAGTGCCGCGCGTCATCGGTCTCCAATTGGGACGGCGGTCGGGTACAAGGCGCATCCGACCGCCGGAAGACGGTCACTCGATGGTGATCGTCCGGGACCCGCTGTCTCCATTCGGCTTGCGACCGATGGTAACGGTCAGGATGCCATCGCGAAAGCCCGCCTTTACGCCCGCACTATGGTCCACGGCAGATGGAAGGCCTGCGGCCTCATGGCCCCGCCAACCTATGGAGTGCGGGAGCTTGCTGCCGCTTTTTGGCGCCGGGGATTACCCAGCGGCGGCAAGCCGCCGCACTCCATACGACGCGCTCCGCTTTCATCCTTCGGGGTGGCGCGCTCCGAGGCCATGAGAGTTAATAGGGCAATGGAGGGTTCTGGGGGCGGTCGGTCTGGCCGGAAATCCCGAGCATTGTGCTAAACTATTGCCCGAATTGAACAACGATCAGGAGTAAATGCATGGATCTTCCAGAACGCGACGGCGACGGCTACCTTGTCGACAGGGACTGTTGGACCCCGGAAATCGGGCGTGCGATGGCCGAGGCCGACGGCATCGAACTCGACGACGAAAAGTGGGAGCACATCGTGAAGGCCCGCGAGTATTTCGAGGACCATGCGGTGGTGCCGCCGATCCGCAAGTTCGCCAAATTCATGAATGCCGATCAGAAGGGCATGTTCACGACCTGGATGACCGGCCCGATGAAGCCGATCACCAAGTACGGCGGCCTGCCGAAGCCCACGGGCTGCGTCTAGTTTCCTGCACCCGGGAAACGTTCGGGCCCGCGAGAGTCCTCGACGGTTCCGAGCGCGTTTCCCGGGCGCGGTGAGACCACCGCAAATCGACCCGGTTCTCCTGCTACTGCGAGACCGCCCGGAAACCGGCCGTGAAGCCCATCAGTGATCCCTCGACGACGGCAACGCGATCGGAATCGAGCGTCTTTACACCGACGCGGAAGGCGGTTCCGCCACGCATTGCGCTCATCATCTCGGAATCGACCTGCGCGACGACGCGGCAACCGTTGGGCATGCAGGTCTGAAAAGGGAACTCGCGTCGGAGGGTCTCACCGACCTGGAACAGCATGCCGGGTCGAAGGTCGAGACCCAGTGGCAGGTAGATCACCATGATGGTGTCGCCCTCGATGACGCCGACGGATATCTGCATCACGGGCTCCCCGCTCTCATCGACGGCGGCCTGAGTGACGAAGCAGCTCTCGCCGGTCGGCGTATCCTCGCAGATCACCTGCCAGTCCTGGTGGGTGGGGCCCGGACGAACCTCACCGCCGAGTTGTGCGGACGCGGGCGCCGTGGCGAACACCACCAGCAGCAGGGTGGGGGCAGCAATGCGGGACAGGGTGCTGCGTATACGGTTCGAGATGGTAATGGCTGGTCTCCCGGAAGTGGTTTGGGCGTCGCTGAAGCTATCCGGAGGGTCAGACAGCGTCAAGTGGGCAAGATTCCGGAAATCCCCGGCCCGGCAGCGAAATCGTCGCACCCGGGCGGCTTTCCTCAGCGCGGGCGATCCCGGGTCGAGGGTCGCAGGGCGAGCATGCGGTACTGCACCTGCCCGGAGCGGAGCGCAGCGTTCAGGGCATTGCCTCCGACCACATTGGCCCAGAAAGGGCGGCGCATCAGTCCCAGTGCCTGTGCCACCGGACTGACCATGGACACCAGCCAGTCCCTGGGGCGCCCGGTGCGGATCAGTCCCGAAAGATCCTGCTGCTCCAGAGGCTCGAAGCCCGCCCGCCTGGCCACAGCATCGAAGTCGGTCAGTGTGCAAAGGCCGGGAACGCGCCATCCCGCACGAAAGGTGTCGATGGTCTTGCATCTCATCGGGTCGTCCGTTGGCGCCGGATGGGTCAAAAAGTCATCGACGACGACCAGTACCCCATCCTCGACCAGGTGTTCGCGACAGGTGGCCAGAAGGCGGTCCGGTCTGGAGGAATGAATGAAAGACTCGACCGCGATGACCGCATCGGCCCGCAGATCCAGGTGCAGATCCTCGAAATCGTCCCGAACGAAATCACAGCGCTCTCCCAGTCCCTGCTGCCGCGCCAGTTCGCGGGCAATCGACACCTGCCGTGCGCTGATGGTGACGCCGTGCAGCCGAGCGTCGGGAAAGGTCTGCGCGAGGCTGAACAGGGTGCCGCCCACACCACAGCCCAGGTCCAGCACCGCACCGGGCTGTCTGGATAGGAAGCTGCGGACCTCTTTCGCGATCAGGGTGTTGACGTACCCTGCGGCCTCCCTGCCAGTGCGCACCCCGGGACCCCAGAGGCCGCGATGGATGGCATGCCCGGACCCGCTGCTGCCAATGCGCAGGAACAGGTCCGTGTTGCGGTCGTAATAACGCTGGAGCTCGTCGCCGGACATGTCTCCATTGTCCCGGATTCGCGGAAGGCCCGACACCCCGGGCGTTCCGCTTCGGCATTCGCACCGGAACACTGGCACCGGCCTCATCGCCGGTACCGTTTGCGGCATGGTGCCCCAGGGCCTGCACGGCGCCATGCGACGGTCGTATGATGCAGCCATGGAACAGGAGATCCGGCGGGTGGGCGAAGGACCCGTGCGCTACCGGTGCATGGGAGGGCCAGGACCTGCGCTGGTATTGCTGCATGGTCTGGCCAGCAACGCCACGCGTTGGAACGAGCTGGTCAGGACCAGCGAACTCCGGGAGCACTGGACCGTTCTGGTGCCCGACCTCCGTGGACAGGCCCTGTCGCTGTACCGAGGCAGGATGCGCTCGGAGGACTGGCTGGTGGATCTGGCTGCGATGCTCGACCAGGAGGGCTTCGAGGATTGTGTGATCGGCGGGCACTGCCTGGGTGCCAATGTCGCGGCGCGTTTCGCCAGACGCTGGCCGCAGCGGGTACGGGGACTGATCCTGGTCGAGCCCATGCTGGTCGAGGCACTGACCGGTACCCTCGGCCTGCTGTCGCGGCTGCGGGGTCTCCTGCGGCCACTGCTTGCCGTGGCGCTGGCGGCCAATGCCGTCGGCCTGGCGCGGCGCGGCCTGCCGGTCCTGGATCTCGAGGAACTCGACCGGGAAACGCGACGGAAGATGGTGGATGGGGAAGGCATGAAGGCCTTGACCCGCCGCTACGGGTTGCCGCTGCATGATCTGCGGTATGTGCCGGTGTCGAGCTATCTGCAGGGTCTGCTCGAGACGCTGCGGCCGATGCCGCCGTGGGGCGATATCGATGTCCCGACCCTGGTCCTGCTCTCCTCCGGTAGTCGTTTCGGCGAACTGGGATATTTGCGCAGGACCTTGGCCGAGTTGCCCCACCACGTGATTGTGGTACTCGAGGCCGAGCACTGGATTCACGCCGAGCAGCCGGAGGCATTGCGGGCGCATATCGAGAACTGGCTGGCGGGAGATCCCCTCGGCGCCTTTCCGTCAGGCCATGAAGCCCTGGCGCCTGCGCAGGATTGAGGGGAAAATCTCAACCACACCGGGTTCGGGCAACGCCTCGTGGGCCATGCGGGAAGTTCGGTACCTGACTCAGTGCTTGACCGGGAGAGAGGTTACATGACGGAACGCTACATCCTGGCGATCGATGCCGGCACCACCGGAATCACGGCCCTGGTGTTCGATCACGCAGGCCGGATCCGCGCCCGGGGCTATTCGGAGTTCACCCAGTACTACCCGCGGTCCGGCTGGGTGGAGCACGATGCCGAAGAGATCCTGATGGTCGCCTTGCGGGTGATCGGCGAGGCACTGCGCGAAAGCGGCCTGCGCGCCGCGGATATCCAGGGCATAGGCATCACCAATCAGCGGGAAACCGCAGTATTGTGGGACAAGTCCAGCGGCAAGCCTGTGGGTCGGGCCATCGTCTGGCAGGATCGGCGCACCGCCCCGGCCTGTGAGGCGCTGCGCGAGCGGGGTCTGGAGGCCTGGGTACAGGACAGGACCGGATTGCTACTGGACCCCTATTTCTCCGGCACCAAGATCGGATGGCTGCTGGATCACGAATCCGGCCTGCGCGAGCGGGCACGGCGGGGCGGGATTGCCTTCGGCACCATCGACTCCTGGCTGGTCTACCGTCTGAGCGGCCGCCGGGCGCACGTGACCGACTACTCGAACGCCTCGCGTACGCTGTTGTACAACATCCACGAGCTGCGCTGGGATGACGAGCTGCTGGAGCTGCTCGACATCCCGAAGGCGATGCTGCCCGAAGTGCTGCCGTCGTCCTGGATCTACGCTGAGACCGACCCGGAACTGTTCCTGGGTACGCGGCCCATCCCGATTGCCGGCATCGCCGGCGATCAGCAGGCGGCCCTTTTCGGGCAGGCCTGTTATCGCCCGGGGATGGCCAAGAACACGTATGGAACGGGTTCTTTCGTGCTCCAGCACACGGGGACCGTGGCCGTACCCAGCCATCAACGGCTGCTGACGACGATTGCCTGGGGCATTGGCGACGAGCCGGTGGAATATGCGCAGGAGGGAGCGATCTTCGTCACCGGGTCGGCCGTACAGTGGTTGCGGGATGGTTTGGGCATGATCGAGTCGGCGTCCGAGACGGCTGAACTGGCGACCTCCGTGAAAGACAATGACGGGGTCTATTTCGTCCCCGCGCTTACCGGCCTGGGCGCACCGCACTGGGATCCCTATGCCCGCGGGTTGCTGATCGGCATTACCCGGGGCACCACCCGGGCCCATGTCGCCCGCGCGGTTCTCGAGAGCATCGCCTACCAGACGCGTGACGTGCTCGAGGCGATGCAGCGGGACTCGGGCATTCGGCTCGCTGAACTGCGCTGCGACGGTGGTGCCGCCTTGAACCCGATGCTGATGCAGTTCCAGGCGGATATCCTGGACAGCGCGGTGGTGGTGCCGGAGATCGTCGAGACCACCGCGCTGGGTGCCGCCTACCTTGCGGGTCTGGCGACAGGTTTCTGGGAAGACCGTGCGGAGCTCGCCGGGAAGTGGCGGGTTCGCAACCGCTATACTCCGCAGCTCGCTGAGTCCCGGCGGGAGCGCCTGTACCGGCGCTGGCATCGTGCCGTGGCCCTGTCCAGGGGTTGGGCACGCGACGAGGACTGAGCCGGGATTTCTGTCCCTGGGGAGATGAACACCAACGGGATCCCGTGGCTGCCTCGGCCTACCGATGCTGGAGTCCGGCCATGCTGGTGCCTGAATTGATTGCCCACCGCGGCTACGCTGCGCGGTACCCGGAGAACACCCTGCCGGCCCTGGAAGCCGCGGTGGCCGCCGGGGCCCGCTTCGTCGAGGTGGACGTGCAGCTCTCCGCGGACGGCGTGCCTGTGCTGTTCCATGACCGAGGGCTTCGGCGCATGTGTGCGGTATCCGGCTCCGTGCACCGGCGTTCGTTTCAGGAACTCCAACGGCTTTCCGCCATCGAACCGGGCCGTTTCGGGGATCGATTTGCCGGCACGGGCCTGGCAAGCCTCGCGCAGCTTCGCGTGTTTCTCGAGGCTAATCCCGGGATCATTGCCTTTGTCGAGGTGAAGGCGATCGCGATCAAACACTTCGGGATCGTCAGGGTCCTGGACGCGGTCGGCGCGGAGCTCCGGCCGGTGTCGGATCGCTGTGTGCTGATGTCCTTTGCCCTCCCGCTACTGGCGGCTGCGCGCGAGCGCCTCGAGGGGGCGCCGGGGCCGTTGGGCTGGCATGCGCTCGGCGGCGTGATCAAGCGGTGGCGCCAGCGCGCGGCATTGAGGTCGATGCGCCCGGAGTATCTCTTCTGTGCAGTCGACGGACTACCGCGCGCCGGGGAGATCCGGTTTCCCGGCGCCCGCATCGCGGTCTACGAGGTTGCCAGCGCCGTGCTCGCCCTGTATCTGCATCGCCGGGGAGTACAGATGATCGAGACCTTCGCGATCGGCGAGCTCAAGCAGGAACTGGATGAGCTCAGCAGGCTGGGAGAGCCCGTGCGCTGAGCGAGTGGACTGCCAGGCGGTGCTGTTGCAGGCCTGGTGGACATTGCCGCGGGCTGCTCCCAAACCGGGGTTTATCGTTTACTCTGGATGGTCTGAAGCAAGGAGGAAGTCGATGGCAAAGGCAAGGCGCAAGTCCAAGGGTTCGCCGCAGGCGGGAAAGGGCGAGGCAACGGTTGGAGCGGGCCGGAAGGAACCCGACTGGCTGGTCGTCGGCCTGGCGCTGGTTGGCGTGGCGATCACGGCGTACCTGACCGCGGGAAAGTGGCTGAGCGCGGCGCCTGCCTTCTGTGCGGAGGGCTCCGGCTGCGACCTGATCCAGCAAAGTGAGTGGTCCACCCTGCTGGGTCTGCCCATTTCGTTGTGGGGGCTCCTGTTGTACGCGCTGCTGGGGTTGATGGCGTTCCGCATGCCGTCCAGGCTGAAGCGTTGGCGCCGCCTCTGGTTCCTGGCCTTCATCGGCGTCTCTATCAGCCTGTACCTGACAGCCGTCGGCTGGTTGCTCCTGGACGCCTTCTGCCCCTGGTGCCTCGTCTCCCTGGCCACGATCAGCGCGCTATTGATCGCGGTCTTTGTGCGGCGACCCGCCTCGGCCCCGGGGATGGCCTGGGGTCCGTGGCTGCTGCGCAGCGCCGGCGCCGGTCTGGCCGTTGTCGTCGCCCTGCATCTCTACTCCAGCGATCTCCTCTCGCGGCCCGAAAGTCCCCGGTTGGCGGCGTTGGCGACCCATCTGGAGGAGTCCGGGGTGCGGTATTACGGCGCGTCCTGGTGCCCGAGCTGCCGGGATCAGGCGCGGCTGTTCGGCGCCGCGAGTGGTCGCCTTCCCTACGTGGAATGCAGCCCTGGCGGGCGCGGAACGCCGATGGCGCAGGTGTGTGTGGCGGCCGGAATCGCCGCCTACCCGACCTGGATCATCCATGGGCGGCGTTTCGAGGAGGTCCTGCAGCCGCGCGAACTCGCACGGCTTTCGGGCTTCGACTGGGACGGCCACGGGCGCTGAATGCGTGGATGGCCCTGGCGCTCGAAGCCCCGTTCGCGAAAATCGCGACTAGACTGAGGGGTAACGCACAGGAAAGCGGGAGGAACACCAATGACAACCGTCCAGGAAATCCTGAACGAAAAGGGACATGATCTTTACAGGATCGGTCCGGATCACAGCGTATTGGACGCCCTCCGTCTGATGGCGGAGCAGGAGGTCGGCGCCTTGCCGGTCGTGGACGGGGAGCGGCTGGTCGGCCTGATCTCCGAGCGTGACTACGCCCGCAAGGTGATCCTGCTCGATCGCAGTTCGAGCGACACCCGGGTGCGGGACATCATGATGACCCGGGTGCCCTGCGTGAGCCCCACGCGCACCGTGGAGGAATGCATGGCCCTGATGACGGACAAGCGGGTGCGCCACCTGCCTGTGCTGCAGGACGGGCATCTGGTCGGCCTGGTGTCGATCGGGGACCTGGTCAAGTCCATCATCGACGAACAGCAATTCATCATTTCTCAGCTGGAACTCTACATCGCCAGTTGAGCGACGCTTGAACCCACTTGCGTGCAGCGGCGCAGGAAAGCGGTGGAGCAGGGGACATGGCAGGCATGAGCGACGAGGAGGAACGCCGGGTCGAGGCCCTGATCCACGATGTGGTAAGGGATTTTCGCGAGACCGCGTACGCGACCGGGGTCAGCGTGCCGGATCCGAGCCTGGTCGAGGCGTTGCGCAGCGTGCCCAGGAATGAATTTGTTCCCGGTGCGGCGGCCCGCAGCGCCTGGGAGAACCGGGCCCTGCCGATCGGGCACGGTCAGACCATCTCCCAGCCCTTCGTCGTCGCCCTGATGACGCAGCTGCTGGAGCTCACGCCGGAGAGCCGGGTCCTGGAGATCGGCACCGGTTCGGGTTACCAGGCTGCGATCCTGGCGGAGCTGGCGGGCGAGGTCTTCAGTATCGAAGTGGTCCCGGAACTGGCCGAGACCGCGTCGGCCATCCTGGAGCGCCTGGGTTACCGCAACGTTCACGTGCGCGCGGGCAATGGCCGTGACGGCTGGCCCGAGGCCGCGCCGTTCGATGCCATCATCGTGACCGCGGGCGCCGATGAAGTTCCCCCTGCCCTGGCAGCGCAGCTCCGGACCGGGGGTCGGCTCGTGATCCCGGTGGACGCGCAGTGGACGGGGCAGGACCTGTTCGTCGCGGTCAAGCAGGAAGACGGCAGCCTGAAGAAGCGCAGGGCGCTATCCGTGATCTTCGTACCCTTGATAGGTGGCGACGGCGGGCACGGCAACCACTGAATATTGCCAAGCCCGGGCCGCTTCGGTACAAAGCAGGCTCGCTCCAGAATCAGGCAGATCCCTCCTATGGCAGACCGTACTCCACAATCCAGTCCCGAGAGCTTCCTTTCCGGCAGCATTGGTCCCGAGAGCCGGGCGGTGCTGGAGCAGCAGCTCGCTGAGCACCGGGCCCATCTGGCAGCGCTGCCCGAAAGCGCCGCTCTGGTGCATCGCGCCCATGTGCTGCTGGACATGGGCGAAGCCCTGATCGGCCTGGAGCGGGGGCAAGAGGCCTGGGAGACGGTGCGGCCACTGGTGGAGCCGCTGGTTGCCGCGGGCGACTGGCAGGAGGCCGTCGAGACCTGCGACGTGCTGTACCGGGCCGAGCAGGAGGGTTCCATTCTTGCCCTGGGCCAGGGCGTGTGGCTGAGTGTGACCTACCCGGTCAAGGCGCAGACCACGGTGGCCATGCTGGGTCACATCGTCGATGAGACGCCGGAGCAGGCGGACGGCGCCGCCGTCGCCGCGATGATGGCGCATTACATTGCCGGTTTGCGTACGGAGGGCAGGGAGCGCGACAGCCTGATGTTCCTGACCACGCAGATCATCGCCAGGGTTGCGCGACGGCACCGCGGAATCGAGGATCAGGAAACCCTGGACACCTGGATCGAGATGTACGAACTCAACAATACCGACACGCTGTTAAAGCGCCTGGGCCGGATGCTCGATGCAATCGTTGGCGACCACTGGTGGTTCGATCGGGACGAACTTCGGACCCGCCTGCCAGTGAACTAGCGAGCCATTTGCCTTCCACCGCCGGAAGGCAGTGTCGTCAAGCCGCTGGACGCGAGTGGGCCATGCGGAAAGTTCGGTATCAGATCGCGGCGCCAGGCACGCCGGCGCCGCGTTGGGCAGGTTTGAAACAGGGTGGCTATTCCTGCGCTTGCCCGCCTTGCTCCGACGTGTCTGGCTGTGCTCCATAGTGACCGAACTTCCTGCATGGCCCACTAGACTCGCGCGGCGCAGCCAGTGCTGTTCGCGTACGCAAACGCTTCCCGAGGGCCCCTGTCGATGAACGAACCGCTCGAACCGCGTCCCGTGCTGTTTCCGCCGGTGATCAGCTTTCTGCTGATCGCAAACGGCCTCGTGTTCATCCTGCAACTCTTTGCCTTCGAGCCGCTGCTGGTGAACTTCGCGCTTTGGCCGGTCGGTACCCCCGACGTCATCGAGCAGAACGGGGAGACCGTCTGGGTGCCCCAGTTCCAGATCTGGCAACTGGTCAGCTATGGCTTCCTGCACGGCGGCCTGCTGCACCTGTTCCTGAACCTGTTCGCGATGTGGATGTTGGGCGTGCAATTGGAGAACGCCTGGGGATCCCGCCCGTTCGCGATCTATTTCTTCGTCTGCGTCGTCGGCGCTGGCCTGATCCAGCTCGCGGTGGCCTCGCACGGCGTGTTGAACGCGGAAATCTATCCGACCATTGGCGCTTCCGGTGGCGTGTTTGGCATCCTGCTTGCCTTCGGCATGATGTTTCCGAACCAGCGCCTGATCTTCATCCTCCTGCCGATTCCGATCAAGGCGAAATACTTCGTGATCGCCTACGGCGCCTTCGAACTGTTCGCCGGGATCACCGGCACGATCGCCGGGGTGGCGCACTTCGCGCACCTGGGCGGCATGCTGTTCGGTCTGCTGCTGATCCAGTATTGGCGCGGGCGGCTGCCGATCCGGCCGCGACGGCGGGTTTTCTGGTGGTGAATGCGGGCTCGGGTGACGGGAAGGAGTCGCTCTGAGGATCGCTCGAGTCCGCGCCCGAACATCTACACTCTAGATAGGGGAAAACGAGAAGGAGCGACCGGTGTCCGTCGTGCCGGTGACCCTCGTTCCGACCCGCAAGGCCCGCAAGGGCATCCATTGTTTTCGACATGGAGGATCTGAATGGACACTGTCTGGATTGTGGTTGCCGACGCTGCCCGAGCGCGCATCCTGCGTTGCGAAGGGCGCGCCTGCCATGGCATCGCGGATGTGGAGGCGCTGTCTCACAGCGAATCCCGTGCCCAGAATCAGGATCTGGTTTCCGATCGGCCGGGGCGGGGCTGGGCCAGTGCCCAGGGTGACGCCCGCCATGCCTTCGATGAAACCACCGATCCGGCTCACCACGAGCGCGATCGTTTCGCACGCATGGTTGCCGAGCGGCTGAAATCCGCTCATCACGAGGGCGTGTTCAAGCATCTGGTCATCGTCGCATCGCCGTCCTTCCTTGGTGCGCTGCGCGATGTGATGGATCGCCAGGTCGCCCAAAGCGTGCGTGCGGAGGTGGCCAAGAACGTCGTCAAGATCGAGGACCCGGAGGGCCTCCGATCCTATCTCCCTGATTTCCTATACTGACGTATCCCTGCCGGCCGCGATGAAGGAGCGCGGCCGGTGTGGATCCGGGCATTGATCGATGGCTGTCTATACTCAATCGAGAGTCTCCACGCAAATGACTTGCCTGAAGGAGGGCACCCATAATGGCTGAAGATCTGATGCAAGAAGTCCTCAATCCGGGGGCGATCCAACGCGATCCCGAGTTTCCCCATGCCCCGTTTGACTGGAGCCGCGAAGATGCCGAGCGTGTCGCCAGCAAGGAGGGCCTCGAATTGACCTCGGAACACTGGGAACTCATCCGTGCCCTGCAGGAGTTCTTCCATCGCCACAAGGACTCCCCGCGCATCAACATGCGGGAATTGCACGATGCGCTGGAGGAACACTTCCATGCCGCCGGAGGGCGGAAGTACCTGTACGAGCTCATGCCCGGCGGTCCGGTCGCGCAGGGCTGCCGCCTGGCTGGTCTCGAGCCGCCCCCAGAGGCGTCGAGCCAGGGCTTCGGCAGCGTGTCCTGATCCAAATCGCCGGCCCGTTTCCTGAGGGCCGGCGGCACTGTTTGGACGGATCCCGGCCCCGGGGCGCGCATGCCACCCGGCTCACGCCACCCGGCGTTGGGGCTCCGGCATCTCCAGACGGCAGCGCGAGGGTCGGAGCGGGTCGGCGCCAATGGTGCCGATCAGGCTCCTCAGGTAGCTCTCGCCCCGTACCTCGGAGAGTTTCCGGCGTGCTGCATCGAGGCGCCGGGTGATGCCGAGGCGGTCGGCCTCGTCCGCGTGGCTTTCCATGTCCAGGAATGCCTGCAGACTCTCCACGTGGCGCTCCCACAGAGCGGTGTCACGCCGTTGCTTGGTCTCCAGGCGTTCGCGGTACCAGTCCGAACCCAGCAGGTAGTCGCGGGTGAACATGGCACGAATGTCGGGGTGATGCACGTCACGGCCCTCGAAGTGCCCTTCGGCCATGATGTGCAGGAGGGCTTGCAGGGGCGGGCAGGCGTCATCCAGGCAGCCGTCCTCCAGGTAACGCTGCGCCACCCGCTGCTGGGCCTCGACGATGTTGCCGACGCCGTCTGCGAAGACGGCCAGATCCTGGGTCTCTGGGCGCAGGATGGTATCCGTGAAGACGGCGCTGGGATTGTCGAAGATCTTGCCCATGAAGTCGTGGACGAAGCGATCGGTGATGCGGTAGCCGAGTCGGCTGGCAAGTACCTGGCGCCCCTGGTATTCGAAGTCGTGCAGCGGCTCCAGGTAGCCGTTCTCGATCAGGAAGCCCGGCTCGCGTTCCTGCCGATGCAGGCGGGTCCAGATCTCCGGGATCAGCAGGCTGACGTCATGGTCGACGCGCACCTGCGGGCCGATGTGGCCGGCGGAACTGGAGAAGCCCGCATAGCCGGTCAGGATGAACGACACCAGCGCGTTGTTCAGGTCGGCCGTCGGCCGCAGGGCATTGAACGGGCCCTTGGTCAGAGCCCCCTCGCTGCCCGCACCTGTGGTGGATGGGGACTTGCCGGTCAGGGAGCAGACGAAGTCCATGAACAGCTCGGGCAGCTCCTGGTAGTGGATGGGGTTGTAAACCGCCAGCGGCCGGATACCGGGTTCCGGCGGGTTGTTGCGCCGTCCGGTCAGCACCGCGTCCACCGGCAGGCACAGCGTTTCCTCCAGCGGCAGCTTGCGGTGGAAGCGCGCGCCCATCTCGGCGACATAGCGCCGCTCCGGCCGGACCAGGTCGGGCCGGATCTGCAGGTACCGGGGATTCTTCGAGGGCTTGCCGTCCACCAGGCGCGGATGCGCCGACGAGACGACGTAGCCATCGGAGCAACCGGCCTCGAGCAGGAGTTCACGCATCGGGTCGGTGAAGTTGTACAGGGTCAGCACGTCCTCGGTGACGGCAGCGAGGCTGTCGCCCCGCAAGGGTTCGTAATTGGCGAGGAAGCTGCCCATCTGTGCGATGTCGAACTCGGTCTGCCGGTCGAACCCGGGATGAATCGCCTCATCCGGACGCTGGAACAGCCGGGACTCGCAGTTCTTGACCAGCTTGTGGCTGTACCGGCCGTCGTCCCCCGGCGGTGCCGAGGTCAGGCAGGTCGCCGGGACGACCACGCTGGCGCTGATGTCGTCCTCCATCTGTACCTTCTCGGCCGGGATGTAGTCCTGGCGAACCTTGAAGGTGCGCCATTTGCCTTCGGTATCGAAGCCCAGGCGCAGGTAGGTGGCGATGATGCGCCGGCCGTGCAGCTTCAGCTCATGGCCGGGTGCACCGTCGACCTCGTCCACCGAGAGATGCCGGCGCCAGTCGTTGCCCCACTCCTGACGGTAGAAGCGCTTGATCAGGAAGACCAGCGCCAGGATGCGCGGGGGAATGGATTCCAGCCACCGGTTGAATTCGGCCGTGTAGCTCTTCGAGGGTGTCAGCAGCTTGATCACCGACCCCAGGCTCCGGTTGGGACTCAGCGGCTTGCGGGCGGGATCGCGGTCCTCCTGTTCGAGCCCCGGGCGAAAGCGGGAGCTGTAGTCGCGGTCGAAGATCTCCTGCACGCGATCGAGGTCCTTGTGCAGGTCGTCGACGAACAACGGTCCGAAGATCACGGCATCCTCGATGGACTTGGAGATCTCGCTCTTGCCGCCGCCGGAGACGGTGCAGGGCTTGTGACAGAAGGTCCCCTCGGGGTCGGTGCCCACCAGCCGCCAGGACGGGGCGCCGGGGTGTTTCAGCATCTCCACCCGATAGCCGTTGGGCTGCATGTAGATCTTTCCGGGCTGCAGGCGGATGGTCTGCGTCTGACCGTCCTTGTCCCAGGTGATGGTCTGGGCGTTCAGGGCCATGCGCAGATCCTGGGGGACGTAGACGACCTCCGAATGGCGGCGGTCCACCGCGTAGCCCTCCGGGCGCACGTCCATGATCGGCCCGTAGCGTTCGACCATTTCGGCAAAGGTGTACCCCGCTTCGCGGGTGCGGCTGTCCACGCCGTACTCCTCGCCATGGTTGCGGCGTCGGAAGGCGAGGGCGCCACCGGCGTGCTCCTCCTCGGCCAGACCGTACAGATTGGCGGCGAAGCTGATCTGGGTCTTCACCTCCTTCTTGCAGTAGCCGAAGTAGTTGTCGGCGATCAGGGTCACGATGACGCCGGACTCGTCGCGCGCGGTAAGCTTGAAGGCCTGGCCTTCGTTGTACAGCTCGGCTTCGTCGCGCCAGCACATCCCCTCCTGACGCTGACGTTCGCTGGCCTCCTCCCATCGGGGCAGGCCCAGTTCCTTCTTGGTGAACCGGATCAGGTGCGGGGCCAGGATCACGCAGCCGGTATGCCCGGTCCAGTGTTCGACGTCCAGGGCGGCATCGAACTCGGGGAGGTTGGGGTTGCCGCCGTTGCCGAAAATGCTCTCGACGAAGTCCAGGTTGCTGACCAGGTTCCCGGGCGCGAAGAAGCGGATCTCCATCGTCTTTTCCGCCTCGCGGTGCGGAATCTCGGGGCAGACGGTGGGCCGCAGCAGCAGGGAGACGAACATCCGCGCGGGTCGCTTCGCGTTGATCGTGAACGGCAGGGTCAGCAGATCCTGCGGCGGATTCAGCGCATGGGCCAGCAGGCGGGCGAAGGCCTCGCGGGGAACGGCCTTCTTGTCGCCGGGGATCGGCAGTCCCCCCTCGGCGATGTGGAACGAGCCCTCGGTGGTGCGCCGGTCCTTGTCGGGATTGTGCAACACGCCCTGGCGCACGCGGTAGCTGGACAGGATCTCCGAGTGAAACTCGTTCCCGTCGATCGGAAGCGACAGTTCGCGCGCCACCCCGTGCCGGTCGAGAATGAACGTCTGCGTGGGAAGCGAGGGAACCGGACCGATGTCGAGGCCCTGCAGGTAGCGTCTGAGAAAGGCCTGGATGCGCCGGTCGGACGGGCAGTGGTGATGCGAAAGCAGCCGGTTCTTCTCGCGGTAGGATTTCAGCAGGTCCTGCGCGGTGCCCAGGAACTCGGCCATGTCACCGGTCAGAAAGGTCGGCTGGCCGGACGAGGCGAGCTTCAGGTTAATGTAGAGCTGGAGCTTCCGGCGCTCCGCCTCGGGGTCGGCCGGGGCTGGACCCAGGCCGAGCATGCGTTCCATATCCATCAAACCATCCTCCAGCGCGCCCTGTGGGCCACGTCATTTTTTGTCGACCGGTGGCAAACGAGGAGCCATTTCGGTCCGGAATCCGCGGCGTGGGCCGCTGCGGGGAGGGTCAAGGGTGCCGGACCCCCTCGTACAGTTCAAGCGCGATGTCCGGCAGGGGAGGGGGCCACCTGGGCGTGCCGGTTGGCGGGACCCGCGTCGAGAGCGGGCAGCCGCGGGTTTCCGGCCTAACGATCATGACCCCCGGATGCGCGGCACCCTTGACGATGAAAGGCCGCAAACTGTAGGTCGGGTTAGCCCAAAGGGCGTAACCCGACGGGTCTCGCACCCACCCATGGCCGCAAAACAGCGTCGTCCCCGGCACCCCGGCACGTCGGGTTACGCTGCGCTAACCCGACCTACAGAACTGGACCGTGACTTTCGCGTTACCGGGCCGTGCGGACCTCGGCC
>Ga0209498_1000909_pt1 | contig 18312 bp, 16 predicted proteins | sample WalLakDeSediment_FD_184131 | JGI IMG/M metagenome (GOLD analysis project Ga0209498, IMG submission 184131) | Lake sediment microbial communities from Walker lake, Nevada to study Microbial Dark Matter (Phase II) - Walker Lake 11/02/13 Deep... | ecosystem: Environmental > Aquatic > Freshwater >... | reverse complement strand
TGCAGGCGGTTTTTATTCCGAGAGCGAGTTCGACCTCGGCGCGCTGGTGGACCTTCCCGGCCGGGTGATGGAAGTCGGACGCACCTGCGTGCGCGCGGACTACAGGACCGGCTGGGCCATCAACGCGCTTTGGACCGGCCTGGCCCGCGTGATGACACGGGAACGCTTCGACTTCATGATCGGCTGCGCGAGCGTTCCCTTCGTGCCGGGTGACAAGGCGGCGCATGCGCTGCTGAACCAACTCTACGCGAATCACACCTCGCCGCCGCAGTACCGCGTCCATCCTCGCCAGCCGATACCTGCAATGCCCGGTGCGTCCGCGTCGCCGGCACCCCTGCCACCCCTTCTGAAGGCGTACCTGCGGCTCGGTGCGCGCATCTGCGGCGAGGCCTGCTGGGACCCGGACTTTGGGGTCGCCGACGTCTTCATCTTTCTGGATGTCAGGGACGTGCCGGATCGATACCGCCGTCATTTCCTGCGGGAACCGATGCTGGTGTCGTGATCTGGGCGCCCCTGCACCCAGCCACTTCTGCTCGACGGCGACCGACCGGCTGACAGTACGCTACTGGCCGCACCCGCAGCATGGCCCCTCACACCAGCGGCCATCGGAACCAGAGGATTTCCAAAGCCTTCACGGGCGTGCCACTCGCCGGGCGCAAGGTGCGCCTGAATTCCTCGTGACGGCAGCCGAATACTGTCAGCCAGTGCGCAATACCTAATGGCTGGCGTAATGGCTGGGGCTACCGGCGCTCCAGCGGGGCTGAGTCGACAGAGACATCTCCCGGTCCGGCCGTTTCCGTGGCGGGCGCCCGCCCTCGCGTAACGGCCCGCCTATCCGCCCGTAACCCACGCAGCACACGAAGGCCCTTCGCCCTCTGCGCACGCAGCACGCTCAGTTTGTTGGCAAGGTCTGCACGCTGCTCATCGTCCGTCACGGCGTCCCTCCGGTCCAGAAGCGACTTCTCCCTGCCCCGGAGCTGACTCAGCACCCTGTGGATCACCCGGATGCGCTCGTCATCCTCTCTGCACTGCGGAGCCGCCCGTTCCACCAGTGTCAGCCACAGCTTCCGGATGTCCATCGCCTGCACTCCGAACGGATCCCCAAGAGGGGAGTGTGCCCGGTCCCGGTGACATCCTGATGACGTTTCTGTGACGGCCTTCCCGCTTGCCCGAAAGCAACCCGGCTCGAGATTCCCGCTGACCTGGGATAGCGCTCGCCCGCGACTCATTCGCCGGGACCCGCGCCCGCTCCCCGTGCGCGCAGGAGAAGGGCGATCTCAGCCATGCTCTTCGCCCCCGCGGGGCGCCCGGAAACGGAAGCTGGCCTCGAGCAATCGCAGCGAAACCAGGAAAGCGATCAGGAGAAACACGATCGTGCCGATGGCAATGCCGCCAGCCACCGCGCCTGCCAAGCCCAGCGCCAGCAGCAATGTGAGCAGGATGGCCGCGAAGCGGTTTCGGGCCCAGCCGGCGATCAATGCCAGCAAGGCCACCAGCGTCGCCTCGATCATCGTCGGAAGGTGGTTCATCAGGAACCCGAACAGCAGGACGATCACGCCCGCGAACATCAGCAGCCAACCCGCGGCACGGGCGAGGCGGGTGGCCTGTTCTTGTGAACGCAGTGGATGGAGGATCAGAAGCAGGTCCGCCGGAGGATTGCGACCTGAGCGATGTTCATTCATCCGCACGCGCGAGCCCGCCCTCCATCAGATACGCCAGGGCCTTTCTGCGGTTCAGGGTGTTCCAGTGCGTGCGCCCGTACAGTCAGGGTGCCTACCCTTCCACTCCACCCCAATTGGAGCGAGGGGGCAGCCACGCCGCCAATGGTCATTTCTTTTCGGAAGCCGAACCCTGGACGATCGCCTCCATCTCCTTCAGGTCGATGTGACGTACATCGCGCCCCTTGACCAAGTAGATGGTGTACTCGCACATGTTGCGGGCGTGATCGCCCGCCCGCTCGAGGGCCCGCGCCGCATAGGTGATGTCCAGCATGCGCCCGATATTGCGCGAATCTTCCATCATGAAGGTCACGTTCTGACGCAGGATGGCCTCGTGGTCGCTGTCAATCGCGAAGTCCTGGCGCACGACATTGACCGCCGCCGCCGCGTCCATGCGTGCGAAGGCGTCCAGTGCATCGTGCAGCATGGTGATCACGCGGTTGCCCATGGTTTCGATGTCTCGGAACAACTGTTTGCGCGGGCGGTCCCCGTCTGCCTGACGAATCGCCATGCGCGCGATGGCATCGGCCAGATCGCCGATCCGTTCCAGGTCGGTGATGGTCTTGATCACGGCGACGATGAGGCGGAGGTCCATCGCGGCCGGCTGGCGCCGGGCGAGAATCTCGACGCAACGCTCGTCGATACTGACTTCGAAGCTGTTTACCCTGGCATCGTTCTCGGTGACTTCCTGAGCGACCTGGGTATCGCCCTCGATAAAGGCCTGCAGCGCGTTCGTCAGTTGCGCCTCCACCAGCCCCCCCATTGCGAGGACACGGTTGACGACCTCCTCGAGTTCGGAGTCATACCGATGCGAATAATGTCCGCCGATCCGTTTGTTTTCCATCCCGCCCTCTCGTTGATGTCGCCAATCGTCAGTTTCGTGGTGATCGCAGTGCGGCCCTGTCAGCCGTAGCGTCCAGTGATGTAGTCCTCGGTGGCCTTCTCGCGCGGGTTGGTGAACAGGTGCATCGTGTCCGCGTATTCGATCAGCTCGCCCAGGTACATGTAGGCGGTGTAGTCCGAGACGCGCGCCGCCTGCTGCATGTTGTGAGTCACGATCAGGATGGTGTACTTCGCCTTCAGTTCCTCGATCAGTTCCTCGATCTTGGCGGTTGAGATCGGGTCCAGCGCCGAGGTCGGCTCATCGAGCAGGATCACCTCGGGTTCAATCGCAATCGCGCGGGCAATCACAAGGCGCTGCTGCTGGCCGCCGGACAGGCCGAAGGCGTTGCTCTGCAGGCGATCCTTGACCTCGTCCCAGAGACCGACCGCCTTGATCGACCGCTCGACGACCTCGTCCAACACCCGCTTGTTATTCACGCCCTGCAGGCGCAGGCCGTAGGCAACATTCTCGTAGATCGTCTTCGGGAACGGATTCGGCTTCTGGAACACCATGCCGACCTGGCGACGCAACTCAGCGACGTCGGTCTTGCGATCGTAGATGTTCGAACCATGCAGGTTGATCGCACCCTCGATGCGGCAGGAGTCGACGAGATCGTTCATGCGATTGAAGCAACGCAGCAGCGTGGACTTGCCGCAGCCGGAGGGGCCGATGAACGCCGTGACGCGCTGCTTGGGAATCTGCATGGTGATGCTTTTGAGCGCCTGATCAGCATCGTAGTACAGGTCCAGGCTCTCGACCGAGATTGCGATTTCCTCGTCCGCCAGTGAGCGGATCGTACGAGTGCTGCCTTCGAACAGGCCGGCACTCATGCTGGACGCTGCGGGGTTCCTCTGGCTCATGGGATTCTCCGATGCCATTACGTGGGTACCTTGATATGCAGGGAAGGTCCGAGCTTAATCGCTCTCGGACCGATATTTCTCGCGAAGATGATTGCGGATGGTGATCGCCGTCAGGTTGAGCATGACGATCAGCAGCACCAGGATCAGCGCCGTGGCGTACACCAGCTGTTCCGCGGCCTCGGCGTGCGGGCTCTGGAAACCGACGTCGTAGATGTGGAAACCCATGTGCATGATCTTGCGTTCCAGGTGGATGAACGGGAAGTTCCCGTCGATGGGCAGCGTCGGCGCGAGCTTGACCACACCCACCAGCATCAGGGGCGCCACCTCGCCTGCCGCGCGCGCGATGGCGAGAATCAGTCCGGTCATCATCGCCGGCGTGGCGAGCGGCACCACCACCTTCCAAAGCGTCTCGCCCTTCGTGGCGCCCAATGCCAGCGAGCCCTCGCGGATGGTCGACGGGATCCGCGCAAGACCTTCTTCGGTGGACACGATCACTACCGGAAGCGTAAGCAGCGCGAGGGTCAAAGAGGCCCAGAACAGCCCCGGGGTACCGAAGGTCGGTGCCGGCAGAGCTTCCGGGTAGAACACCTGGTCGATCTGGCCACCCAGGAAATAGATGAAGAACCCGAGGCCGAAGACCCCGAAAACGATCGACGGCACCCCGGCCAGGTTGTACACCGAGATTCGGATGGTCTTGAGCAGCGCCCCCTGCTTCGCATATTCACGCAGGTAGATCGCCGCCAGCACCCCGAACGGGGTCACGATGATGGACATCACCAGCACCATGACCACAGTGCCGAAGATCGCCGGGAAGATCCCGCCCTCGGTATTCGCCTCGCGCGGGTAGCCGAAGATGAAGTCGAAGAAGTCGCTGACGTAGAAACGGAGCTTGGCGGGAACCGACATGTTGTTCGGCTGCCAGGCCTTGACGATGTCAGCGAGGCGAATCGTCACTTCGCTACCATCAGCGGCTCGCATCACAATGCTGTCGCGGGCGGCATCGGCGTAGAGTTGATTGAGCCGCTGCTCGAGGACCGCGTACTCGGCATCCAGCGCCTGCCTCCGTTGCTGGAGTTCCGCCTCGAATTCAGCGGTCAGGGTACCCCTCATCTCGGCACGGCGCCGATCCAGGCGCACACGCTCGATGCGGAAATTGACGTTACCGATCGCACCGCGCTCGATGCTACGGATCTCGTCGAAAAGGTCATTGCTTCGGCGCAGGCGCTGCTGAAACTCCGGCCACAACGCGTCCCCCACGGCCACCGTGCTGCCCTGTTCCAGCAACCGCAGCGGATTGCCGAAGAAATCGCCCCATTCGCGCCGTTCCAGGACGGCCATGTCCTCCGGATAACGCCACTCCTCCATGAAGTCGTCGATGAAATAGCCGAAGTCGCGCCCGGTTACATCCCGGTTGCCCATCTTGATCAGGTGCCGCTGGACCAGGAGCTGGTCTTCGGGGATCTCGACCCCGGCCTCGCGCATCGCCTGTCCTGTCAACATCTCCGACCGACGCAGTTCACCGACCACCCGAACCGCGGTATCGGCACCGGGGGCCATGTATTGAGTTTCCAGCACCGGATGGGGCCAGAAGTTGCCAAAGCCGCGCACCAAGATCAGCAACAGCAACCCGAAGACCATGATCATGCTGATCGTGACCGCCCCACCGTTCAGCCAGATCCACGGGGCGCCGCTCTTCCACCACTCTCTCATTTCATCGTCCTCGAATCGGTTCCGGGTTTACAGCGACGCATAGCGCTTGCGCATGCGCTGGCGTACAACCTCCGCCACGGTGTTCAGTACGAAGGTGAACATCAGCAGCACCAGCGCGGACAGGAACAGCACGCGGAAGTGGGTTCCGCCGACGGCGGTCTCCGGCAGTTCCACAGCGATGTTGGCCGCGAGCGTCCGCATGCCCTCGAACAGGTTGAAGTTCACGATCGGACTGTTGCCCGAGGCCATCAGCACGATCATCGTCTCACCCACCGCGCGACCAAAACCGATCATGACCGCCGAGAAGATTCCGGGGCTCGCGGTCAGCAGCACCACGCCAGTGACCGTTTGCCACGGCGTGGCCCCGAGGGCCAGGGAACCGTTGGTGAGGTGGCGGGGCACGTTGAACACGGCGTCTTCCGCGATGGAGAAGATGGTCGGGATCACCGCGAAGCCCATGGCCATGCCCACGATCAGAGCGTTGCGCTGGTCATAGGGAATGCCGACAGTGGTAAACCACTGCCGCATCGACCCGTCGAAGAACCAGATCTCGATCCAAGGGCTGCTGGTGGTGACCAGCCAACCGGTTCCGATCACCACTGGGATCAGCAGTGCAGCTTCCCACCCGGAAGGCACCCAGCCGCGGACCGCCTGGGGCAGCCGCGACCACGCGAATGCGGCGACCAGGATGAGCAGCGGGAACGCAATCACGCCGGTGAACACGATCGGCAGGTTGTTTTCTACATAGGGGGCGAGCCAGATGCCGGCCAGGAACCCAAGGATGACCGTGGGCAGCGCCTCCATCAGCTCGATCGAGGGCTTGACCACCTTCCGTATCGACGGCGCCATGAAGTACGCGGTGTAGATCGCGCCCATGATCGCCAGCGGCGTCGCCAGCAGCATTGCAAACAAAGCGGCCTTCAGAGTCCCGATCGACAGCGGCACGATGCTGAACTTGGCCTCGAACGCGTCATCGGCCGAGGACGACTGCCAGACGAACTGCGGCTCTGTACGGCCCTCGTACCAGACCCTGCCCCAAAGGGCACTCAGCGATGTCTGCGGGTGCGGGTTGCCGATCGCGAGGGCCCGAATCAGATCCGAGTCTTCAGTCACGATCAGCGCGCGACTGTTGTTCGGGCCCATGGCAAGCCGCGAGATCGGGCTCTCGGCCACCGACTTCATCGCCAGGGTGACCCCCGATGTCGCGTAGTGCAGCCCGACCGTGCCCGTATCGTCACCGGTCAGGAAACCCTTGCGCAGATACTCTGGTTCGATAACGGTGATCGCCCCCGCATGACTCTGGAAGGTCCGCACGCGGGCCATCCGCAGAACCCCGGCCTCGTCGTCCCGGACGAGAAACCACTGGCTGATGGTGCCGTCGGACCCACCGACAATCAGCGAACGCGAACCTACGAGGAGCTGGGCCGCGGTCACCCGCTGACCCTCATCGACCAGGTTGACTTCCTCGATCAGGAACGGGTTGTTGCGGTCGACGATGTCGAACACGAACAGCTGGCCGCGGTCGTCGATCGCGAACAGGTTGCGCAGCGACTCGTTGACCAGGATCTGGCGCACCGGCCGCCCGATCGACGGCAATCGGAAATCATTGCGCTGCACCTGGACCGCGCCCGTCATCAGGTTGGTCCGGGAGGAAAACAGCGCCATGGCCAGGAAGCCATCCTCGGTGCCACCGGCAACGATATAACCGCCGCGTCCCTCGACGACCGCGAGGGCGGAGTAGGCCTCGGTATCGCGGGTACCCACGCGGATGGGTTCCTCGCCCAGCGGGAACGAGAGTTCCGGCCGGATCTGTCGCTGGCCGGCAACGAAGACCTGGGTGAAATTGAGCTTGACCGGCAGCACGCTACCGTCGGAAAAACCGTAAACGAAGAGGCTTCGGCGGCTTTCGGCGCGGCCGAAAGAGGTCACCTCCTCACCCTCGGGAGTCGGAACCTGCAGGCCCTCGCGCACGACGCCGGTGGCGGCATCGAAGAAGGTGAGGGCGCCGCTCTCGGAAAAGCGAGCGCCGATCTCCTCGAAGCGGTCGAGCACGAAGTGCAGGGATGGCGCATCGTCCGCATCTCCTACCACCGTGAATTCGGTATCCATTTCCACGCTCACGGGTTTGAGCAGCGGAAAGGTCTCGTAAAACAGGTAAACAAAGATCAGGGCCAGAGCGATGATCACACCGATTCCGCTGGTGCCCACACCATAGCGCGAGATGCCGTCACGCAGCGCCCGCTTCTTGCGCAGTTTCTGGCGCCGCTCGGTGCTCGGCAGCAAGGAGCCGGCCGCAAGCGGTTCTTCGCTCGTGGATGCAGACATGATCTACCCCTGATATCTCGAATCGTTTAGCAAAAACATGGCCCCCGACACACCGAGTACCGGGGACCATGGTTGACCGTCAGGAGAAACCTCAGTCGAGGTTCATCTCCTTACTGAAGCGCTCGGCGGCGGCAGCGGACAGGGTCACGTAGCCATCACGGTGCACCACGCCCTGACCTTCCTGGGAAAGCACCATCCGGAAAAATTCCTTCTCCATCGGATTCCAGCCGTCGTTCGGATGCTGGTTGGCGGCCACGTAAAGGAACCGGGCCAGCGGGTAGTCGCCGGTGGCGGCGTTGTCGCCGGTCGCCTCGAAGTGCTCACCGCCGTCGGTGCCGGCCAGCGGAACCACGCGGACGCCAGAGGTGCGGTAACCGATACCGGAGTAGCCGATGCCGTTCAGGGTCTGCTCGACCCCGCGCACGACCGCCGAGGAACCCGGCTGCTCGTTCACGGTCGGCCTGAAGTCACCGCCGCACAGGGCATTTTCCTTGAAAAAGCCGTAGGTCCCGGAGACCGCGTTACGGCCATAGATCGTGATGTCCCGGTTCGCCCAGGCGCCGGTCATGCCGGCTGCGCCCCAGGTGCCGATATCCTGGCCGTGGCCACAGGCGCGGGTGGCGGAGAAGATCGCGTCCACCTGCGGGATCGACAGGCCTTCGATCGGGTTGTCCTTGTTCACGTACACCGCGATCATGTCGATCGCGACGGGAACCAGCGTGGCGGGGAAGCCGTGACGCTCCTCGAATGCGCGCTGCTCGGAGTCACGCATCGGGCGGCTCATCGGGCCGAAGTTCGAGGTACCCTCGATCAGGGCCGGGGGGGCGGTGGACGTGCCGGCACCCTGGATCTGGATGTTCACGTTCGGGTAGAACTTCGCGAATTCCTCGGCCCACAAGGTCATGAGGTTGTTCAGGGTGTCGGAACCGACCGAGCTCAGGTTTCCGGAAATGCCGGACACGCGCTCGTAGTTGGGCAGGTTGGGATCGACTTCGGCGGAGGCAATGGAAACGGACATGCCCAGAGCGGCAACAACGCCCAGGACCAGGGATTTCTTCATCGTCATGATCAGTCTTCCTCAGTTGGAATGATGGTCACGAACAGGGCAGGCTTCGAGGCCGGTGCCGTTGTTTCGCGGTGAGGAGTATTACGCCCTTGGATCACAACCATATGACTGAAATATTACAACTCCGTGACAGGCGCCCCAGCGTGAGCGTCAGGAGTCGGGGGCAGGCGCACGGACCGGTGGCGCGAGCCGCATCTCGAGGCGCACGAACTCGTTCACACTGCCCGTGTTCTCGATCAGCCGCAGGCATTCGGGAAGCAGGGTCCGGTCGATCCAGCGCCAGCCGAAATATTCCACACGCACCCGCTCGTGGCTGCTCGAGTCCAGGAGCTCCAGGGTGGCGGGCCGGCCAGCGGGATCCAGCCGCAATTGAACCTCGTGACCCGTGGCGGCCACCCGGCCGTGCAATTCGCTGGCCTCCAGGCTGCCGTCCCAATCGATCACCCCGTCCAGGAACCAGCCCCACGGCGCCAGCACCCCTTCGCCGAGGGCCTGGGCCTGAAGCGCCAGCGGAGACGGGCCGAATCCCGGTGGGGCGACGCGGTACAGACCCAGCCACCAATAGCCGCTGGTGACATGGCCTGCTTCGACCTGGTGAATCTCGTCGACCCAGCCCAGGGCTCGCAGCCGCACGCGGCGGACCTGCGCCCACCAAAGCCCTGGGATGCAGTAGGTTTCCGCCGTAGCCAACCGTTCCCGTTCGTCACTGTCGTAACGCAGCCAACCCTGCGAGTTCCAGGACGCGGGACCCGGAGAAACCCCCGGGCCGACCAGACCCCGCAGGAGCCGCCGGATGGACTCGCCGTGAATGCGGGCGAAGAGGGCCGCCAGTTTGGGCGTCTGCGGATCGAACTCGACCACAGCGGACAGGTAACGTGCCTCGACCTGAAGCCGGATACGTCGCAGACGTAGCCAAAGCAGGCCCAGCAGCACGGCGACGCCAAGCCCGAGACCGACGACCCAGAGGCCAACCAGCCAAAGCGAATGCTCTGAGAAGTTCATGATGCGGTGTGTCCCGGTTCGGCCGGGAATCAGCGCAGCCCGGGCACCGGCTTCTCCCACTCGGGCCGCTCGCGCGGCCGATCGGGCTCGACGATGGCCAGCAGTTCGAGCTCGAAGACCAGGGTTTCCTCCGGGCCGATGATGCCCCCGCCGGGTCTGCCGTAGGCCAGCTCCGGAGGCAGCACCAGTTTCACCCGGGTACCGACCGGGATCGACACCAGCGCCTGTTGCCAGCCCGGAATCGTGCCCGAGACGGTCACCGTCGCCGGTTCCTCCTTGCGCCAGGAATTCTCGAATTCCCGTCCATCGACATGCCAGCCGCGGTAATGGACCTGCACCCAGTCATCTTCGGTCGGAATCGGGCCGTCCCCTTCGCGCAACACCTCGATCTGGAGTCCGTTCGCCAGGGTCACCACGCCATCACGCTGGCGGTTGGCGGCACGGTAGGCTGCGCCTTCCTGCACATTGAGGTCGGCCAACAGGATCTGATCCTCGATCTGCTCCGGGGTCAGACCGCAGGCGCGGGCGCCGAGGAAGACGAACACCAGCGCGACCAGGCTGAAGAGAATAACTCGTAACATGGGGAAGCCCTCAGTGCTGCTCCAGCGCCCAGTCCACCGCTCGCTGGCGGGCCTCGTGAATCTGCTCCGGGTCGAGTTGCTCATCGAGCATCAGCCGCAGCCCATGACCCAACGAATCGCCGTTCGCCGCCGCCAGATTGGCCCACTTGGCTGCCGTGACCAGATCCTGATCGACCCCCTGGCCGTTCGCGTACATGAACGCCAGCCAGCCCTGCATCTGGGCATGACCATCGTCTGCACCCAGCCGCGTGTACTGCGCCGCCAGGTCGTCGTCCACGGCCTGTGCACCAATACCCTCGATGTAGATTCGGGCAAGAAAATAGGCGGCCAGCGTGAGCCCCTCCTCCAGGGCTTGTTCCAACAGTTCCCGCGCCTCGAAGACCCGCTCCGGGTCGCGCCCGCCCTGGGCGTCGGCGATCAGCACCGAGGCCCAGGCGATCCGGGCCGGCGCATGTCCCGCATCAAGGGCGTGGCGGAACCAGAATTCGGCCTGCTCGCGGTCCCGGGCCACACCGTCGCCACCCAGGTACATCCACCCGAGTTTTACAGCGAAGTCGTGGGCCCCAGCACGCGCCGCGCGGCCATACCATTCGGCCGCCTGGTCACCGTCACGAACCACACCATGCCCCTCTTCATACATCCAGCCGAGGTAGCTCATGGCGGTGGGGGAACCCTGCTCAGCCGCCTCGGCAAAGGCTGCACGCGCCGCGTCCCAGTCCGGCGGCTCCAGCGCCATATGGGCATACGCTGGGGCCTCGGCATCCTGCCCGATCGTATCTTCCGGCTCGCCCGCAGCAGCGGTCATGGATAGCAACAGGAGCAAAGTGATAGCGAGCAGGAACCGCATTCCCGAACGGTTCGTGAACCGGCGCAGGCCCGGTGGCGAAGGATCCATCAGAGTCATCATCTACGGGCCTCGTGAGGCGATACTTTGCAATGGGAGTCAGGGCTGGCGCATGGCCCACTAGACGGGTCAAGCCCGCACGGATTCCCGAGTGGCAAGGGGCTGGCGCAGGATCTTGGGGGGAAATGAGCAGGTAAACGTGCTGCCCTTGCCTGGCTCGCTGTCAATCTTCAACTGGGCACCGTGTCGCATGAGCACGTGCTTGACGATGGCCAATCCCAGCCCGGTGCCGCCACGGCTCTTCGAACGGCCGTTGTCGACACGGTAGAAACGTTCGGTGAGGCGGTCGATGTGCTGCGCCTGGATACCGATGCCGGTATCCAGCACCTGAAAGTGCCCTCCTGTTGCATCGGCAAACCAGCGGAGTTGGACCTGCCCTCCGTCCGGGGTGTAATGGACGGCATTGAACACGAGATTGGCGAATGCGCTGCGCAGTTCCCGCTCGTTGCCCAGCAGCAGCAGTCCCGGGCTGGCATCGAGGTCGAGCCGATGATGCCGTTGGCCGGAGAGCAGCCTGGCCTCCTCAGCCACACCACCGAGCAAGGACGGGACATCCACCCACTCCCCGGTACGCCGCCCGTCCCCCGTCTCCAGCCGTGAGAGCAGCAGCAGGTCGTCCACGAGATTCTTCATCCGCTCGGCCTGTTCCCTGAGAAGCTGGACCGAACGCGCCAACTCGGGGTGGTCCCCGATCCCGTCCTCGAGAGTCTCTGCCACTCCATAGACCACCGTCAGGGGTGTGCGCAATTCATGGGATACGTTGGCGACGAAGTCGCTGCGCATGGTCTCCAGGCGCCTCAGCACGGTGGTGTCTCGGGCCAGGAGCAGGTGGCGCCTCTTCGCATAGGGTACCAGGCGAACCTCGAGCCAAAGTCGCCCGTCGACGGGCGAAGGGAGCGATAGCGCCCGCGTCTCCCGCGAGTCCCGGGCCAAGAAGGCAACGAACTCCGGGTGCCGGAAGATGTTGCTGATGGTTTGCCCCTCGTCACGCGGCCACTGCAGCCCCAGCATGTCGCGGGCGGCCTGGTTGCACCAGTCGATCCGGTAGTCGGCGCGCAGGACCACGGTCGCGTCGGGCATGGCCTTGATGGAGTCACGGTAGTTTCGAACCAGGTTGCGTCGCTGCTTGTCCCGCTCCCGGCCGCGCATGCGCATGCGGTGCAGACCATCAAAGATCTCCCCCCACAGCCCCAGGGACTGTGGCGGATCGAGCTTCCGGGTCAAACGCAGCCAGTGTTCCAGCCGGCGCAGGTTGATGAAGTTCCAGACGAGGACCCCGGCGGACGCCAGCAGCAACATGAGCAGCCACTGGCCGGTTACCCAGCCGATCAGGCCCAGGGCCAGCAGCGCAAGAACCAGCCTCGCATAGGCTGCAGGCCAGGGATTGCGGGGTTTCATCTCAGGTCGCAAGGGGTTTCATCCATATCCGCAGGCGCCAGCCAATGACCCCATCGAGAGGAGACCGCGCTCAGGGCTGCCGCGAGAAACGGTAGCCCGCTCCACGAATGGTCTGTACCAGGCCGTCGTGACCGGAGCCGGACAGGGCCATGCGCAGGCGGCGAATGTGCACATCGACCGTTCGCTCCTCCACATAGACGTTCGTGCCCCATACGTTATCGAGTAACTGTCCGCGGGTGAATACCCGGTCCTGGTGCGTCATGAAGAAGTGCAGAAGGCGGTATTCGGTCGGCCCCATCTCCAGGGTTTTCCCGTCGGCCGTCACCCGGTGGCTGACCGGATCCAGACGCAGCCCGTCGAGCTCAACCGGTTCATCGCTCGTGGTCGGCGCCGTGCGCCGCAACACGGCCCGGATCCGCGCGATCAGTTCACGCGGCGAAAATGGCTTGGTGACATAATCGTCGGCCCCGACCTCCAGGCCCCTCACGCGATCCTCCTCCTCGCCACGCGCGGTCAGCATGATAATGGGCAGATCGCGGGTGTGCTGCGCGGTCTTGAGATCACGGGCCCACTCCACCCCGCTGATGTCGGGAAGCATCCAGTCGAGCAGCACAAGGTCGGGGGCATGCTCGAGCAGGGCCTGCCGCGCCTGGTGAACGTCCGTGGCCTCGATCACGTTGAAGCCCGCCTTCTGCAGCGGCAGCGCCAGGACCTCCCGTACCGCCGCGTCGTCCTCCACCAAGAGGATATTGATTGCCATCGGAGTTTTCCGGTTTCGAACCTGACGGCATTAGATAACAGGGATGTTACATAAATTTGACACCCTTCCCGTGGTAGCAGTGGAGAGGCGTGTCATTTCCCGTGCATCGGGACTAGACTTTCCGGGTATGGCCCGACACAGGGAGCCTGGTCCGGTACCAGCCTGCCTGTCGCCGGACCCATGGCAAACAAAGGCTGGGATACCGATACGAAGCGGCGCAAGAAGTGCCTGAGCCGTGCAGAACCCGAAGAACCGGAGGGCGAAAAGCCCGACGGACCACTCTCTGGAGGAGACAGTTGATATGAGCATCAAACGTCGTGATTTCCTGAAACTGGGTCCGGCCGCCGCAGCGGGCGCGAGCATTCTGGCGGCCCCCGCCATCGTCAAGGCCGAGGAACGCTTCAACTGGCGCATGACCACGACCTGGCCCTCCGGCCTGCCGTTCTTCCAGACCGGGCCGGGGAGCGCCACCGATTTCGCCAAACGCGTGGAAGAGATGTCCGACGGGCGCATCCGCATCCGGGTCTACGCAGCCAACGAGCTCGTACCCGCCTTCGAGGGCTTCGATGCAGCTTCCGCCGGCCGCCAGGTACAGCTGAACCACGGCTGCGCCTACTACTGGGCTGGCAAGTCTTTCGCCGCCCAGTACTTCACCACCGTCCCCTTCGGCATGACCTTCCAGGGTCACAATGCCTGGATGAACGAGGGCGGCGGCTATGAACTCTACGAAGAGGTCTACAAGCCCTTCGACCTGGTGCCGCTGGTGGTGGGCTGTACCGGCGTCCAGCCAGTGGGATGGTTCCGCCGTCCGGTGGAGAGCCTGAGCGATTTCCGGGGCCTGAATATCCGCATGCCCGGCCTCGCGGGCGACATCTATAATGCGATCGGCGCGAACGCCCGGCTGCTGCCCGGCGGCGAACTCTTTGCCGCCCTGGAGCGCGGGGCTCTCGACGCCGTGGAATGGGTCGGACCCTATTCCGACCGGGCGCTGGGCCTGCACAACGCCGCCAAGAACTACTACTCCTCGGGCTGGCACGAGCCGGCGACCAGCACCGAGGTGGTGGTCAACCGCAAGGCCTGGGATTCGCTGCCGGGCGATCTCAAGGCGATCATGCGCAACGCCGCAGCAGCCTGCAACATCACCTCGCACGCCTGGCTCGAGGCCCGCAACGCCGACGCCCTGGACGACCTGATCAACAACCACGGGGTGAAGTTCGGACCGCTGCCCGACGACGTCATCCAGGCCCTGCTCGAGGCCACCAAGGACATCCTCAGTGAAAATGCCGCCAAGGATGCCCTGGTGCGCCGCGTCCACGAGAGCTATTTCCGGTTCAAGTCCCGCCACGACCGCTGGCAGGAGAACTCGGAGACGGCCTTCCAGACCCAGATCCGCGATCTGGGACAGACCATACTGAGCTGAGGGGGGCGCCGACGGTCCACGCGCAAACCTGACCACCACTGGACGAAATTAGTGGTGCCGGGTGGTTGTGGAGTGCGGCGGCTTGCCGCCGCTTTTGGCGGGCACGCGAAGTTGCGGGCCACCCATAGCGGGAGGAAACTCCCGCACTCCATACATCCGTTCATGGGCGCGTTCGGTGTAGGGGTACCGAGTGGCTATGGAGTGCGGCGGCTTGCCGCCGCTTTTGGCGGGCGCTCGGGGTTGACCGGGCCACCCCTAGCGGGAGCAAGCTCCCGCACTCCAAATGCTCGTTTACCCGCGTGTGGTGAAACCCGGAAGCCATGGCCCAGATCATGTGAAAATGAACCCGCCGCGTTCAAAGGGTGAGAGAGGATGAAGCGAGCGCTGCTCCGGATCGAAAAATGGCTGGGGTTGCTGACCGGCCTCTCCGGGATCCTGTCGGGGCTGGGCATGGTGCTGATGATCCTGCTCGTCTTCGGCAACATGTCGGCGCGCTACCTCTTCGGAACGGGGGCCGTCTGGCTGCAGGAACTGGAGCTCTATCTGCTGGCCTTCACGGTGATGACCGGCTTCGCCTACGCCATGCGCCACGATGACCACGTGCGCATCGACGTCTTCTCGAGTTTCCTGAACCGTACCGGCAAACTCTGGCTGGACAGTTTCACGATGCTCGTGGTTGCCATTCCGATATCGGCGCTGATCCTTTACTACGCCTGGCCCTACATGGCCGTGTCCTACCTGCGCGGCGAGGGCTCCCCGAACGCGGGGGGCATGCCCTGGCTGTTCCTGCCCAAGGCGATGATCCTGTTCGGTTTCGCGCTGGTGCTCACCGAGGCCCTGCGCCAGGCGCTGGCCGGCGGGCGGCGCCTGATCTTCCACTATCGGCGCCCGCGCCGGACGTCCAAACCCGCCAGGGAAGCCTGACCCGTGCCATTGGAATACATTGCCTTGATGATGGTGGGCGCCTTTTTCGTACTGGTGCTCACGGGAATGCCTGTTGCCTTTGCGATCGCCGCGGTGGGCTTCGTGTTCGGCTTCATCGGCTTCGACGGCTGGTTGTTCGAACTGCTTCCGGCGCGCATCTACGGGACCATCAGCAACTACACCCTGCTGGCCATTCCGCTGTTCGTGTTCATGGGGGTGATGCTGGACAAGACGCGGGTGGCCGAACGCATGCTGGAGGTCATCGGCTACGCCAGCGGTGCCCTGCCGGGCGGGATGGCCCTGGCGGTGATCGCGGTGGGGGTGCTGCTGGGGGCTGCAACCGGGATCGTCGGTGCGGCGATCGTGACCCTGACCCTGATCGCGCTGCCCACGCTCCTGCGGCGCGGCTACAAGCGCACCGTGGCCTGCGGCACCATCTGCGCCGCGGGAACGCTGGGGCAGATCATTCCACCCAGCCTGGTCCTGCTGGTGCTCGCGGACACGATGAACCTCTCGGTGGGCAGCCTCTTCGCAGCGGCGCTGATGCCCGGGCTGATGCTGGCCGGCCTCTACGTGCTCTACCTGATGACGCTGGCCTGGTTCTACAGCGCCGACGTTCCCGCGATCGATGCCGCGGAGCGGGCGCAGATGAGCAAACGCCAGATCGTGAAGGACCTCTTCACCGCCGTGCTGCCCCCAGGGCTTCTGGTGGCGGCGGTGCTCGGTTCGATCATCGCGGGCATCGCCGCACCCACCGAGGCCGCCGCGGTCGGCGCGGTCGGCGCGGTGGTCGTCGCCCTGATCATGCGTCGGCTCAGCTGGCCGGTCTTCAGCGACGCCGTAATGTCGACAGTTCGCATCACCGCGATGGTCTTCTTCGTGCTGATCGCCTCACAGGTGTTTGCGCTGGCGTTCCGGGGACTGGACGGCGAGTTCCTGATCGAGGCCATGTTCGACTGGGTACCCGGCGGGGCCTACGGCACCCTGCTGTTCATTCTGCTCCTGATCTTCCTGCTCGGTTTCTTCCTCGAGTGGATCCAGATCACCTACATCGCGGTCCCGCTGTTCCTGCCCTTCCTCGCCGGCTACCCCGAGTTCTCACTGGTGTGGGTCGCGATCCTGATCGCAATGAACCTGCAGACCTCCTTCCTGACGCCACCCTTCGGCTGGTCGCTGATCTTCATGAAGGGGGTGGCCCCGCCCGACATCAAGACCACGGAGATCTACCGGGGCGCCATTCCCTTCGTGATCATCCAGCTGGTCGCGCTCGGCATGCTGATCCTGTTCCCCGGCATCGCCCTCTGGCTGCCCGAGGCCATCGGCTGGTAGGCAACCCCCCAGTCAAGGGTCTTCGGCGCGGCAGAAGTTGCCCATGATGCCGGCGCGCACGGTCATCACCAGGAAGGCCAGGACCAAGATGGCCACAAACAGGAGAAGGATCAGGCCCGCCCAGAGATAGGGCAGGTGGCCGGTCAGTTGCGCCATTTCCATCAGGGCGATGCTCATCGCCGCGAGCGGGAAGGTGTAGGACCAACTCGCCAGTGAAAACGGGATCTGTGCCTGTCCGCGTATGCGGGTGAACAGCAGGATGGTCAGGAACAAAGCGATGAAGAACAGGATTCGGGCGAAGGCATCGAGTTCGCCCGTCAGCTGGACGTAGGCGAGGAAGCCCACCGCGGGGGGCGCAATCAGGATGAAGAGGGTGGGCAGCACGCGGGTTGGCAGTGGCTCGTGAAACAGGATCCGGTAGAAGACGATGGTCATCAGGACGGCCCAGAACAGGAGGCCTGCACTGAAGAAGAACCACGCGACCTCCACGAAACCAAAGGCGACCGCAGGGATCGGTATCAGCACGTTGCCCATCGAGGGAATGAACCAGGCCGGGTTGACCTGCGTGATCGCAAAACGCGCATGGTGCATCCAGAAATTCACGACCAGGATGGTGACGATCAGATGGAAGCTCGCTCCCAGGGCGAAGATGCCCAGGGCCGGCACCGGCTCGTGGGGCCGCAGCACCATGCTCATCAGCACGATGGAGATCGAGATCGCGGCCAGGTAATTGAGCCTGATGGGGTGGCGCAGATCGATGATCGTCTCGGCCGGGTAACGCACGGCCTTGAAGATGAAGAGCATGCCGAGCAGGAAGAAGATGAGCCAGGCAAACATCAGCACAGGTTCACCAAGCCCGGCCGGCCCTCCCTGCTCTCCCCAGCTGCGCAGCCCCAGGCCCAGCCCGGCAATGCCCATCACCGCGGCAAAGGTCGACAACGGAAAGTGCTCGACGCAATCCCGGATTGACCTGGACATCTTCGTCTCCATTGGCTGGACTCACTTCGAAGCTGGATGCCTGCCCCATCGGTTCCTGGACAGCTTCCTGGATGACCCCGCGGTCCCGCAAGGGGTCTGTCGGGGCTCAAGCGCGGAAACTCGCAATGATCGGCGCCCGAGGAGTGCGACGCAACCTTCCCGCCCTCGGGGGAGCGACTTCCAGTCGCGATGGCCAGGCCCGATCGCGGCCAGAGGCCGCTCCTGATATGGATCGCATCGCAACTATCTGTGCCAAAGGGTCCTTTTTTTGGCGCAGATATTCGCCGATCCCGAAGACTTCATGGATTGCGATGCGATCCATGGGGTCTACACCATTCCCCGCCCTCGAGAATTCCTCACGGGATCCCACTGTTCGTGCGACGGAGTGGCGGTTCCTGCTAGTGTCGCGAAGAAGCAGATGGAGTGAAACGCCTTGCCTTACCACGAACAAAAC
>Ga0209498_1000908_pt1 | contig 18313 bp, 18 predicted proteins | sample WalLakDeSediment_FD_184131 | JGI IMG/M metagenome (GOLD analysis project Ga0209498, IMG submission 184131) | Lake sediment microbial communities from Walker lake, Nevada to study Microbial Dark Matter (Phase II) - Walker Lake 11/02/13 Deep... | ecosystem: Environmental > Aquatic > Freshwater >... | reverse complement strand
TGAAATAAAAAAAATCCTTCCCCAGAGCCAAACTTTAAAAATTGACATTGAAACTCCATTTAACGGTGATTCCGACAAATACGACATTATTATTGGCACCCAGTACGCTTTTAAATTTATTAACTGGGAAAAAATTAACTTGATAGGAGTTATAAATGCTGACACGTTATTTCCACTGGCGGATTTTAAAAGTTTTGAAAAAACATTCAACCTTTTATATAAACTGGCGCTCTATATTTCTAACCCGAAAAAGGAAATGATTATCCAAACTTTTTCCCCAAAAAATTATATTTTCCAAGCTTTTAAAAAATTGGATTACAAAAATTTTTATCTGAACGAACTCCGGGAAAGGAAAACTTTCAAATATCCTCCTTTTTGCCAGTTAATCCGGCTGATTTATCAAAACATTGAATTTGCTGGCGGGCAGGAAGAGATAAATAAAATTTACAAAATTTTAAGCTCAAAGATTGACGCTAAAAATATAATTATTAATCCGCCTGTTTTATCGCGCACCCAACAAGTGCGGGGCCGTTTCCGCTGGCAGATTGTGCTGAAAATTTTGGATAAAAAATCCAATTTGGATTTTCTAAATAATTTGCCGGAAAATATAATTATAGATAAGGACCCTGAAAATTTATTATAAATAAATCAAGCAAATAGAAAATTAAAATAGCCCGTACTTATTCGGTACGGGCTAAAAAAAATATCAATCAGCCTTCAACGGCTCTTTGCTTTTTCCACCAAGGAAGATTATTGTCGACCTTCAGGAGCAGGTGCTTAAACGCGGGGTCATCAAAGTTATAATAAGCATCAGCGACTTTTTTGAGTTCATTGGAAAGCGTGCTGGATGTTGCCCAGACTTCAACTCTTTTCTTTGCATCCCGGCATTTCTGAAGCAAAAATTCATAATCAGAATCGCCGGAAACAAAAACCAAACAATCAAATCTATTATGCTGCAAATGGTCAAGAACTTCTATTGTAATTCTCTGATCAGTTCTTGATTTGAAAGTCGCCTTGTTCTTTTCATGAGGCGCGTAGGGCTTTAGAGGAACTGGAATGCCTTCAAAGCCAAAATCCTCTAAACTTCTAATAAAATCATTATTTGTGCCATTAAAAGGCACGACATCGTAAAAAACCTCCAAAAGTTCCAATTGACGATTCGGACCTCTAATATGCTTCAAAAAAGCTTTAAAATTTATATTTTTTCCCATTGCTTTGGTCATTCCCCGAACATTCGGAGCATCAATAATCACAGCTACTTTCACAACATATCCCTCCTTTCTTATTGACTTTTTTGTCTTTTTTTGTTATTTTTAAAAGTACATAATATATTTTATACTAAATTTGCAAAAATGTCAAGGCTAGAAATCAAAACTAATCCCGACCCTATTTTACGAGAAAAAGCAAAAAAAATCAGTGAAATAACACCAGAAATAAAGCGCTTAATTTTAGATATGGCTGAAACAATGAAAAAAGCCAACGGCATTGGTCTGGCAGCGCCTCAAATAGGCCAAAGCATAAGACTCTGTGTAATTAATACTGAAAAAGGACATTTAGCCTTAATTAACCCTACAATAACCTGGAAATCATTAAGGAAAGAAAATGAAGAAGAAGGCTGCTTAAGTGTGCCGGGAATTTTTAAACCAGTTAAAAGATCCAAAATTATTTATGTTAAAGCTTTAAATCAAGACAATAAAGAAATAAAATTCAGAGCCAGCGGTTTATTTGCCCGGGTAATTCAGCACGAAGTAGATCATTTGGACGGAGTTTTAATTACTGATAAAAAATAATAATTAGGCATTAGGTGTTTAGTAATTGATAAAAAATGAATAATAATAAAGATGCAAAAATTATTTTCATGGGTACGCCGGAATTTAGCGTGCCTATTTTAGGCGCTTTAATTAATAATTATAATGTTGTGGCTGTAGTGACTCAGCCGGACAAAAAAATCGGGCGCAAACAAATTTTAACAGCCCCGCCTGTTAAAAAAACGGCCTTAGCAAATAAGCTTAAAGTTTTACAGCCTGAAAAAATCAGGGATAATTCAGAATTTATTCAGCATTTAAAAGCTTTAAAGCCGGATCTAATCGTAGTCGCAGCCTACGGTTTTATTTTGCCCAAAAAACTGTTTGAGATACCTAAATTCGGCGCCGTTAATGTTCATGCTTCCCTACTTCCCAAATATCGCGGCGCTTCCCCTATTCAAGCCGCTCTTTTAAACGGCGGGAAAAAAACAGGCGTTACAATTATGTTAATTAATGAAAAAATGGATGAAGGCCCTTTGCTGGCGCAAAAAGCTATAACCATAACTAATGACGACAATTTTAAAACACTGCATGATAAACTTTCAATTTTAGGCGCTCATCTATTAATTGACACCTTGCCTAAATATTTATCAAGCCAAATTAAACCGCAAAAACAAGATGATAACCGCGCTACTTATTGCAAAATTTTAACCAAAAAAGACGGTAAAATAGACTGGCGCAAATCAGCCCTTGAGATTGAACGCCAGGTGCGGGCTTTAAATCCCTGGCCAGGCACCTGGACAACTTGGCAAAATAAAATTTTAAAAATTTTAGAAGTTGAAATTTTAAACCCTCAAATTGGCTGCGCTGAATCAGAAATCGGCAAAACATTTTCAACTAAACAGCAGGATTTAGCCATCAATTGCAAACAAGGTTCGCTTATACTTAAAAAACTCCAGCCTGAAGGCCGGAAATCTATGGCAGTTAAAGAATTTTTAAACGGCTATCAGGAAATAATTGGTTCAATTTTAAAATAAATACATCTTGTGGGTGAAAACAGCTATAAAAATTTTCGACAGGCGGAACAAATTTATAACTGCCTACCGAGTTTTAAAAAAGCCGGCTATTTTCGCCAAATATAAAAGCCGCTCCATTTCAGAAGCGACTTTTTTGATTCAATATTAATTATAAGCACTTGTATGAATGTAATACTTTCAGTAATCTTTTCTTATTCTCGGATTGCATTTTACATAGGGGCAGACGAAAGATTGGTTTAATTTTTCCCATCAATGCCAAAGATGTTTTAACTGGCGCTGGGTTTGTTTCAATAAACATAGCCTTGAAAAATTCCAATAGATAATAATGCTGTTTGCGGGCGTTTTTCATATCTCCGACTAATGCACTATTGATCATGTGAACAATTTTTTTTGGGAAGATGTTTGATGCAACCGAAATTAAGCCATTGCCACCCATTAATATCACTGGAAGAGCCATATTATCATCGCCAGAAAGTACCGAAAATTTTTTGGGGCGCTGATTAATTACATCCATTATTTGAATCATATTACCAGAAGATTCTTTTACTCCAATAATATTCGGGTGTTTTGCTAATTTCATTAAAGTCGCAGTTTCTAAATTAATTCCACATCTACCGGGAATGTTATAAATTATCATAGGCAGATCAACAGTATCAGCAATTAGTTTAAAATGTTTATAAAGACCTAATTGCGTCGGCTTATTATAATATGGGACTACTTGTAATGAACAAAAAGCCCCGGCTTTTTGTGCGTCTTTTGTCATAGCAATTGCTTCTGCTGTAGAATTTGATCCTGTCCCGGCAATAATTGGTATTTTATTGTCAATGGCATCAATAACAATATCAATTATTTTGTTATGCTCATCGTGACTTAAGGTAGAACTTTCCCCTGTTGAGCCACAGAGAACAAGTCCATTTATACCATTTTTAAATTGTTCAATTGCTAGATTTTTTAAGGCTTTTTTATCAATTTTGCCCTTTTCATTAAATGGAGTAATTAAAGCTGTAAATGTACCAGTTATCATTTTTCATCCCTCCTTTAGTTTAAATCGATTTCTTTAAATTTAATAAATTTAAAGAATTTTGTCAATAGTGTTGGGTAGAGAATCTATCAAAATCTTATTATTAATTCTTATACTCCTCAAAATACCATTTTAAAACATCATAAGCAATAGGCACGCTGACCGCGCTGCCTTCCCCGCCTTCTTCAACCAAAACAGCAATAACCACCTCCGGGTCATCATAAGGGGCAAAGCCAGTAAACCAGGCGTGAGGCTGTTTATTGCTATGCCACTGGGCAGTACCTGTCTTGCCAGAAACTTCTACTTTTAAATTATTCAGATATTGGGCGCTTCCCAAAGTGACAGTCTGCCTCATGGCTTTTTTAATTATATTAATATTAGCCTGGCTGATAAAATTTTCTCTAATAATAACTGGCTCAATCTTCTGGACTTCGCCAGTATTGGAAATTATTTCTTTAACAAAATGCGGCTGAAAAAGCTTGCCGCCGTTGGCAAAAACAGAGGTAAAATTAGCCACTTGCAAAGGAGTGGCCAATGAATAGCCCTGGCCAATGGACATATGATAAGTATCGCCAATATACCAATCTTCATTTTTAACTCTCTTTTTCCATTCTGGATCGGGCACTAGCCCAGCTGATTCCCCGCCTAAATCCAGGCCAGTTTTTTGTCCTAGACCAAAAAGTCCATAATATTTTTTAAGCCCTTCCACCCCTAAACCCTGAAAATCCTGATATCCGCCGCCAATAATATAAAAATAAGTATTAACAGACCAAGCAATCGCCCGGTAAATATTGGTTAATCCATGACCGCCAGCCGCCCAATCAGGGAAAAACCAGCGTTCAAAAACCCAAAGTCCGCCAGTGCTTAAAAAACTAGTTCTTTCATTAATAATACCTTCTTCTAACGCGCCAGCCGCAACCACAGGCTTTATAGTTGAACCCGAGGCGTATTCCCCTCTTATTGCACGAGGAAATAACGGCTTGTTTTCGTCTTCTATCAATCTTTTATAATCTTCCAGGGAAATACCACGGCTAAATAAATTAACGTCAAAATCTGGCAGACTCACCAAAGCTATAATTTCTCCGTTTTGCGGATTTAACATTATTAAACTCGCCCTTTTCTTATTTAATTTTTCTAAATGTTTATTTAATATTTCTCTTGCTTTTTTTTGGACACTTGATTCAACGCTTAAAACTAAATCATTCCCATTTTCAGCTTCTTGATAGTAAATAACCTTTTTTTCCCTTCCAGCCACATCAACTTCAACCATTTCTTTGCCATATTTACCCCTTAAAATATCCTCATAAAATAATTCCAAACCTGTTTTGCCAATATAATCAGTCAATAAATACCCTTTTCTTTCATTTAATTCTTTGTCCGCAATTTTCCCTATATAACCCAAAATATGGGAAAACTCATTAGAATAAACATACTCTCTTCGATTCCTAGCCTCAATAAATAAACCCTGCATTTGTTCAGATTTTATTTTTAACAAAAGGGCCTCTTCATAATCTATATTTTCCTTTACTGCCAGAAGGTATTTAAAATTCCTTGGATACTTATCCAAAATCTCTGCCACATTTTTGAGGTCTTTGCCAATGGCCATGGCGATCTGCTCTATTTGCTCCTCTCTTTTTTCTTGATTAAAAGATAATTCGTTTGGCAGGACAAAAGCGTCAAAAATCGGATAATTTTTAACTAGAGGCTTCATGTTTTTATCATAAATCAAACCCCTGCTAGCTACAATTGTCTTTTCTCTCATCCTGTTTATTTCTGATAGGCCTTCGTAATATTCGCCTTTAGCTATTTGCAACCAGAAAACCCGACTAAACAAAATAATTAAAACAAACGCTACAGCAACTGCGATAAAATTGATTTTCTTTTCTGTTAAATGCTTGCCTAAAAATTTATCCTCACCCTCATACTTTTTTCCTGTTTCACGATTAGAATCTTCTTCATAAAAAAAACTCTCATCAATTTCCTGGCAATTTTTATATTTTCTGTTAATTAAATACTTCATTTTTTGATCAAAAAAGCTAAATTTAATTTTTTAATAGTAAATTTAGCAATAAAATATAAAATCGTTATAAAAAGAAGATTCAATAAAAACTGCCAAAGTAAGTTAAGCAGAAAAATTTTATCAACTATTACATAAAGACTTACAACGCCTAAGAAATAAAAAAATAAATTAAGCAGATAAATTATAAAAAAATTTAAAAAAGTAGCGATTAAAATTAAAATTAAAATCGTATAAAAGGAAAAATTAATAAAGACATTTTTATAAAAAAAATTAATAACCGCTATTATTGCCAAATATGCGATAATCAAAGAGCCCAATGGCAAAAAAGAATAAATATTAGCTAAAAACCCGATTAGAACCGCAAAAATAAATCCTAAATTAAAGCCGAAAATAACAGTTATAAAAACCAAAACAACCAACAATAAATTTAAATTGCTTAAAATTCCCAAAGGCGACAAAACGCTTTGAGCAATAAAGACTAAAAACAAGGATATGAGCAAATAATATATATATTTAATCATCGCTATAATCTTGAGGCAAAATAACGCTTAAATTAGTTATTTCTTCATAATTAATAAAAGGATTAATCGTTACTGTCTTGAATAAATCGCTTTCATGGCTTATAATCCTATTCACTTTGCCCAAAACCAAACCCCTACGGATATCTTTTTCTAAACCAGACGTAATAAAAATATCCTCTAAAGCAATTTTTATATCCTGCGGAATAAAATCAACTTTAATGCTCAAGCCAAACTCGCCTCTAGCCAAACCCGTGGTCTTATTGCTGGAAACAACGCTTACGGCTAGCTGGCTAGCCTGGTCAGTCAACAATAAAACAGTTGAAAGATTTTCTTTAGCTTCAATTACCTTGCCAACTATCATCCCTTCTTCCACTATTGCTGCGTAGCCATTTTTAATGCCTTCTTTTAATCCCTTATTTATAATTAAAGTATTATTCCTATTCAAATCCCTACCAATAACTTTAGCGACAATATAATCAAAATCCCTTTCTTCAAAAAAATTAAGCATTGATCTGAGATTTTCGTTTTCCAGCTTATAAGCGAGCAGTTGCGCGTTTTCATAATACAACTGGCCCAGCTCATGTTTTAAATCCGCATTTTCCTTTTTTAAATCCTGGGCTTCCTGATAGCTAATAAACGAATATCTGAATTTAGTGAAAAACTCATAACCTTTATTTTGCAATAAAGAAAAAGAACTTAAAAAATAATTTTCACCTTTAACCAAAACACCCAAATAATAGAAAAAAACAAGCAGTATAATAACTGCCAGGATATAGACTTTAATAAGCTTGTTTTTTTTATTTTTATCCATAACTACATATATTTAAGCGTCGTCAAATTGGGAAAGCGAATTGACTTTTTTTAACAAAGACAAATCATCCAAAAGGTAGCCTGTGCCGCGCACAACTGCTGTTAAAGGATCATCAGCAACATAAACAGGTATTTGGGTTGCCCTGGAAATCGCTCTGTCTATACCTTTTAACAAAGAGCCTCCGCCTGTCAATAGAATTCCTCTTTCATAAATATCAGCAACTAATTCAGGCGGGGTAATTTCTAGTGTCGCTTTAATATTATCAATAATCATCCTGACTGACTTACTTAAAGCGTCTCTAATCTGCTCATCATTAACAATTATTTCTCTAGGCAAGCCAGTAACTAAGTCCCTGCCCCTCATTTGAGCTTCTAATTGCTGCTTTAACTGGGCAGCTGAACCGACTTTTATTTTTATATCTTCAGCTACTTTTTCGCCCAAAAGCAGATTAAATTTACTTCTGGCATATTGAATAATATTTTTGTTCATTTCATCGCCGGCAACTTTAATAGTTTTCCAAGTCACTACTCCACCCAGAGAAATAACAGCTATTTCTGTTGTGCCGCCGCCAATGTCAACCACCATATTGCCTATTGCATCTTCAACCGGCAAACGACAGCCAATAGCAGCGGCCATTGACTCTTCCACCAGATAAACTTCCCTGGCGCCAGCAGAAAGCGCGGCGTCTTCAACCGCTTTTCTTTCTACCTCTGTTATATCCAAAGGAATTCCCACCACCACTCTTGGCCGGGGCAAAAAATTAAACCCCTCCTGATGGGTTTTATCAATAAAATATTTTAGCATTTTTTCAGTTACTTCAAAATCAGAAATAACACCGTCAACCAAGGGGCGAATCGCTGTAATATGGGCGGGTGTTTTTCCTACCATTTTTTTGGCTTCAATTCCTACGGCTAAAATTTGATCAGTCTTCAAATTTATAGCCACTACAGACGGCTCATTAATAACAATCCCCTTTTCTTTTACATATACTATGGTATTTGCCGTGCCCAAATCAATGCCAATATCTTTTGAAAATTTGCCTAAAATTCGATCAAAAATCATAATAATGCTAATTTATAAATCTTATACTTCTATTTGTTTAATCTATCTTCCAAATACTTAACAATTTTATTAATCTTTATTAATTCAATCCGGTCTAAATTACGGCTTTTAAGCTCTATGCTGTTATTCTTTAGAGTTTTTTCGCTTAAAACCAGCCTCAATGGCAAGCCGAGCAAATCAGCGTCATTCAACTTAATGCCGGCTGACTCATCCCGGTCGTCATATAAAACCTCAAAACCCTTCTTAATTAACTCATTGTATAATAATTCTGTTTTTTTAGCAAGAGCTTTGTTTTCTCCGATTGAAAGCAAATGAATTTGGCAAGGAGCTACTGTTTTGGGCCAAAGAATTCCTTTTTTATCATTATAAACTTCTACAATCGATCCCATAATACGGCTTGGCCCTATGCCATAACAACCCATAAAAACATCTTTTTCCTTACCGCGCTCATCAACATATTTAAATTCAAAAGAAGAAGAAAAGCGAGTTCCCAGCCTGAATATATTGCCTGTTTCAATTGCCTTTGCTTCTTTAAATTCTGATTTGCCAAGCTTACATCCATGGCATTTTTCTATTTCATTAATAATTTCTTTATTATATGCCAGTCTGCATTTGGGACATATATATATCATATCTTCTCCATTTTCTGATAAGGTCTGGAATTCGTGGGAATATTTGGCAAAAGCCCCGCCTGAAGCAAAAGTCAAATGCGTCAGCTTGTCCAATCCTATCCTTGCAAATATCTTAAAATAAGCGGCCTGAACCATCTCGTAATAATTTTCTAAATCTTTTTCATCAGCGTGAAAAGAATATAAATCTTTCATGGAAAATTCGCGGCCCCTAAGCAAACCAGCCTTGGCCCTTTGTTCATTCCTAAATTTTGTCTGAATCTGATAAACATATTTTGGCAAATCCCTATAGGAAAAAACAAACTTTTTAAGCAAAGGAGTGACAACTTCTTCATGAGTTGCTCCCAAAGCATATTCTTTTTCATCATAGCCTTTAAATTTAAACAAAGCGTCAAAAGCGTCCCAACGATCTGTTTTTTGCCAGATTTCTTTCGGCGTCATGGCCGGCATTAAAATTTCCTGCCCGCCGATTTTATTCATTTCTTCGCGGATAATATCTTCTATTTTTCTTAAAACTTTTAATCCTAAAGGCAGATAAATATAAACTCCTGCCGCCAATTTATCAATAAAACCGGCCTTTATTAATAACGAAGCATTTAAACTTTTTTCTTCCGCCCCTATTTCTTTTCTCGTTTTTGTAAATAAAAATCTTTGTTTCATATTCTTTGCTTTTTTTTAGGCTTATAACTTATAAAAAATAATTCTATCAAAGTAAAAGCAAAAACTAAAATAATAAGATTTTTCCATCCTAAAAGCTGCGAGCTTAACATGTGTAAGCTGATAATAATTAAAAATGCGAACCAAATTGACTGGCGGAACGAAACAATAACTTTTTTAAAAACCAAGTTGTCTTTAGTAAAAATCAACCTCAAAAAAAGCCCCAAAATAGAAAAAGTGCCGATTAAAGCCAAAAATAAACTGGTATAAAAAAAGAACAATGCCCTAAAACCGCTTTCAAAAGGGTCAAAAAAATAGATTACAGCAAAAAAAGACAAATAACAAGCAGCTGTTGCCAATACCATTAAAATGATGTAATTTCGCAAAGACATATTTTTAAAAAGTTAAATATGGCTTAATATTAACAAATTTTTTAAAATTTAGCAAATCCTGATTATCCGCTAATTATAGAATAAATTTAATATCCTTTAACGGCTCGCCCCTGAATTTTTGATTGATTTTGTCAATCAAAAATTCTTTCTTGAAATTAACTTCCTGAACAACCGCGGGGCTGACACAGGCCAAGCTTAAAATACCGTTTTTGATATAAAGCGGCTTAATCTTTTTTAAAATTATACTGCCAAATTCTTTTTCCAAAAGTTTTAAAAATTCTTCAATAATTAAGGCTGTCTCAATATTTTTCTTTAAACCTACTTGTTCAAGACGTTTTTGCAATAAATCCTTAATATGTTTCATAAATCTCCTATTTTAAACCTTAAATTCGCAAATATCTTTAAAATCGCAATGTTGGCACTTATGATATTCAGGGCTAGCTTCAAACTGGCTGTCTTTAATCTTGTCAATAGTCGTTGTAAACCGTTCTTCTAGCTTGGCCAGATCTTTTTCATTGCCCAAAAAAGATAATTGCGTATTATTATCCAAATAATAAAATGTTAATTTACTGATTGGATGACAGGCTGTAATATCAGGAATTTTTTGCCCGGCATACTGGTACAAAAGCAACTGTTCTTTTTCTTCAAAGGTTAATTTTTCCTTGGCATTGCCTGTTTTATAATCAATCAGTTCAGCCGTGCCGTCAGGCAAAAGATCTATGCGGTCAATAAATCCCTTAAAAGAATATATTTCAGCCTCTTTTTTGGGGGAACTCATTTTAAAATTAAAACCTTTTTCCAAGGCTAAAGTTGAAAGCTGTTTATCTTTATTTTCTTCATAAAAAAGCTTAATAAAATCACGGCCTTTAGTTTTATACTCTTTCCTGTTTTCAGCAGAAACAAACCATTCATCCAGCCAGCTAGTCTCAAAAATATCTTTCAATTCCTCAAAACTGACCAAGGAGCCGATTTTTTTGCCTGTTTTTCCTTTTTGCCCGCCGAATAAATCAGACTGGTCAGTTTGGGAACGCGAAATCGCTAATTCAAAAAACTTCTGCAAAGTCGCATGCATGCTTTTGCCATAAGAAAAAGATCCTTTGCCTTTAACCGGAATCCGGTAAATATGGGCTAATTTGTACTGATAAGGGCATTTTTGGAATGCCGCGATCTGCGAATAAGAAAATTGGGATGGCAAATTATATGATGATTTGGCTTTGCTTTTTTCAATTTTAGGCAAAGAAACTGTTTTTTCTTGCTTCTCTGCTTTTTTATCTAACTTAAAATCTTTATTGGTTTCAACCAATTCAACTAAAAACCGGGAAATTTTTTTTGCCCTGGCACCGCCATAATCATCAGCTGAAGTTAAAAATAAACCCTGCTTGGCGCGCGTCATAGCAACGTAAAACAAACGTCGCTCCTCCTGCAAATGAAAATCGCCTTCGGGTAAAATGTCTTTAACTAGGGGGTCTGGAATCTCAATCAGCTCTCCCCTTTTATTAGTCGGAAAACGCTGCTCAACCAGATTGGGAATAAAAACATATTTGAATTCCAGGCCTTTGGCTGAATGCACAGTCATTATTTTAATAACATCAGGGCCCAACTCAATATCAAATTTCAAAGGTCCGCTTTCGCCTGATTCCAGTTCCAAATTCAATTCAGCCAAAAAATTCTGCAAAGACGGGTCGCTGGCTGATTCTTCAAAAATTTTTATCCGGTCATAAAATTGATTCAGATATTCAGCATTTTGTTTGGCAATGGCTTCGTCAGCCTGGATAATTTTTTCTAGATATTTTGAATCAGACATAAAAGCCAGCAAAATTTCCCCGGCTGTTTTTTCCCTGGTCAATGTCGTGTGCTTTTGAACCAAAGATAAAAACCGATTAATTTCTGAGACAACTTCACTAGACAAGCCGCTAACAGCCGAAACATTTTTTAATGTTTCATATAATGAAATCCTTTTCTTATTGGCAAAATAACAAATTTTAGCCACTTCTTCATCAGACAAATTAATTATGGGAGAACGCAAGAGACGGAAAACCGCCGGACTTTCATGATAATCATCAAGCAGTTTAAAATAATTCAAAATATCCAGAATAATCGGCTTGTTATATAAGCCGCGCAAAGCCACAAACTGGTATGGTAGATTGGTTTTACGCAGAAAATTAGTAAAAGCAGTTGCGCTCTCATTAGCCCGCACTAAAATGGCAAAATCCGCCCATGACGCATCTTTATCCTTTTTTTTCAATTCAATTATTTTATTAATCACTCCCATAATCTCATCATCTAAAGTTTTAAAATGGAGATGTCCAATCAGCGCTTTGCATTTTAAATTAGATTTTAATTGCTTTTTAATCTTTGAGCCTTTTTGCGCCTCCAAGCGGTTGGGATTATTTAATTTAATAAAATTATAAGCCAAATCTAAAATCTCCTGGCAGGAACGGTAATTTTCAGTCAAAACAATGTCTCGCGCTTTGGGATAATCTTTTTTAAACTGCAAAATATTGGAAACAGAAGCGCCCCGGAATTTATAAATTGACTGGTCATCATCAGCCACAACAGTTAAATTAGCCTTTTCCCCGGCCAAAAGCTTGACCAAATTATATTGGGCAAAATTTGTGTCCTGAAATTCATCAACCAGAATATATTCAAACTGCTGTTGATATTTTTTTAAAATAGCCGGCCGTTCTTTAAATAATTTCAAGGTATAATTAATTAAATCGCCAAAATCAAAAGCATTGTTGGCTAAAAGCAGCTGCTGATAAACATGGTAAGCGCCAGCTATTTCTTTTAGCCTTCTAACTTCATCCCAAACCGCCTGATCGCTGTGCTTGCGGTCCAAATCTAATTCTAATTTTTCAGCATAAGCCAAATAATCTTCAGGATAAATTTCTTCATCTTTACAGCGGGAAAAGTGAGTCAAAAGAGCATGGATAAATTTTGTCGGGTTGCCAAGAGGCTTGTAATAATCAAGGTCAAATTTATCAAAATTTTGCCGCACCAAAAGCCAAGCGCTAGTCTGATTAAGTAATTTAAAATCATTGGACAGGCCGATATCCAAAGCGTTTTTCTCTAAAATTTTTTGGCAAAAAGAATGAAAAGTGGAAATCCACAAATCAACATAACCATAAGGCAAAAGCTTATCCACTCTTTCCTGCATTTCACCTGCTGCTTTTTCTGTAAAAGTCAAGGCCAATATAGCGTCAGTGTTAACTCCTTTATCCAAAATTAAATGGCAAATTCTCTGGGTAATTACTGTTGTTTTGCCAGTACCGGCTCCGGCTATAATCAAAAGCGGGCCTTTATCAAAAGTAATGGCTTTTTGCTGCTGGATATTGAATTTGGGATTGGTTTTTAGCATGATTATGCTTATATTTTACCTTAAATTTACTCTTTCGCCAAGCCCTCAAAAGCAGCCGTGAATTTTTTAAAAAATAATAGCCTTGACAAAGCAGTTTTTATATATTAATTTAAAATCAAACGCAAGGCAAATTTAAAAAGGAGGACTAAAATTATGGCCAAACAGGCAAAAAAAGAGATAACAGCAGAGGCTCATCCTTGTCCGCATTGCAGAAAAATTAACCGCATGTTAGTGCTTGAAAGCCATGAAAAATTAAATCCGGCTTACAATAAAAAGCTTGAAAAATTAGGAATTATCATTGTCAAAAAAGGGAAAGATTTTTCTTGTCCATATTGCCAAAAAACTATAAGCATAAATTAAAAAATACTTAAAAGCCGTTCCGATAAAAATCGGAACGGCATTTTTTTAAAAAAAATCCACTAGGCAATAATGCAGAATAATCACATGGAAAATAGCGGAGATCAAAAATGGCAGCCAAAATTTCCTGCAAATGATTAAAAACCTCCGCGCCAATGTTTCCTCTTTAAAATTTTCCATTTTCCCTCCTTGTTTCCTAAATTTTTAAACAAATACCTAAGGCTGCAAAATGTCCTCTGTCCTGCCATTAATAGAAATAACCACGTCATCAACCGTGGAAAATTGCTTTAATGTTTCTGTAATTTGGGCGCGGATGGCTAAAACATTACAGGATCCGCCGACACTGGATTCCAACTGTTCGTTAAAATCAACGTAAGCCACGCCGTTTTCAATTGCTAGTTTCTGAATTATGACACCGCTGTTAATTGAAGTAAAAAACCCGTCTTTTTCTTCTTTTTCATTTACGCCTTTTAATAATTCCTCCAAAGCCGCTCTGGCAACCGCACTTGTTTTGGCTATTTTGCGCTCAACAGGAAAAACTTTATAGCAGGAAAAATCAGGATCAAGCTGGCTATTGCCAAAAAATGCTTTGATATTCATATTCGCAAGGGGCGATAATAAAACAGGAATTCTTACTTCTTCATCATATTGAAGCAAGCCAGACGGGTTGTCTTTCATTAAGACTAAAACCGCTTCTGTTTCTTCATCAACCAAAAATTCAATTTCAGCTATAAACGGCGCAAAATCGTCAATCATCCAGTCATCCTGAGCATAAGCAATGCTAGTGGAAATTATCTGTCCTTGCTTATCTTCTAAACGGATCGGGAAGCTGGCTTCAAAATACCAAGCCCTGGCCTGGCCCGTGATTATGTAGGGGCTGGTTATTAAATCATTTGGCTTTGGCTTATCAATAATAATATTGCCTGTTTTCTCCAATTCAGAAAACAATCCAATAATGCCATCCGCGGTAAAAACTTTCTGGCCGTCAATTTCAAAAGTTTCAATAAAAAAATTCAATTGCTCCAAAGCTTCCGCATCAAAAACTTTTAAAATATTTGCATGCCCGCCGACAAAACTTATAGCGTAAGCATCGGTTTCTTTTTCCCTAATATATGTTTTATCCCTAACATAATCAACGGTTAATAGCCTAAAAACTATTTTATCATTAATTTTAAAATCCAGATAACCGCTTGAAGCATCTTCGCCAAACATTTCATAAGCCATATATTTGGGCAAGCCAAAAGCATACGTCCTGACGCTTTGGATATCAGGATCAGGTCGGCCTATTTTAAAAGAAAAATAATTCAAATCATTTTCAGCGCTGCTATCCGGCAAACAAGGCTCTGTTGGCATTGGGCCTCTAGGATTTCCCTGTTTTATCCATTGCCCATCCTGGCAAATCCAAGAACCGGCAGGACTTAAAGTTCTAATAATTACAAGCACTATTAAAATAAATGAAATTAAACAAAAAATCAAAATAATTAAATTTTTTTTATTCTTCATATTTTTTCAAGCCAATTTTTAAATATTTTAAAAATTTTTCTTAAATGTTCCGAACTGCGAAAAGTATGGGGTGCGCCTTTAATAATATGCAATTCTTTGGGACCGGGCAATTTTTCATAAAGCATTTGCTGATGAGTAACCGGCGTAGAAGTATCATGCTCGCCAACTATTAATAATACCGGTAAATTCAATCTATCAGCTTTAGGCAAAATGTCATATTTTAAATTATCTTCCATATGCGACCAAGGCAATCTTTTTATAAGACCTGGCTTGGAAAAACTTTCATACTCATACCAACCTGTTTCCTGCCATTTTTTTATATGCTCCTTACCTAAAAAACTTTCATGGGCTTCAAGCCTTAATTTCCCTGAAACAACCGCTGAAATAGGCGCAATTGCCTTAACTTCCTTGATAAAATTTAAAGTATATAATAAAACTGCAATTCCACCCAAACTATGCCCTACTAAAACAAAAGGTTCAATATACCAATCTTGCTTTTTAGTCCAAGCAATCACATCTTCCAAATCCTGATAATGGCTAGTTACTGTTGCCTCTTCAAATTTTCCCTCACTTTCATTAAAGGAATTAGTCGCATCAAAGCGTAAAACTGTATAATTTTTTTCTTTAAAAGCTGGGGCAAAGATTTCAATATGGGCTTGTTCTTTAAATCCACCTAAACCATGTAAAATAATTGCCAATCCTTTTGGCTGCTCGGCTTTTTCTAATTGAGCAATAATTTTTAAACCATTGCGATTTTTTATAATAAATTTTTCCATAATTATTTATTTTGGCTTGCTAATTGTCCGCAAGCTGCCTGAATTCCCCTGCCCAAACGCAAACGTTCTGTCACATTAATTTTGTTGCGGCCTAAAATGCGCTTAAATATCTCCATTTGCTTTTTGCCTGAAGGCAAAAATTTCTTTTTGGGAAAATCGCTTTGATTATACAAGATTAAATTAATTAAATAAAGTTTTTTGGGCAAATCAACCAATAAATCAGCCAATTGCCGCGCCTGGCTGTCCTGATCATTAAAACCTTTAATCATAATATATTCAAACATCACTCGCCTATTTGTTTCAATCAGATAATACTTAACTGCTTTCAAAATTTCTTTTAGTGGATATTTGGCATTCAAAGGTATTATTTGGCTGCGCAAATTATCATCTGGCGCATGCAAAGAAACAGCCAAATTTACCTGTGAATTTTCTTTAGCTAATCTTCTGATGCCTTCTGGAATGCCAATAGTTGAAATGGAAATATGCCGCCAGCCGATATTGAAAATTTCTTTGGAATTTAATCTTTTAATAGCCCCTATCACATTGCCATAATTCAAAAAAGGTTCGCCCATGCCCATAAAAACCAGATTATGGACTTTTTCGCCCAAAGGCTTTAAATAGCGGTTAAAAACCAAAACCTGTTCAATAATTTCTCCCTCGTCTAAATTGCGGCTAAATCCCAACTGGCCGGTAGCGCAAAATAAACAGCCCAAAGGGCAGCCGACCTGAGAGGAAAGGCAAACCGTGTTCCTGCCTTCGTGGCGCAATAAAACAGATTCGATTTTCAAACCGTCTCTTAAATAAATCAATGCTTTGACTGATTTTTTATCTTTACTTTCTGAAATTTGCGCCTTGATTGCCAAAGGATATTCATTATTTAATTTTTCACGCAAGCCTGACGGTAAATTCAAAGCTTGGGACCAGTTTTCAATTAATTGCTTAAAAATAGCTTCTTTGGCCTGTTTTAAGCGAAAAGTTGGCTGATCTTTTAGAGCTTTAGTCAAATTATTTAAATTCATATACTAATTTTAGCTTAAATTATAATTTAAGTAAAATAAAAACGCGCCCTATTTTAGGACGCGTTATTTTATTTAAAAAATGTTCTCAGCGATTTCCACGGCACTCAAAGCAGTGCCGCATAGCAGTTGATCGCCGCAAACCCACATCGTAAGCCCAAGGGGATTACCCGGATGCGTATAACGGATCCTGCCGACTCCGACTTCTTCCCTGCCTTCCATATTCAAAGGCATGGGATAGATGTAATTAGCAAGGTTATCCAAAAGGACAAGTTTTTTGGGGTCAGCTTGCAGTTTTCTCCTAATAACTACTGGATTGCGAGAATAAGCGTATTCAATGTTTAAGACCATGCTGTGGCAGCGGCGAACCGGCACGCGCACACAGGTCGCTGAAATAGGAATCTTGTCAGAATTTATGTCCATACGGAATAAAATCTTGTTGATTTCCCATTTGCACTTCATTTCCTCTTTGGTGTAACCTCCCCATTCCCATTCTCGCTTGGCTACATCAATATGAGGGATTAAATTACCTGCCAAAGGATGGCGATGGCTTTTGCCTGTATTTCCCTTTTGCGGGGGCTTGCCTTTCAAAGCCCAAGATCCAATCTGATTTTCAAGATCTTCAAGCGCATCCTGGCCAGCCCCGGATGCTGCCTGATAAGAAGCCAGATGGATTCTTTTTAGTCCAAGTATCGATTTTAGAGGAGCTAACACCATCAAAGCGATTGAAGTTGTGCAGTTTGGGGTGGAAATCAGCCGAGCGTCTCCGACAGTTTCTCCGTTAATTGACCAAATAATCAGGGGGACATCCTGTCGATAGCGGAACTCAGAGCTCAAATCAATGATACGAACATTCTTATCCTCGTCAAGTAGGGGTTGCGCCAATTCAGCGCTGATACTGGCGCCGGCTGCCAAAAAGACCAAGTCAGCGCCGAAACAGGCTTCTACTCCCGTAGGCAAAACTTTTTTTCTGCCAAAAGGCGTTGACTTTCTTTGGCCGACAGTACGCTCGCCGGTAATAACCAGTTTATTAGGAACTAGCTCATGATTTTTCATGACTTTAAGCAGTTCCCTGCCCACCATGCCGGTACCGCCGACAATGACCACTTTCCCCAATCTTTTCATGTTATCCTCCTTGTTTTTCAAACTTTCAATTTTTCTCTAAATTAACATTTACCCGAATTATTGTCAATCAAAAAACAGCCTGCACGGCTGGATTTAATAATTACATTAATTTCAATTGATGTATTGGCTTATATGACTTACGATGTATTTTACAGACATCATATTCAGCTAACATTTTTTGATGAAACTCTGTTCCATATCCCTTATGTTTATCAAATCCATAATCTGGATATTTTTTAGCTAATTTTAGCATAATTTCATCTCTGGCCACTTTAGCTAAAAT
>Ga0209498_1000907_pt1 | contig 18313 bp, 14 predicted proteins | sample WalLakDeSediment_FD_184131 | JGI IMG/M metagenome (GOLD analysis project Ga0209498, IMG submission 184131) | Lake sediment microbial communities from Walker lake, Nevada to study Microbial Dark Matter (Phase II) - Walker Lake 11/02/13 Deep... | ecosystem: Environmental > Aquatic > Freshwater >... | reverse complement strand
AGGCCGAGGGGCAGCTGCCCTTGTCCGAGGTCGACGCGCATGACGGCTACGTCCACCTCTCGCGCGCAGGGCAGCTCGCGGACACGCTCGCCCGCTACTTCGCTGGCCGCGAGGATCTCGTGGTCTTGACGGTCGCCTGCGAGCGCCTGACCGACGGGATCCTCCGCTACGAGCGACCCTCGCGGGTGAGCTACGAGGGCCGCGAACTGTTCCCGCATTTTTATGGGCGGGTCCCCGTCGCCGCGATCACCACGAGCGATCCGCTGCCGGTCGACGCGGGTCAGCACTCGCTGCCACCGGCGATCGTCCGCGCCCTCGAACTCGAGCAAGAGGACGAAGACCTCGGCTTGATCGAGGTCCACGTCGCCTGGGATGAGCAGCGTGGGCTCGCGGTGGTCGAGTACCCGAGGCCCGTGCGGATCGAGGACGAGGCCTCGATGTGCGCTTGGGAGGCGCTGCTCGAGCGTCGGCTGAGCGCGATGGTCGAGCGCCACGGCGGCAAGATCCCCGTGGTCGTCGGGCTCGACAACCTATGGGTCGCGACGAAGCTCGAGCGGCGCTACGCAGAGCTCGCCGACAAGCTCCACGGGCGGTGGTTCACCAAGGTCGCGCGCTGGACCAGGTCCGAGCGCCGGCGGATGTTCTTCTCGCGGGTCAACGAAGCGCGCTCGCTCCCGAGTGACGTGTTTGACACGCGCGAGCAGGCCATCGCGTTCGTCTCGGGTCTATACTCCGCCGGTGAGCGAGGCTGAGCGAGATCGCCTGCGAGAGCGGGTCGCGGCGGGGACAGCGACCGGTGAGGAGCGAGACCGCTTGGCGGTGGAGCTGGTCCGGGCGGTTCGAGAGCTGCGCTCGGACACCGACGCCGCAGCGATCAACGCGACGCTCGCCGAGCTGCGCACGCTCGCCGACGCGGGCTCGCAGCGCAGCGCCTGCACCGACGCTTTGGCTGGCGCTTTGCTCGACGCGCAGATCCGTGCGTTCGAGCGGCGCGACACGGCCGACGCCTGGAGCCGGCTCGACGAGCTCCGCGCCCGGCTGCTCCGCGGCGGGATCCCAGACCTGCTCCACGATCGCTACGCCGCGGCGCTGTTCAACACCTACCGCGGCGGCGAGCTGATCGACGACGAGCCCATGCAGCTCGCCGCGCTCGAGGAGCTGCGGACCCGGGCCTATCGCGATCCCTCGGCGTCGGCCTCGCGCGTGGCCTTGGCCGAGCTGCTCGCCGACGCCGCCAGCCTCGCCTGCCGCCGGGCCGACTTCCAGGAGGCCGAGCGACGCTGCGCCGAGCTCGAGCTCCTGCGCGCGCGCGACCAGGGCCTGGCGATCGCGCGCCTGCTCGGTCGGGCGCTGCGCGAGCTGATCGGGTTTCAGGTTGGGTTTCAGGTTGGGGCCGAGGCGGGCACGCTCGAGCGCTTGCGTGAGCTGGTCGCGAGCGCCGCGCCGAGCCCCGGTGACGCGCTCGAGCAGCGCTTGGCCGAGGCCCTCGTGACCGTCCACGCCGCGAGCCTGCGCGCCGACGATGAGCTCCGCGCCGAGGCCCTGCGCGAGCAGCTGCGGCTGCTCGCCGGACGCGTCGACGATCACCAGCCCGACACCGCCGGGCCGCTGCTGCGTAAGTTTGGCAAGGCCCTGCATGACGCGGCGGTGCTCGGGCTGGGCCTCGGCACGGGGGCCACCGACGCCGATCCGACCGCCGAGCGAGCGGCGCGGGCCCTGACCGAGCTGCGCTTGCTCGTCGATCAGCACGAGCACGACGCCGAGCTCCGGGCGCAGCTGATGAGCGCGCTGTTTCAGGTCCACCGCAACGTGCTCGAGCGGGCCCACGCCAGCTCGAGCGAGGCTGACTCGGTCAGCGAGGCGGCCGTGCGCCTGCAGGCCGAGGCCGACGCCTTGCTCGCGCGCGACGAGGCCCTCGCCGCTCGAGCCGCGTCGGCCAAGGCCGCGTCGCCGGCCGGGGTCTTGCGTCGACCCCAGCGCGACGTCGAGCGAGCCGTGTACGCGCGCGCCGAGCTGCGCCTCGATCACTTGAGGATGTTGCTCGCGACCCACGCGGCGACCGGCGACGCGGGCGACCACGTCCGCGCCGCGCTGCTGTTGAGCCGGGCCCGCAACCTCGTCGCGCGGGCTGACGCGCCGCTCGCGATGATCGAAGTGTTCGCGCAGATGCTGGTCAACGCCCACGTCGACGCTGGCGTCCACGCGCAGCACGACGCGCGCGAGCACGCCGAGCAGCAGCCCGCCCTCGCGCGCGCGCTGCTGCTCGAGCTGCGCGAGCTCGTCCGGGTCAGGTCCTACGCGAGCGCGCTCACGTTCCACCTCGCGACCGCGCTGTTCAACGCCCACGTCGACGCCGGTCGCCGCGGCTCGACCGCCCTAGCCGATCGCTTGCTCGCCGAGCTCGACCAGCTCCACCGCGACCACCCGACCCTCGTCGAGCTGCGCCGACGCTTGGTCATGGCGCTCGTCAACCATCACGGCGACGTGCTCGAGCGCCAGGACTTCGCCCGGGCCTCGCAGCTGCTCGAGCAGATCCGCGACCGGGTCCGCTCGCCGGACGCGGACAATCACCTGCGCTTGCAGCTTGCGATGGCGCTCGGCAACACCTTGACCCACGCCGATGATCCGGCCTGCGAGGAGGACAGCAAGCGCATCGTCAGCGAGCTGCGGGTCCTCGCCGCGCGCGAGGACGCTTCGGATACGCTGCGAGCCTTGGTCCTCAACGAGCTGTCCGACCGCTTCGCGCCCCGGCAGTAGATCGGGCTAGCGCAAGACCCGGCAGCTCACGACCGCGAGGTACTCGCCCTCGGGGAAGCCCAAGGGCACCGGATGATCGACCCCCGCGCTCGCGCGCTCGAGCACCTGCAGCTCGACGCCCGCGGTCCGAGCGGCGCGGACCAAGGTGTCCTCGAACGCCGGCCGATCGACGCGGCTCGAGCACGAGGCCGCCAGGTAGACGCCGCCGTGCTCGACGTGGGGGAGCGCGGCGCTGTGCAGGGCCTTGTAGGCGGCCAGGGCCCGATCGCGGCTGGCCTGGTTGGACGCGAAGCTCGGCGGATCGGCGATGATCAGATCAAATTTTTTGCGCCCGTGTTGCGCGGCCAACCACCGCTCGACCTCGATCGGGGCGCCGTGATGCTTGGCCGGGTCGAGGCCGTTGCGCAGCCAGGCTTGCTCGGCGAGCGCCAAGGCCGGCGCGGCGACGTCGACGGTGACGACCGAGGCCGCGCCGCCGAGCCCGGCGGCGATCGAGAACCCGCCGGTGTAGCCAAATAGGTTCGCCACCCGCGGCGCGTCGCCGGCCGCGACCATGCCAGCGACGAGCTCCCGGGTGCGCAGGCGGTTGGGCCGGTGATCGAGGAACATCCCGGTCTTTTGCCCGTGGACCAGATCGACGAGCAGGACCATCGCGTGCTCGCGGATCTCGACGGGCCCCTCGGGCAACTCGCCGAACACGAGCTCGACCCGCTTGAGCTCGCCGCGGCCGCTGCGGTGCACGAGCGTGTGGATGCCCAGGCCCGGCAGGCGCTCGCGCAAGCTCGCCTCGATCGCCTCGCGCCAGCTCAGGATCGCGTCGCCATCGAGGCGCAGGACCGCGTATTCGGCGTAGCGATCGACGACGACCCCCGGCAGCCGATCGCCCTCGCCGTGGATCAGGCGCAGGCCATCGGTCGCCGGGGGCGCGAGCCGCCGGCGCAGCTCGAGGGCGTCGTCGATCCGCGCGTCGATCAGCCGGCGGTCGACGGGCTGATCGACGGTCGTGAACACGCGCACGCCGATCGGCCCGTGCTCAGCGAGCCCGCGGGCGAGGAACCGGCCCTTGCGATCGAGGACCGTGACGACCTCGCCAGGCGCCGGCAGCCGCCCGTCGAGGGCGTCGCGGAAGATCCACGGGTGGCCCGAGGCGACGACCCGCTCCAACGCCTTGCTGAGCCTCACGCGGTTCATGTGCCCGCGAGTCTGCTCGACAGGCCCAGGCGGATCCAGCATGCTGCGCCCCTCATGAGCAAGCCCGATCCGTACTTTTCGCACTGGGCCGACCACGCGGCCACGCGGACGATCGCCGCTCATCCAGACGCCGAGATCTACACTGTCGCGGCCGGGATCACGCCCTCCGGCGTGGTCCACGTCGGCAACTTCCGCGAGATCATCACCGTCGATCTGGTCGCCCGAGCCCTGCGTGATCGCGGCAAGCAGGTCCGCTTCATCTACTCCTGGGACGACTTTGACGTGTTTCGCAAGGTCCCCGAGGACATGCCGCAGCGAGCGATGCTCGACGCCAACCTCCGGCGCAGCATCGCGGACGTGCCCGATCCCTACGGCGAGCACGACAGCTACGCCTCGCACAACATCGCCGCGCTCGAGCGCAGCATCGCGCCGCTGGGCATCGACTGCGAATTCATCCGCCAGTCCACGCGCTACCGGGCCGGGGCCTACGCCGCGGGGATCCGCGCCGCGCTCGAGCAGCGCGCCACGATCAAGGCGATCCTCGATCAATACCGGCGCGAGCCCCTCGCCGACGACTGGCTGCCGCTCGCCGGGTTTGACGCCGAGACCGGCCGCGATGATCTGAGCTTCGCCTGGGACGGCGAGTGGACGGTGACCTACACCGTCGAGTCCACCGGCCGCAGCCAGGCCGTCGACCTGCGCGAGGGCGGCGACATCAAGCTGCCGTGGCGCATCGACTGGCCCATGCGCTGGGCGCAAGAGCGCGTCATGTTCGAGCCCGGCGGCAAGGACCACAGCTCCGACGGCGGCAGCTACGACACCGGCAAGCAGATCGTCGCCCAGGTCTACGGCGGCTGGGCGCCGGAGTACGTCGCCTACGACTTCGTCTCAATCAAGGGCACGGGCGGCAAGATCTCGAGCTCCAAAGGCAACGCCGTGACCGTCGCCGATTGCCTGCGGATCTACGAGCCCAAGCTGCTGCGCTGGCTGTTCGCCAACTACCGGCCCAACACCGAGTTTGCGATCAGCTTCGATCTCGACGCCCTGCGGATCTACGAAGAGTACGACCGCGCCGTGGCCCTGGCCCACGAGGCCGAGGACGGCGGGCGCAACGACAAGAAGCGGCAGACCGCCCGACGGACCCTGGATCTCGCCGACCCGAGCGGGGCCCGGATCGAGCCCGGGACCCCGCCGCCCTTCCACGCGAGCTTTCGGCCGCTGACGGTGATCTTGCAGATCTACGACGGCGACATCGAGCGGACCCGCGCGCACTATGAGCAAAGCGGCGAGCTGCGTACGGACGCCGAGCGCGAGCTGTTCAATCAGCGAGCCGAGCGGGTCTGGAACTGGATCGAGGACTTCGCCCCCGCCGATTTTCGCTACCGGATCCGCAAGCAGCCGGTCACGCGCGAGCTCGACGAGGACCAGCGCGCGGCCCTGAGTCGGCTGGTCGCCACGCTCGAGGCGAACCCCCAAGCCGCCGACGCCGACTTGGTCCCGCACATGAAGCGCCTATTCGAGGGCCTCGAGCTCGGGCCCAAGGAGTTCTTCCCGGTCGTCTACGACCTGCTGCTCGATCGCCAAAAGGGGCCCAAGCTGACGACCTTGGTCACGCTGATGGGCATCGATCGCGCGCTGCTGCTGCTGCGACCGAGCGCGGCGCTCTAGGAGCCCGTCGTCCTGGTCGTCCGGGTCATCCGCCGGGTGAAGCCGCGGCCGGTCGTGGTCTCGGTCGTGGATCCGGCGGCGCTGCACCGGTCGGCGCTGCTCGCCTCGACCTCCGCGGCCGGCGGCGGACCGGACAGGATCGCGGACGAAGGCTTGCTGCGCCGGTTTTGTACGCGGCCGAGGATCACCGTAGTGGGGTGGGTCATGCGCCATCGTACGCCCGGCGCCGCCGCGGCCGGCGGATTATCGCCGGGCCTGATCCTCGGCCCGCGCTTCAACGAGCTCGACGATCGCCTCGAGCCAGCCCCGCCCGGCGGTCAGCTCGGCCTCGGGCAGGGACTGGACCCACTCGACATGATCATCATCGCCGCTGGGCTCGAGCGCCCACGGGCAGCGCGGGAGCTCGGCGTCGTCGATCGCCAAGCTGGGCGCCGCGCCGCCGCGCTCCTCGACGAACCGGGCGAGCTGCTTGCGGCGCTCGACGATCGCCTCGTCGAGGATCCGCGCGGCCGCGAGGGTCGGCGGCCGGTTGGGATCCGTGGGCCCGAGCCGCGCGAGCCGGACCTCTCGGTACCACTGGCGCAGGGCGAAGAGCTGGGCGACGTAGGCGATGTTTTGGCGCAGGCGCGGCTGCAGGCGATCGCGCCAGCCGGCTCGGATCGGCCGCTCGATCGGCTTGACCTCGCGGATCACGAACGAGCCGTCATCGATGTCGCGGCGGACGATCTGGCCGGCCGCGACGACCGAGCCGTAGCCGACGCTGACCGGCCCAACGGCGCCCGCGAGCCCGCCCAAGAAGATCCGGCTCTCGCGTAAAAATACGCCGCGGGTGACGTCGCCGATCAGCGAGGCCGTGGCCTTGTCGCCGCGCTCGCCCCAGGGCGTGAAGTTGAAGTGGATGAAGCCCGAGCCGACCTCGGAGTGATCGCTGCGCGAGCGGCCCCCGGCCATCAGGCAATCGCAAAAATTAATCAGGCTGCCGAGGGTCACGAACGACAGCAAGATCGTCTGCTTGAGCCCGACCGCGTGGGCCGTGGACGCGAGCTCCTCGAGCAAGGTCCCGGCGCGGACGTGAGCGTTGGCGCCGAGCTTGGCCCCACGCAGCAGCGCGGCGCCCTCGACGTAGCCGCTCGCGATCGCGGCGCCCGCAGCCAAGCTGCTGTCGATCACGACCGTCGGCCCTTCGCGCCCGAGCTCGACCTGCGGCCCGAGGTAGAGCCCCGCGCCGTGCAAGCGGGTGCCTGGATGCAGGATCACGCCCGCTTGGATGTTATCGAGCTCGACCTCGGGTCCGAGGTAGGTCTGGCGGGGATCGACGATCGTGACCCCGCGGGCGGCGAGGGCCGCGAGCCTGGCCTCGAGCTCGGCGACCGTGTCTGTAGTACCGGCGCTCACGCGTCGTGGCTATATCACGGGCGGGTTGGTCCAGCCGTGATTGAGCCGTACCCTATAACCAACGATGAATCAGCTCTCGAACCGGGAGATCGAAGACGCCGCCCGCGAAGCTGGGATCTCGCCGGGCGAACTTCGCAGCGCGTTGGCGGAGCAAGCCGCTGGCGGTGCCCTCGCGACGCGGGGGGGCCGGGGAGGCCGAGACGGACGAGGGGTCCTGCCCGCCTCGACCCGCGGCGTCACCGTCGCCCACGCCGAGCTCAACTTGCCCTACCCGCCCGAGCAGGCCGTGCGCGCGGTCAAGAAGCAGATCGAGCGGGAGATCGGCAGCGGCGGCCACATGATGGGCTCGACCGAGGCCGACATCTACGATGAGCCCGCCGGGGTCATCTACCGGATCCAAGCCGAGGACGACGGCGGTGGCGGCGGCGCGATGGTCCGCGTCGACGTCGATCCCACCCCGCTGCGCAGCCGCCGAACCTTGACCAGCATGGGCCTCGGCGCGTCCGTGGGCTTGTTTGCGATCGCCGGCCTGATCATCCCGGGGCTGGTGGGGTGGGCGCTGATCGCCGGCGCGATCGGCCTCACCGCCCTCGGCGGCACGACCATGTTTGCGATGCGGACCCGCGCGATCAAAGACGCCCGAGCGATCATCGCCCAAGCCTTGGTCGAGGCCGAGAACGCGGCGCCATTTGGTGATCAGCTCGGCGCGGGCGAGGACCGAGAGCAGCTCGCCCTGCCACCGGCCTCCTACGAGTGAGTCACCTGGCCCCGTGATCCGATCACGCTCGCCGTCGAATTATCGAAGGCGGCGAAGCGCTTGCCCAGCGCCCGAGTATTGGTCACATTCGAGCCATGACCTTCGCCGCTCGCCTCGCCACCTTCACCGGTGGATTGCTCGCGCTCTCGACCCTCCTCGCTTGTGATCCTTCTCGGCCGATCTACGGCGGCGGCGGCGGCGACGGTGACGGCGACAACCCCAACCCCAACCCCAACGCATGGTTCCTCATGGGCCAGGGTGAATCGGGCTGGGAGGAGGTCGAGGACGGCGACGCGCTGCGCATGGTGCTCGGCGGCCAGGGCCTGCTGATGTTCCCCATGCCGATCCGCGCGAGGGGCTTCACCTTGCCCGACAACCCGCAAAACTACACCGACCCCAAGATCCCCAAGCTCAATATCCACCTCGACATCGAAGGCTTCAACATCGGGTTCGGCGGGCACTTCTCGCGGATCGCCAACTACCCCGTGCCGTTTACGATCTTGGACGACGGCACCTACGAGTTCATCTACATCACGATCTTCGTGCCCGACGCCCTCGCCGATCCCTGCGACATCGACGGCCTGCCCGGGTCGTTTGGCGCGACGCTGCGGACCGCCGATGGCGACGAGCTGAAGTGGGAGCGCGACGTGATCATCGCGGTCCCCGACGTCCTGTGCGGGTAATTAGCGCCGCTTGGTCCGCTTCCCGCCGATCAATTTGGGCGCCGCAAAGTCCAAGCGCAGCGACCAGCCCGCGCTGTAGTGCAGCCCCTTCTCGGCGGTGACCTCGGCGGCGTTGGCCGACCATAAATAGTGGTAGCCCAGCAGCACATACGGCCCGGTGAACAGCGGCCCGGCCAGCTTGATGTGGAGGTCGGCCATGCCCCGGGCCTCGACGCCGAGGGTCCCGATGTTGACAGATTCGGGGTTGCTCTGGTCGTAGTAGAGGCTCGACAGCGCCTTGCCGAGGAACACATGGTTGAGCCCGCCACCGACCCCGACGTCGAGGCGCACGCGCTTGCCAAGCCCAAACTCGTGGTCGTAGCCGAGCAACAAGCTCCACATCCCGCCGGGCTTGAAGAACTTGTGAAAGTCGAGCCAGACGTTGATGCCGACGATCTCGGCGTCGAGGATGAAGCCGTACGCGGGCCCGCCGAAGCTGGCCTCGCCGAGATCGCCGGCGCCCGTCGGCGTGACCATCATGTTGTCGACGGAGCTTTGGATCGACTTGTCACGATCGTACAGGCCGTTCTTGGCGCTGGTTCCGTGGGTGTAGCCAAGCCGCGCCGCGACGCCGAGGCGAAACAAGCGGGTGCCGCCGAGCTTGCGGTAGGTCTCGGGCTCGGGCTCGGGCTCGGGCTCGGGCTCGGGGGCTGCGGGGACTGAAGCGCCGCTCGGGTCGCCGGTGGGCACGGTGCTCGGCGCCGCGGGCTTGCTGCTCGGCGCTTGCACGGGCGCCGGCGCGGGGGCGACCGGCGCGGGGGCGACCGGCTCGGGCGGTGGCGTGGGCTCGAGCGGCGCGGGCTCGGGCGTCACGGGCTCGGGCGTCACGGGGATCGGCTCCTCCTCGATCTCGGGTACCTCGACCTCGGGTACCTCGACCTCGGGCGCCTCGACCTCGGGCGCCTCGACCTCGTCGCTCGGTGGCTCCGGTTCAGGGGCCGGTTCAGGGGCCGCCGGGCCTAGATCATCGACGTCGGGCGGCAGCGCGGGGGGGCCGAGGAGCGAGAGACCGACGAACACGAGCACCGCAAGCATCGGCCTAGGGATGCCACGCGCATCCACAAACATCTACCCCTGACCACGCGATGGCGTGGTTGCGCAGCTCAATCCTCGGGCTCGAGGAATTTGCGTAGCTCACCGAGGGCGAAGGGCACCCGCAGCAGCGGATACTCCGAGGCCCGCCGGAGCCCGCGGCTGCCGAGCTCGACGATGACCACGTCGCCGGGCAGCAGCGCTGCGTAGTCGCTGAGCGTGTCGCCGTCGATGAACAAGACCTCGGCGCGGGGCAGCTCGCGGACATCGACCAGCACCGGCGAACCGCCCGTGCAGGGGTGACCTAGGCGGGTGATCGCGCCGGTCAGGGTCTCGCGGATCAGCGGATCAGGGTGCAGCACATAGACGCTGCGGGGCCCGGCTTTGACCGCGGCGATGCGCATCGAGGCGCTCGTTCCGTTGCGCTCGGGCGGGAGGTAGACCGCGAGGATCAACAACTCCTCGTCCTGCTCGACCTCGAGGAAGCCGCCGAGGCGCGTGGCGGACTGCCGGCAGGCACTGATGCCGCCCGTGACTCCGACCTTGTTGGAGGCGCCGACCACCGAGACGGCGATCTTTCCCCAGCGGCCCGGGCTCGCGCCGGGGATCGTCGCGGCTCGCTCGGCGTCGAGCTCCTCGATCGACCCGACCGCGCGCAGCTGCTCGGGCTCGATGACGCTGTCGCGGGCGCACAGGGCCAGGTGCACGAGCAGCGACTGGACCTCGACCATCTCGCCATGCACCCGCAGCTCGGGCTGGGCGCGCAGGTAGATCCACGCGACGTTGCCGACGGTGTCGAGCAGCACCTGGCGCGAGCCCTCGAGCAGCTCACCGATGTCGACGACCTCGTTGCGAGCGACCGCCCGCAAGTAGGCGTTGCTGTACCGTCGGCTGCTGCGATCGCGACCGCGTGGGCGCGGGACGTCCTGATCGTCGGCGGCCCGCTCACGCTCACGCTCGCGCTCGCGGGCCTGCTCGAGCCCCAGCGTCTCCGCGAGCTCCTGCGCTAGGCGAAGGTGCTCGCGCGCGGCCAGGACGTCGCTGCCGCGGAGCAGCTCACCCAAGGTCCGGTGGGCCTCGAGCGCGAGGTAGATCTGGCCGTGGCTGCCGAGCCCGGCGATCAGCGCCGCCGCGTGGCGGTGGGCCCGTTCCCGGCGGCCTTGGGCCGTGGCTTGGCGTATGCGCGCGAGCTGGGCGAGGGTCGCGAGCCGGGGCGAGGTCCGGCCGGCCTTCTCGAGCCGACGGATGCCGTCGTCGAGGCGGCGCCGATCCTCGGCGCCGCTGTGGGTGCGGACCAAGACCAGCACGGTCGCGACCCACACATCGTTGACGAACTCCGGGGCGAACTCGCCGGCGTGCTTGCGCTCGGACCCCCACGCGTGGGCGAGATCGATCTGCTCGCGAGCGCGGGCCTGCTCGCCAACCTCGAGCAGCGCGAGGGCGAGGTAGGCGTGGGGCAGGCAGCTCTCGAAGCTGACCAGCGCGCGGGCGGAGATCCGCGCGGACAGGTTCGCGGCGGCGTCGACCACGTTGCGGGCCCCGGCGCGGGCGCGGAGGTACAGCCGCAGGGCCTCGAGCGCGAGGTCGATGACCGTATCGCCCTGCAGCTCGTTGAGCGCCGCGGCCTCGTCGAGCCAGCTGTGCAGGGTCTGGATCGGCTCGCGGTTGCGCCCGTAGACGGCCTTGAAGAACAGGCTCGAGACCGCGATCGAGAGGTCGCCGGTCCGGCGGAAATGCGCGACGGCCTGGTCGAGCGAGGCGAGGCCGGCTGCGTACTCCCCGGCCGGGAGCTCGACGACGTGCCCGCGGAGGTGATGGGCGAGGCCCAGCGCCCAATCGCTGCGGACCTTGGCGGCGAGATCGGTGGCGTGGCGCAGGGCCTGCTTGCCGGCTTCGAGCTCACCGCGGTTGGCGAGGCTGGCCCCGTGGATCGCATACACGCTCGAGGCCGCCGCGCTGTCGAGCCCGGCGGCGTGCCGCAAGGCGCGAACCAAGCACAGCTCGGCGAGCTGCGGCTCGGGCAAGGCCAGGACCACGACCAAGCGCGAGTACAGCCAGCACAGCTGCTCGCGCAGCTGGACCGAGGCCGCGTTGTCCTTGGCCAGCAAGCCCAGGCGCAGCTTGGCGCGGAACAGGGCCATGCGCAGGCGCAGGCCGCCCTCGGGCAGGGGCTGATCGGCGCGAGCGAGGGCCAGCCGGCCGATGGTCGCGGCCTCGCCCGCGGCCGACTTGCGAAACAAGCCGTGCACGGCCTTGGCCGCGACGCGACTCGCAACCAGGGGATCGTCGGTCTCGATCACGGCCTCGGCGTAGAGCTGCGCCGCCTCTTCGTACTTTTCGCCGAGCAACGCGACATCGGCCGCGCCCTCGACCGCGGCCAAGCGACCGCCCGGGTTGCCGCGCTCGACCAGCGCCCGCGTGAAGTGCCAGCCCGAGCGCTCGAGATCGAAGACCCCGAGCATCTCGCGGCCCGCGGCCAGGTGCATCGCGGCCAGCTGCACGTCGCTGTGCGAGTCCTGACCCAGGGCGCAGTCCGTGTGATAGGCCAAGCGCGCGGCGCTGACCCGGGGCCCGAGCGTCGCCAGCCAGCTCGCGATCGCGGCGTGGGCTCGGCGGAGATCGCCGGCTTGGGTTCGATCGATCACGAGCTCGCGGACCATCTCGTGCGGGAACCGGAGGCTGGCCTCGCCGGCCTTGCCCATCAGCCCGCGGCGCTCGAGCCCGCTGACCGCCGCCGCCACCCGCCGCGGCTCCCAGCCCGAGACCCGTTGAAACCACGCTTCGTCGACGTGGCCGCCGCCCGCCGCGGCCAGCAGCGCGAGCCAGCGCTCGTCGAGGCTGGCTTGCTCGAACCGCTCGCCGAACACCCGCCGCGGGCTGGTCCCGGCGATCTTGCGCTTGTGCAAGCTCCACGGCTCGGCCTCGCTGCGCGTGAGCACCTCACGATCGATCCACGACTGCAAGGTCGCCCAGCCGACCAGCGGGTTGCCGTGGCTCGACTCGTGTAGGGCCCTCGCGACCTCGTGCGGGTGCTCGACCGGGCCCGGCAGCCCCGCGATGATCAGCCGCTCGAGCTCGGTGACGTCGAGGGCGTCGAGCACGATCCGGCGCAGCAGCAGCTGCGGATCCCGTTGCGGGTTCCAGTTGTTCTCGTCGGGCACGTCGGCGAGGCCCGCGGGCGCTTGCCCGAACAAGCCCGCGACGACCATCGTGTGGTGGCCGCGATCTTCGATCAGCAGCCGGCGCAAGACCCCGACCGAGCCGCGATCAGCGAGCTGCAAATTATCGAGGAGGATCACCAGCGGTCGCGCCTGCGAACCAATGCTGCGCACGCCCTCGGCCACGGCCACGGCGTGGCGTGCGAAGCCCTCTTCAAACTCGAAGTTGGGCGGCTCGAGGTGCGAGCCGCTCATCGCCGCGAGATCGACCTTGACCGTGACCTCGTCTTCGTCCTCGTCCTCGTCCTCGTCGGCGTGGTTGCCGGCGTGATTATCGAGGAGCTCGGCGAGGCCCGGGGCGTAGCTCGCGAGCACCCGCGCGTGGGCGCCCGTGCGTCGGGCGAGGCGCTCTCGCACGCGCTCGGCGACCCCGGGCGGGCAGCTCGCGAGGGCCTCGGGCAGCCGGCCGAGCGCGCTCATCAAGCCCGCGCGGCTCTCCCCGCACCCGCGCAGGTACTCGCCGCGGATCACGATCGCCTGATCCTCGACGCGCAGCCAGCTCGCGAACTCCTCGAGCAGCCGGCTCTTGCCCACGCCTTGCGCCCCGCAGACCAAGGTCACCGACGAGCGGGCGATCCGGGCGTCGGCGAACGCCTTCTCCAGCGTCCGACGGGCGCGCTCGCGGCCGACAAAGGGCGGGTGCTGGCTCAGCGGCGTGTTCTGGCTCCCGTGATCCTGGGCGAGGGCCCGGGCCCGCGCCCACAGCTCCGCCGACGTGATCGGCGGGGGATCGAGCAGGCTGCTGACGTGCTGGACGGCCACGCGCCGCAGCAGCGCGACCACCCCCTCGACGTCCTGCTCCGCGGTCCCGGCCCCGGTCAGGTGATGGAAGCCCTCGAGCCGCAGCTGCCCCTCGCTTTGGCGCAGGTCGCCGACGCGCAGATCGACGCCGCGGATCTTCGCTTCATGCAGGCGCGTGAGCAGCCCGGCCAGCGCCAGCGCCAGCGCTCGCGACTCGCGGGCGGGCAGCTGCGCGCCGATGTGCTCGCCGTCGACGGGCTCGTGGATCAGGGCCATGCCGCGCGCGAGATCGATGGTCGCGCGGACCCGCGGCTGGACCTGCTCGTCGGCGACCACCGCTCGGCGGATCCGCTCGCGGTGGCGCTCGTCGACGGGCAGATATTGGAGCGCCACGCGGTGGTGCGGCGGGCGGCCAAACTCGCGGGCGAGGTCGGTGACCGGCACGCTCCACAGCGGGCTCGCGTGGCGGACCTTACCGACCACGCAAAACCGATCCCAGATGATCATCCCCGGCTCGAGCGCGAGCGGATCGATGGTCGACATCCGACCGAGGTCGGCGGGCTCACGCGTGCTCGGAGTCGCCATTGCGGATCGCTAGCAGCCGGTGGGATCTGACACCAAGGGCACGCTGAAGGTGAACGAAGCGCCCTCGTTGTCGCTCGAATCGACGTGAATCATCCCACCCCATCGGTCGACCAGAGTCTTGCACACGAACAGCCCGATGCCGGTGCCTTCAGCGTGGGTCGTGAAGAATAATTCGAAGATCGATTCGAGGGTCGCCGCCGGGATCCCGGGGCCATCGTCGGCGACCTGTACGAATGCGAACTCGTTCGAGGTCCAGGTCGAGACTCGTACACCCGCGCCGATCGGATCTTCAAGCTCGTCAATGGCGTGGGCCGCATTACGTAGGAGATTGATCAAGACCCGCATGAGTGAGCTGCGCGGCGCCCGAACCTCGAGCGCGTCGGCGGTCTCGAGCTGCAGCTCGACCCTGACGAGTCGACCCGCGAGGCGAGTACCCGCGCCCACGACCTCGTTGAGCCGGACCGTATCGCTCGGGGCGCCTGGCATCGAGCTCGGCGACGCCATGCAGTCGCGCTGGATCTGCAGGGTCTCCGCTGCGAGCTCGGCGGCGAGCTTGGCCCCGCCCCGGGCGTCATCGAGGGCCTCGAACAGCAGCTCCACCCGGCGACTATCGACGACGCCCTTGCCATGGTTGTTCGCGAGCCGGGCCGCCTCGAGCAGGCCGCTGCGCTCGAGCAAGCCCGGGGCGTAGTCGAGCCCGGCCGTGACCCCCTGCAAGATCGATCGGAGGTCGTGCATCGCCGACGCGGTCATCGGCGCGCTCGAGGCTCGGCCGAGCTCTTCACCGAGTGTCGCGAGCATCGGGTGGTTGGGGTGTTGACGGGACAGCTCGACGAGGAAGCCCATCAGCCCGTGGACAAACTCATCGACCCCCGACGACTCCTCGAGCACGCGGGCGAGCTCGTCGCGGACGGATGCGCCGCCACCTGGCCGCGGCGCTGTCGAACCCTGGCCTGCCATGATGCTCGCTGACACGCTAACAGCCCACGCCGCGGCCGTCACGACGACCGACGCCCTGGCCTTAAGATCAGCGCCTGGATCGGCGCGAGCGCCTCGGACCGTCCGGTTTTTTGGCGACTCGCCCCGAGTTGGGCACCTTGGGCGCATGGCCGACAATCGCCGCCGTCACCGGGTGTTCTTCACGAGCCACACCGAATATCACCTCCGCGCGGACGAGTGCGTCGGCGTTCGCGATCGCGCTTCGGGGGTTTGGATGCACGATCACGCGGCTTTGCGCCTGCGCGCCCTGACCATCCCGGACCTGCCCGAGAGCGCCGACTGGATCGGCCAGCGCATCCAGTTTTGGGGGCGCAAGACCGACGTGCTGACCTCGCCGGTGGTCGCGGTTGGGCGCCCGCGGCTCGACGCGGTCCCGGCCTACGTGAGCCAGGCTCGGGCCGGTTCGATCGCCGGCGCCGCCACCGGCCGGCTCCAGTCCGCGTTGCCCGGCTGATCGGCGTGTACGCTGGCGGTGATGGCCAGTGGTGAGCGCCCGCGCCATCTCGCGCGCCACGACAGCACGACCCTGCGCTCGATCGCCGATGCGCTCGAGGCCGAGGGTGTCGAGGTCGAGGAGCTGCGCGATCTCGGCGAGGAGCTTGCGATCATCGAGCGCCCGCCGGGCCTCTTGGTTCGGGCCACGCAGCGGGCCCGGACCCTCGCGGTCCAGCACTGGAAAAATTTCGTTGGCGAGCTCGAGGAGAGCCGCGAGGCCATGGCCCTGGTCCGCGCCGGAGTCCGAGGCGAGCGCGAGCTCAGCGAGGAGGAGCGCGAGCAGATCCGCGAGCAGCTCTTGGATCTCGTGCGCCTGTTCCCCGCCGGCCTGATCGCCGCCCTCAACACCAGCCTCCCGATCCCCGGCACCAGCGTGTTCACGCCCTGGCTGCTCGTGAAGCTCAACCTGATGCCCTCGCGCTGGCGCGAGGCTCACCTGCTCACCGCGCTCCACCACCAACGCGAGCTGCTGCGCCACAGCGGTCACGCCGAGCAGGCCGAGCGCATCGGCGAGCTCCTGCATCAGCTCGAGCACGACGCCGACGAGCGCGAGTCGATCCGCCGCGAGACCCGGCTGCTGACCCACTGGGATCAAAACCGCAACGGCTTATGGGACGAGGACGAGCTCGCGGCCTACGCCCGCGAGGTCGACAAGGTCCGCGAGCTCATGCGCACCCACGCGACCCGCAAGCGGTGGTTCTTCGATCACGAGGGCGAGGTGTTCGGCGCCGCCCGCCTGACCGAGCTCGACAACCTCGACGAGGCGGTGAAGACGCTGCTGGTTTGCTTCGACGGGAAGACCGGCTGGGTCGCCCTCGAGCACGTGCTTCGCGGGGGTGAGTAGGCTCCCTGGACAAGCCCTCGGGCTTCGCGTAGATCAGCCGGCCCCGCCCGCTGGCGGGACACTCCTTGCTTCGCGGATGGTCCGCGAGGCCTCACGTCCAGGAGGAGACTCAATGACAGAAGCAGCAACAGCCATTCTCTCGTACTCCGCGAAGCGCAACACGCAGCGCGAGTTCGAGACCACCATCATCATCCGCCCCGACACCAACAAAGAGGGCATCGCCAGCCTCGTCACTCGCCTGCAAGCGCTCTACACCCGCAACGGTGGCCGCATGCAGAAGATCGACAACTGGGGCCTGCGGACCCTCGCGTACCCGATCGACGGCCTCAAGAAGGGCGTCTACTTGTACGTCCGGTTCCTTGGCGGCTCCGACATGGTCAAGGAGCTCGAGCGTAACTTGCGGATCTGGGACGAGATCGTTCGTTACCTGACCGTGGTCGTCGATGGCGACATCGACCCCGAGGCCCGCCCGAGCGACATCGACGACGAGACCCTCGACGCGGCCTCGGACGTCGCGCCCGATCCCTTGGACATCGCCGCCGAGAGGGCCGCGCTTGGCCACGACACCGACGATGACGATGATGATGACCGCCACCACCACCGCCGCCGTCACCGCGACGACGACGACGACGACGACGACGACGACGAGGATCAAGACTAATGTCTGCTGACGACATGGATGACCGTGACTCCCGGCGTGGTGGCAGTCGGCGCAAACGCGTCTCGCCCCTCGCCGATCCCAACGTAGTCATCGACTACAAGAACCCGCAGCTGCTCAAGCACTTCCTGACCGACCGAGGCAAGATCGTCCCGGCTCGGATCACGGGTGTCACAGCTCGGCAGCAGCGCTCGATCACCAAGGCGATCAAGCGCGCTCGGCTCCTCGCCCTGCTTCCCTACTCGGTGCAGTGATGGCCATGCTTCAGGTAATTCTGACCAAGGACGTCGACCCCCTCGGGCGCGCCGGCGAGCTCGTCCGCGTCAAGCCGGGCTACGGGCGCAACTACTTGCTCCCGCGTGGCCTCGCGCTGCTCGCGACCAAGTCGAACCTCGCCCAGCTCGAGCACCATCGGCGCGAGATCGCGGCCCAACAGGCCAAGATCGACGCCGAGTACCGGACCCGCGCTGCGGCCCTGCAAGGCATCGAAGTCTCGATCCCGCGCAAGGTCGGCGCCGGCGACAAGATGTTCGGCTCGGTCTCGACCAAGGACATCGCCGAGGCGCTCTCGGCCCAAAACGTCGACATCGACCGCAAGCTGATTCGGCTCGACGATCCGATCAAGCAAGTCGGCGAGCACCAGGTCGAGGTTCGGTTCTCGGCCGAGGTCACCGCGACCCTCAAGGTCCAGGTCATCGGCGTCCCCGCCTGAGCTGCGACTCACCCCACACAAACTAAAATGGGCGCCCGGCTCGATGCCGCGGCGCCCGTTTTATTGTGGCTTGCCCGTGGCCGATTAGACCAAGCCCGGCTCGCTCTCGAGCAGAGCCCGGACCGCGCGGATCAAGCTGGTCGCCGCCCGCTTCGAGCGAGGATCGGGGGGCGTTCGCCCGGCTTGGCGGATCAGCTGGCGCAGACGCTGGCGGTCGGCGCTGGGGTACGCGGCGACAAACTCGGACAGCGCCGCGTCGCCACGCTCGAGCAGCCGCGTCCGCCAGACCTCGCTGAGCCGCTCACGCTCCTCCTTGGCCTTGATCTCCCGCGTCCGCCCTTGCAGCGCCTCACGCAGCTCCTCGATCGGCGCCCCCGCCTCGCGCATCAGCTGCGCGACCCGGCGAATTTGCCGAGAGCGCGCGTTCTTGAGGAAGCGCTGGGAGTCGAGGATCGCCTCGCGCAGCGGCGCATCAAAGGGCGGGTCCGGCAGCACGGTGTGCTTGCCCTTGGCGAGCTCTTCAGCGAGCTCGGTGTAGG
>Ga0209498_1000906_pt1 | contig 18315 bp, 21 predicted proteins | sample WalLakDeSediment_FD_184131 | JGI IMG/M metagenome (GOLD analysis project Ga0209498, IMG submission 184131) | Lake sediment microbial communities from Walker lake, Nevada to study Microbial Dark Matter (Phase II) - Walker Lake 11/02/13 Deep... | ecosystem: Environmental > Aquatic > Freshwater >... | reverse complement strand
ATGCTTGTTTTGTGGATGGGGAAAGGGTTAAGCCCCAGGAGGGCGATTTCTACGGGGGCTGGATCACCGCCAATATTAAAGGCCCCTTCAAAGGTGGTCCGGGAACCCGGGGCTGGTAGGTGAAGAGGGCGGTATGATTATTTCAGGTATTTCTTCGTTGGTTTTAGTTCCTTTAGGTCATGGGTGCAGCGGCCTTCATCGGTAGGGTTGGCGTAGTGAATATCGGAATAGCCGATGTAGTAGGCATTTTTTGTATGAAACAGGGTCTTGCACTTTTTACATTCCAACTCTATATCTGCATCTACCGGTGCCCCTTCAAGAATATGACTGTAATCGAAGAGCGAAGCCCAGGAATCGTCGCCGGCCTGTTTGTGAACCTCGCGGCTGGGGAACCAGTTATTGGTCGGGACCAGGTCTTTCAGGGCGTGTGTGCATTTGCCCTGTTCTTCAGGGTTGGCGTAGTTAACCGGTGAATAACCAATATAGTAGGCATTCATAGTGTGAAAAAGGGTTTGACACTTGCGGCATTGCAGCTCAATCTCGGCATCAACAGGAACCCCTTTTACGATGTGGGTGCGGTCAAAAAGCGGTGACCAGGACATGGCATTACCACCTCCCCGTAGATTATATCACGGTCGGCAGTCTTAAGCTTGGCTGATCCGGCTTACCTTAAGGAGAGCGAATTGAGAGTTATGAAAAAGAAGCAATTCCATTTCAAGGTCTGCCTAAACCTGACTCAAACTTTTACCTATCTGCATATTTTGTTGCTGTAAAAACGATTAAGCAGGTAGAATACATATAAGAGGAGTTGTAAAACTATGAGCGAGATTATCTTTCTTATTAAAGAAGCTATGGATGGTGGTTTGGTAGCCCGTTCACTTGGTCAGTCTATATTCACTGAAGCTGAATCCATGGAAGAGCTAAAGGTAAATATTAAAGATGCTGTGCTCTGCCACTTTGAAGAAGATTCTTTGCCGAAAGTTATTAGGTTGCATTACGTAAAAGACGAGGTTATGTCTTTATGAAGATCGAAACACTAAACGCCATAATACTTGATGTTGCCGAACATTTATGCCTATCTAAAAGTGAAGTTTATAAGAACATCTTTGAATGATTAGATATTATGAAACACTACTAATCTAAAACCGCTTTTACCCCCTACCGTAATCAAAAGATGACATCCTTCTTTCCTCTGTGATTTAAGCTGTAAAACTATGTGGTATTTACTTGCTAAACAAGGCCTGTAGGTAAATTAGGTTGCATGGCGAATTTACTATAAAGACTATAATCGCTTTACCGCTTGCAATCCCGTTGTACTAAGAGGTGATTCTGCTGGCCGGCTTAATGGGAAAAGATCTGGAACAGAAAGGAAAGGATTAACGGACTACCTGCATCAGGAGGTGCTGTTCCTGGTGGAACGTATAATACGGCATGTGCTATGTCGAAATGATTATGCTAAGGGTATAGTTCGCAAATGCAAGTCTGGTAGTAATGAAATAAATAACTTTTATACAGATAGGGGTTGTTCAGTAATGAAGTGTCCATTAAGGATTGATTCACAAGGTAATGCCTCAGATTGTTACAAGGATGAATGCGCCTGGTGGGTAACAGATGCCGAAATCGAAGGTTCGAAGACAAAAGGTGCCTGTGCAATATTAGAGGTTGCAATTAATGGAATATTTGTTACTATCGGAGATGATGATGAGGTAGTGGATTTAATGTAGTGCGTACGGTTCGAACTATTGAGTAAGATGTTTTTTAAGACAGAGAAAAGGCACAGTATCAACTGTGCCTAAGGTATATATATAAAAAGAGGGGGTCAACTTGCTCTTTATTATAATGCTGGAACATTACGAAGGTATTACAAGAGGATTACTTTTTAATGACAGATATGAATAAACGGTCATGAAAAATGGACGGATAATACCATTTATTAGGATGTAATTGTGCTGACCATGAAAAGAAATCAGGAGCACTACAGAGGATGTCTAATCGGAGGAACAATCGGAGATGCTTTCGGCTCTACCGTTGAATTTCTCAGCATCGATGCCATTAGGGAGAAATACGGAAGTGCAGGCATCACTGATTTAGTCTGTGCTGAAAGATTACGAAGGGCATGAAGAATTTTCTGTAATGATTGAGAAAGCGATGGAGCAGGTAGGGAGTGTCCTGCCAGATCACGAATCAATAAAGAGCCTTGGAGAAGGATGGGTGGCGAAGAGGCTGTATATTGCGCATTAAAATATCGAGATGATTTTAGGAAAGCTATTATAGCTTCAGTTAATCATAGTGGAGATAGTGACAGTACTGGAGCGATAACAGGAAATATAGTGGGAGCTTATTTAGGCTTAGGCAATATTCCGGAAGAGTGGGTTGAGTGTAATGCCCCCGGTGTTTGCCCGGATCATTGAGGTAGGTGTGGTGCGCTTCCGGGGTGACGGTACTGTGCTGGATAGTTTTCAGCAGTTGGTGGATCCCCAGTGCAAAATTTCACCTGGGGCGATGGCGGTAACTGGCATCAGTAACGAGAAGGTGGCCAGTCAGCCGCTGATCGAGGATGGGCAGCCTGTTTTACCTTTCCGCTTTCTGTCATAAGAGCAGGATCAATTAAACTTTCCGGTTAGACCGCATTGCTTCAACAACTGCCATATGATCTGTTACAAAGATAGTGGTCAACTTTTGATTATTGAAAACATTATTTTAATGAGGACCCTCTACCTATTTCGGGGGATTTTTCTTGGCGAACATGAGGTTTCTCTTTATGTATCAACGCATCGCTTACCTGCTAAATACCTATAGTAACATTATTCTATCTATCAAGATATTTGACAGAAATATGCCCCGCAAGCTTAAGTTCGCCGAGTTTTCGCTAATTCAGGTTAAGTGGGTTCTGTAGGGTTGGGGCGTTCTTACATATTAAAACATGAGCAAAATATTGCGGGCATAATCCAACACAAACAAACATATAATGCTTGACAAACAAACAAAAAACTACCTATACTACAATTAGAAATATAAATACTGTATGGAAAAGAGGTCGTTTAAATGAAACTTGGATTCTTTACCGCAAATTTCACGGAGAAACCACTGGAGGTAGTAGCCCGGCTAGCTGCTGAAAACGGCTACGAAGCACTTGAAATACCTGCTTATGAAGACAATGGCCAGTTTGATCCCAAGGAAGTGATCAAAGGAAACAACGCAAAAACAATCAAATCTATGGTGGAGAGCTATGGTCTTTCCATTTCTGCTCTCAGCAACCATGCCGATTCCCTTCTGATTATGGGGCCGCATGGCGTGGACACCGATGGCATTTTTAAAGGAACCAAGGAAGAAAAAATAAAATTTGGAACAGAAAGCCTCCTCAGGACGGCCCAGGCAGCGAACGCCCTCGAAGTTGATGTGGTAGTGGGCTTTACTGGTGTGGAAAACTTCGGCCGCTATTTTCCGTTCCCGTATGCCAAAGGATGGGAAGTAATGGAGCAGGAGTTTGTGGAAAAGTTTGTTCCCATCTTGGACAAATTTAAAGAATACGGTGTTAAGTTCGCGGTTGAGCCTCATCCTAATAACTTCATTTATGATATTCATACTGCAGAGCGGGCCATTGAGCTTGTTGACAACCATCCTTGCCTTGGGTACAACCTTGATCCTGCCAATTTGATCTATCTGGGGCTGAAAGTGGAGAATTTTATTAACAGGTTAAAAGACCGGATATTTCACGTTCATGCTAAAGACGGGGAAATTGTGGAACACAACTTGCCGGTGGGTGGCATTCTAATGCAGGGTGACTGGCAGCGTCTTGACCGCACCTTTCGATTTAGAATCCCCGGCTGGGGTAGTGTTTGTTGGAAGAAGATTATCACCGAGCTTTCAATGATCGGTTACACATCAGTTCTTAGCTATGAACACGAGGATGTAACCATGAGTCGTGCTGACGGCGTAAGAAAAACAGCCGCTTACCTAAAGCCTTTGTTAATTGAAGCTCCATACGAAGGCCGTCAGGACAAACTGTTCCAGGGCAAATCTGAGTAAGTCTGCCGAAGTTGGAGGACATCTATGATAATAACGGTCACAGTCAACCCGGCAATGGACAAAGTGCTTTGTGTAGATGAGTTTCGCCTTAATGAAACAAACCGTATCCGGAGCCAGTTCAACTGCGTTGGTGGAAAAGGTACCCACGTCTCCGTTAATTTGAGCTTGCTGGGGATTAAAAGCATTGCAACAGGTATCGTTCGTGGGCAGGTGGGCCAAGAGATTATTTCGTCTCTCTGTTCAGAGCATATCAACCTGCAGTTTATTGCGTTGGAAGAGGGCAATTCCAGGATCAACTATGTGCTCATCGACAATGCCAACAATTGTACCCTTATATCCGACAAAGGCCAGGTGTTGGACAGTGCTGAACTGGAATTGCTTATCCGGCGGTACTCCATGCTTGTGGGTGATGGAGATACCGTAGTGATTTCCGGGGACGGATCGAACCAGAAGCGAAGTATACAGAACAAGTTAATCGACATCGCCCTTGCGCGAAACGCAAAAATTTGCCTGGATACCAGTGGGGAAAGTTTAATCAACGGTGTTTGCAGTTCACCGTTCTTGATCAAACCAAATCTATCTGAACTCAGATTTTTGTACGGAAGGGAACTGGTTTCACAGGCTGATATTTTGACAGCTATGAAGAAACTGGCAGACAGTGGCATACAAAATATAATTGTTTCCTGTGGCAGCGAAGGGAGCTTGGTTTACGCTGCAGGAAGTTACTACAAAGTAACCGCGCCGCAGGTTCCCGTCAAAAACACTGTAGGTTGTGGCGATGCACTCTTAGCCGGCGTTCTTGCCGGTTTTGAGCAGCACTTAGATATAGAGGCAAACTTGAAGCAGGCCACCGCGGTCGCAGCGGCAGCTGCCGTGAATGAAACAACGGTCGGCTTTAGTACTGCGCTTATCTCTCAGCTGGTGGGCCTTGTTAAAGTAGAATCAATTTAGAACCTATTGTAAACAGAGGGAGGATAAAACGTGACGCAAATTAAATATTATGATGAGCGTATGAAACTGGCACGCTTCATGAAGCTATTGTTTGATCGGAAACTGACAAATGCTGCCGGCGGTAATGCTGCAGTTCGCCTGGATGAAAATCTGATGTTGGTGACACCATCCATGATGTCTGAGCATAAGCACTGTGTGCTCAACCCGAATCACATTCTTCTATGTGATTATGACCAGAATATCCTGGAGGGCGAAGGAGTACTTTCCAGAGAGTGCCGTATGCACGCACTGCTGTTAAAAAACATCCCTGAAATTGGCGCTGTTATCCATGCACATCCAGAGTACACCATGGTTTTTGTAGCGGCCCAAAAGCCTATCCCTTCGGTCACCGAAGCCACTCAGAAAATGGGGGACTGCTTACTTATTAACCAAGCCAAAGCCTACTCTGAAGACCTGGCAGAGAATGTTTATGACTTTTTTAAAGATAAGCGGGAACAACTGAAAAAATCAGGCCTGTGCGGCCTGCTTCCCTTCCATGGCACTGTGGCGGTGGGCAAAGACCTGGAGAAGGCATTCAGCGTCGTTGAGCGAATCGAATGCGATGCCAGGTGCAACATATTTGGCAAACTGATCTGATTTTTGGAAAAGGGGAAACAATATGTTGGTTCTTGAACGAAAAAGGAAAATCATTGAATGCCTTGAAATAAACCGGGCTGTCCTGGTTAATGCGTTGGCCGCCGAGCTTAATGTGGTACCTGAAACCATTCGGCGCGACCTGCGTGAAATGGAAAAACAGGGTTTACTAACCCGTACCCATGGCGGAGCGGTTTTAAACAGTAATCAGGATACAGACTATCCGGTACAGGTTCGTGTTACGAAAAATAGTTGGGAAAAAGAACAGATCTGTAAATATGCAGCTGGTTATATTGAAGACGGTGATATGATTTTTGTGGATAACAGTTCAACACTGATTCACCTGATAAAATATATTCGGGGCAACATTAGTATCACCATCTTGACCAACTCCATCTGGGTGCTACAGGAGTTTGCCAGGTTGGGTAAAAACAATAATATTACTATGATCTGCAGCGGAGGGGTGTTTAACAAGAACAACATGTCTCTTTCCGGTACTGTTTCAAGCAAAACCTTCGCTCATTTTTTCCCGACCAAAGCTTTTGTCTCCTGTCACGGAGTATCCACTGAGCAGGGTTACACCGACGGCAATCTACTAGAGCTGGACTTTAAACGGGAAATGATTAAGGTATCAGGTAAAGTATTCTTTTTGCTGGATCACAGCAAATTTGGTAAGCTGGGTCCCGTGCGGCTTGGCGACATTAACATCTGTGATATCTTAATTACAGATAAACAGCCGCCGGGTGAAGTTGCCGACCGGCTATATGAGCTGCATCCCGGCTTGGAAATCATTGTGGCATAGAATGATAAGGAGGCCAAGATTATGAATACGTCCTTAGATGTTCTTGCCTGCGATGTGGGTGCGGGAAGCGGACGAATTTTACAGTGTGCTTATAACGGAGATGCACTCGTCATTCATGAGATCTCACGGTTTACCAACGGAACCGTTTATGTAGGAGAATGCCTGTACTGGGATATCCTTTCGATTTATCGAAACATCCGGGATAGTTTATTGAAGGCATCACTTCAGGGCATCAGGGCTGCGTCGCTGGGAATTGACACCTGGGGCAACGATTTCGCATTGTTAGATAAAAACGGATTGTTGATAGAGAATCCGTACTCATACCGTGACCAACGCACCGAAGGCATGCTTTCCTTTGTGAGTAAACGTATTTCCGACCAAAATCTTTATGCCCGAAATGGGATTCAGCAAGTGCGGATGAATTCCCTTTATCAGTTGGCTTCACTGGTAAGGGACAGAGCCTATATTTTTGATCATGCCAGGCATTTTCTGTTTATTTCCGACCTGCTTGCTTATTTCCTCACCGGTGAAAAGTATTGTGAATATACACTGGCCACCATATCCCAGCTGTATAATTATAATGAAGGCGACTGGGACCGTTTGTTGATGTCCCTGTTAGATATTCCAAGCAACATCTTTCCCCCGATTATCCGGCCTGGAGCACAAATTGGCAGCTTGCTGCCGTCGGTTTGCCGTGACCTGGGCATGGATTCTATTCCCCTAATCTCAGTGGGCGCCCACGATACCGCCTCTGCGGTAGCGGCCCTTCCGGAACCGGAAGGCAAGGTGCTATACATCAGCAGCGGGACGTGGTCCATCGTGGGCACTGAAACCGATGCCCCTGTGATTAATGAGGATTCATTTAAACACAACTTTTCCAACGAAGGAGGCGTAGCAAGCAAAAACCGCCTTAATAAGAATGTGATGGGGTTGTGGATTTTACAGGAAATCCAGCGGTATTTTGCAACCCATGGCAGGTGCTACTCGTTTGATGACATGTCCGGTCTGGCAGAAAACGCAGAGCCGTTTGGCTCAGTTATCGACCCGGACGCCCCCTGTTTCTATGAACCAAATGATCTGACCGGAATGGTTCAAAGTTACTGTCAAACCTCAGGGCAGGAAGTGCCGGAAACCGACGGAGAATTGATCCGCTGTGTTCTGGAAAGTTTGGCGCTGAAGTACCGCTACGTCATGGAATCTTTGGAGAAGGTTACAAGCTGTGTATACGACAGAATATTTATTGTGGGTGGTGGCTCAAAAAATAGGCTGCTCTCTCAGTTAACAGCTGATTACTGCAAACGTCCCGTCTTCACCGGCCCCACCGAAGCCACAGCACTTGGCAACGCGCTGGTGCAACTAATCGCCTTACGGGAGCTTTCCGATATCCGGGAAGCGCGCATCCTGGTAAAAAGGTCCTTCCCGCTTGGCCAATACTCTCCCCAGCCCGGTGAACGTTGGGATGAACATTACCGGTATTTTTTATCCGTTACCGGGATCCTGTAATTAAAATAAAGGTACTAAACACTACATGTCTGTAGTGGTGAATCTCTAAATGAAGCGGAGGAAATCATGGCAGTAGAATCTGAAGTCATTGGCAAAGGGGCAGGAGGTGACCAAATTTATCGGATTACCCTCGAAAGCACTTCCGGTTTTAAGGTGCAGGTGATAACCATTGGGGCAACTATATCCGCCATCTGTCCCCTTGATCGGTACGGCAAACGTGATAATATTGTTTTAGCTTACCCTATTCTTGAAGACTACCTTGCCAACCCTGCCTATATTGGTTCAACTGTTGGTCGCATTGCCGGGCGTATTAGGAATGGATGCTTTATTTTATCAGGCCGCCAGATTTTCCTTGATAGCTCGTGCCACCCCCATGCACTTCATTCCGGCCCTAGCGGTCTGCATATGGTCAATTGGGGAATTGCCAAAGTTAGCCCTATTTCTGCAGAACTGTATTGCCTTGATCAACCAGGTGCAGGAAAACCGCCTGGCCAGCTGAGCTTAACAGCTAATTTTACTATCATCGAAAACCCTGCCGAAGAAGGGTTGCGAGTGCGTTACAGTGCAGTTACGAATGCTACTACTTATTTAAATCTGGCCAACCATAGTTATTTCAATCTCTCGGGTGAAGGGCAGACTGTCCTTAATCATCAGCTTATGGTTCAGGCCGGGCAGGTTGCTTATCTCGACAGGGAGAGTATACCCCTTGAGGATCTGGTTACAGTGGAAAAGAACGGTTTTAATTTACAGAAACCAGTGTTTTTAAGTGATTTTCTTTCGGCAGGACACAGCCAGCTAAAGCAATCTGCAGGCCTCGATCACCCCTTTAAATTAAAACATGGGAGAGCAGAAATCCGGCTCTTTGCTCCCGACAAGGGCCGTCTCCTTACTGTTGAAACAAATCAGGAATACGCCGTAATCTATTCCGGTAATTACCTTCACGAAGCGGAGGTTCCAAGCGGTGTAACCTGGCCGCGACATAGTGGCATCTGCTTTGAAACCCAGGCGATTCCCAATGCGCCAAATCGGAAGGATTTCTCCGGAAAGTGGTTGCAAAAAGGCCAAGACTACATTCATGAAACTCTATACCGGTTTAGCGTTGCCCCGACTATTCCTCATGAATAAATACACCTAATACCTTCGTATCTGTTTTCAAAATCGAACAAATCTGATAAAATCAAAATATAACAACAAAAAATAGTAAATGAAAGCTCGATTCGTGATTAAAAGATAGACAAGTGAGTAGAAAATCATCGCATGTGTTTGAGCGAGTTGTTAACAGTTTAACATTAGAGAGATCTATGATGAAATCACCTGCTTTGGCGATATTATATAAATAATTCTGGGAGGTTATTCAATGTTTACAGGTGGTTACACGCAAAAAATGATTAGGATCAACCTGAACAATCTATCGTACAAGGAGGAGCATATCCCGGAAGAATACTACAAACTTCTTCTGGGTGGAAGAGGAGTTGCCGCCAAGTACTATCACGATGAAATTGGAGCGGATGTTTTACCGTTCTCGGAACAGAACAAGATCATTATTTTTAATGGGCCACTGACAGGAATGCCTGTTTACGCAGGAACCAAGTTTCAGCTCGCCACCAAATCTCCGCTTACCGGGAAATACCTGTGCAGCAATTCAAGCGGATTTTTCGGACCGCAGTTGAGAAGGGCAGGATATGATGGAATAATCATCGAAGGCTGCGCAAAGAATCCGACCTATATAACCATAGAAGATGACACTGTTAGGTTTCATGATGCTACGAAGATCATGGGTTATAAGACCAGCGAAACAGATGAATACATCAAGACAGCCCACGCCGACAGACAGTACGGAGTAATGTCTATCGGTGTCGGTGGAGAGAAGCTTGTAACCTATGCGTGCATACAGGTAGACACTCGTAGTTTCGGTCGAGGTGGTGCGGGCGCAGTGATGGGATCGAAAAACTTAAAGTGTATCGCTGCCCGAGGGACCGAAAAGTTAAAGATGCATGATAATGAAGCTTTAAAAAAATACATTTCAGCTAACCTGAAGTCATGCAAGGAAGGCAAAGCAAACCATACCAAATATGGTACAGCGCAATATACTGAAGTAATAAACGATCTTGGCTGTTACTCTGTTAAAAACTTTCAGACTGCCGTGCTGGATAATGCCGAAAGCATCTATGCTGAGGAGATGGTGAATAAATACAAAGTAAAAAATACTGCGTGTTTCCGTTGCCCGATAGCTTGTACGCAAGTTTGCGAGGTTAAAGAAGGCCCGTTCAAAGGGGCAAAGAGCGACCCCGAGTATGAGACAATAGGTGCGTTTGGCGGTCAGTGTGGTGTCCTTGATATGGCGGCCATTATAGCTGCCAACGAAGCATGTGATGAGCTTGGGATAGACACAATGCAGACGGGAACGATGATTGCATTCGCGATGGAGCTTTATGAGCGTGGTCTGCTGACAAAAGAGGACACTAGCGGTCTTGAATTGAATTTCGGCAACGGAGAAGCAATGGTAGAGCTGGTCAGGAAAATCGGAAACAGGGAAGGGATAGGGGATTTTCTCGCGAAATCTTTTTTTGAAATAGAAAGAGAGCGCCCGGAACTCTCACATTATATGATGCACGTTAAAGGTATGGCTTATGCCGCATACGAGCCACGAGGTTTTTACGGCATGGGACTGGCGTATGGTACATCGGCCAGGGGTGCCTGCCACAATGTCGGTGGTTGGACAATACGTGATGAATTGACCAGCGGCAAATTTGACCGGTTTGCCTTGGTGGGCAAGGGTAAAATGGTTAAAGATATACAAGACACCAGAGCTTATGTGGATTCTCTTGGTATTTGCACGGTAGTGCGCAGCGGTATGGGATTCTCAGACCAGCCAAAAGACAAGGTGTTGGAATATGTAACAGGATACGATTTTACGCCTGATCTTATGGCAATCGGGGAGAGAATTTATACGCTTGAGAGGATCAATATGCAGCGGGAAGGTGTGTCCCGCAAGGATGATTACCTAGCAGAGCGGACTATGACGGAGAAGCTTCCTTCCGGAATGGCAAAAGATAAGGTCCTGACCAGGGAAATGTACGATATTATGCTTGACGAGTATTATGAACTCAGGCATTGGGATGAGGATGGTCTGCCGACACCTGAGGGGATAGAAAAACTCGGGTTGAGGCCATTGATCAATGAAAGTCAAGCTTAAGATTTTTCCGATAGCTGGTGTGAACAGCAAGGCGCTTTTACTTGAAGTTGAGATTAAAGAAGGCGCAACTGTGGCTGATCTGCTCTGTATGGCTGAGCAAATAACCGGAAACAGAATACCGGATACGGGTGTTATGGTGCTGCTCAGTGGCAGAGCGATCGATAGATGCAAAGAAATAGACACCCGCCTTGAAGCTACTGACTGGCTTTGGATTATGCCAACTTTGTGCGGAGGATAATAATTCTAAAAGTCGAGGAGTATAATAATTATGAGCAGCAACAGCAACACAGAAAAATTTAATTGGATACAAGGATTCACTGTTGATTTTGATTTCATGAGCGGGCTATCGAAAAGCGCAGCGGTAACAAACTGTCGCCGTGTTTCTGATCTGCTCGGGGTGTATTTGGATGAAGGTGCAACAGAAAATCTTATCGAGCAGGGTAATCCGCTGGTCTATGAGTTCTATGAAATGGGCGCACCTGAGTCAGATGCTCACCTGGCGTTCGGGACTAGCATTACCTATCCGGGCAAGGTTGGAAATGAATATTTCATGACAAAAGGACATTTCCATACTATACTCGAAACTGCTGAAGTATATTACTGTCTCAGCGGTGAAGGTTATCTGCTGTTGGAAAACCCGGAAGGTGACTGGAGCCTGCAGAAGATCTCTCCCGGTGTAATGGTCTATGTGCCGCCAAGATATGCGCATCGAAGCATCAACACTGGTACCATGCCATTGGTTACATTTTTCTGTTTCCGGGGAGATGCCGGACACGATTACGGAACAATTGAAACTAAAGGATACCGAAAGCTGCTGGTCGAAAAGGACGGCAAGCCGGAGATCATTAATAACCCGAAGTGGAAAGCATAACCATAAAAATAAATGATGGCGTTAGGTAATTCGATATAAGCGACGTAATGCAGAAAATGCGATTAGCTTCTGTGCAACTGCAAACAACGATAGGCTGCACAAACTAAGCAGGAGTTGTGTAAAATGAACGAAATCCTTAATAAAATCTCTGGTTATGGCCTTATTCCCGTAATCAAAATTGACCGTGTAGATGATGCTGTGCCGCTGTGTCAGGCACTAATGGAGGGCGGTCTGCCGGTAGCAGAGATTACATTTCGAACTGAAGCTGCTGAAGAATCCATCAAGCGTGTTTCCAGGGCAAATCTGAATATTTTACTGGGCGCAGGCACAATATTAAATATTGATCAAGTTAAACGTGCTGTCGATGCTGGTGCCTCATATCTAATATCACCCGGTTTTAATCGGCAGGTTGTCGAGTACTGTATTAAGAATGGCATTACTATCACACCGGGCGCAATTACGCCGACTGAAGTTCAATATTTAATAGAATATGCGCTTGAGGTGGCTAAATTTTTTCCTGCTGAACAGGCAGGCGGCTTGGCAATGATAAAAGCATTGTCAGCACCATTTCCGCAGATGCGTTTTATACCGACGGGCGGAATCAATGCAAAAAACTTACTTGATTATCTTGCTTTAAAAAACGTCATAGCTTGTGGTGGAAGCTGGATGGTACCGGATGATCTTATTGTAAGTGGGCAGTTTGATCAGATCCGCACGCTTGTTGAAGAGGCTGTTGCACTGGTTGAAAGCAGCAATAATAAGGGCAGGGGGCCTGATGGCAGTATAGACGGTTGGCTCGGAATGCCTTCTTAGATTAGCTGGAAAGCGCTATTCTTCTGCTCGTAACAGACAGGTATAGAACCCCGCTATTCTTATCCCATCTCCCGGCTTGAAGTGTTTGACAAACATCAAAATACTAAATAAAATAATAACAAACAAAAGAACTCGATAAAGGAATTTAAAATGAGCCATTTAATCAATGTTTGTTTAATTGGGGCGGGCAGAGCAGGGATGCTACATGCCCGCAATTTTAAATCACAGGTACCGCATGCCCGTATGGTAGCTGTTTCGGATCCCATGGAGCAAGCGTGCAAAAACGCATGTGAAGAGCTGGGTATAAGTAAATACTATTTGGATTACAAAGATGCTTTTCAGCATGACAATGGCATTAACGCAGTGATAGTAGTCGCGCCCACGAAATATCATAAGCAAATCGTTGTAGATTGCGCAAACGCTGGTAAACACATTTTTTGCGAAAAGCCGATGGCAATAACGGTGGAGGAATGCGACGAGATTTTAGATGCGGTCCAAGTCAACAATGTTAAATTGCAGATCGGTTTTATGAGGCGCTTTGACGAAAGCTTTAGAAAAGCAAAAGAGGTTATAGATTCGGGTGAAATTGGTGATATCGTGCATATCAGATCACTGACCAGAGGCCCGAGCAAGCCCATGGAATGGATGTACAATATCGAACAAAGCAACGGCCCGCTTGCCGAAGTGAGCAGCCATGATATTGACTGTATCAGATGGTTTGCGGGGAGCGAAATAGAGTCGCTTTATGCCATTGCCGGAAACTTCAGGAACAAAGAGATTGTCTCCGAATATCCCGATTTCTATGACAACGTTGTCGTCACCGGAACATTGAAAAATCACATTCAGTTTACAATCGAGGGCTCGCAGTATGTAGAATACGGTTATGATTCACGGGTGGAGGTGTTGGGGACGAAAGGCGTCGTGTTTATCGGGAGAAACGATGCTTACGATTTCAAAATTGTCAGTGTGCAGAGTGGTAGTCGCACGCCATTTATTACCAGCTGGACCACTTTGTTTAAAGACGCTTATCTAAAAGAAGACATAGCGTTTATAGAATGCATAATTAATGATACCGAGCCTATTGCTACCGGTTTGGACGGAAAAATGGCGGTTGCAGTTGTCAAAGCAGGCAATCAATCTATAAAGGAAAAAAAGGTAATCAAAATTTAGGGGGATACCAATGTTAGCAGCAAGATTGTACGGCCCAAGAAAACTGGTTGTTGAAAACATCAGCAAGCCGCAAATCAATGACAACGAATTACTGGTGAAAATAAATAGCGCTGCTATCTGCGGTACGGATGTTAGAATGTATGTAAACGGCTACGAAGGTGTTGATGAGAAAAACCCAAGGGTGCTCGGCCATGAATTTGGTGGTGTGATTGATCAGGTCGGTAAGAGAGTGGAGTATTACAGCGAAGGCATGAATGTTGCAATCGCACCGAACATGGGTTGCGGTATCTGTAACAGATGCATTAGCGGCAACGGACAATTGTGTGATAACTACACCGCTTTTGGGATTAATATGGATGGTGCTTTTGCCGAGTATGTTAAAATTCCGGAAAAGGCTATCAAGCTTGGCAACCTTATGGAAACACCAAAAGGGTTAAAGGCTGAGGATGTAGCATTGAACGAGCCGCTTTCGTGTGCCTACAACGGTTCTTTAAAATGTGGCATCGCACCTGGAGATTATGTGGTGATAATTGGAGCAGGCGCAGTCGGCATTTTTCATGCAAAACTTGCTAAAATGTTTGGCGCGGCAAAGGTTATAATGAACGATCTTTCAAAAGAACGATTGGATTTATGTAAAGAGAACGAGCCAAATATCATTACCTATCATGGAGAAAACCTGCGTGACTTCGTTATGGATAGTACTGAAGGCTGCGGTGCTGATGTTTGTATCACGGCTTGTGCATCAGCCGTGGTTCAAAAGAATTCGCTTGATCTGATGGCTTATGGCGGCAGGATTAACTTTTTTGGGGGCTTGCCCAAAGAACACCAGATTGTACCGCTAAACACTAACCTTATTCATTACAGGCAATTGATTGTAACCGGAACCACCAGAGCCAGTATTGGTCATTTTAGAAAAACGCTAAGCTTTGTTGCTGACGGTCTGATCGACCTCTCTGGAATAGTAACCAAAAGATTTAGTATAAGCGAGATCGAAAAAGCATTTGAATATGCTGAGAATGCCGTAGGCTTAAAGAATATAATCGAGTTCTGATGGAAATGCGGTGATGTAAATAGTTGTGAACTATATCATTGGTATTGATGTTGGTACACAAGGAACCAAAACCATACTCTATGATGATTACGGCAATATTGTCAGCAACAGTTTCGAATCATCCAATTTGATCTGCCCAAAACCTGGTATTGTTTACCAGGAAGCGGACGAAATTTTTAATTCAATCTTACGGACAATAAGTGAGGCCATTCAACAGAGCGGGATTGACAGATCGAGAATCTGCGCTATCGGTATGGATGCGCAGATGGCCGGCATAATGGGAATTGATGAGAACTTTGAGGCAGTTACCTACTATGACAGCTGGCTTGATAGAAGATGTGAAAAATACTTCGGGATGATCAAAGAACGCGCCGGAAAAAGATCCATTGAATTAAATGGTGCCCCTGTTACCTATACGCACGGACCCAAGATTTTATGGTGGAAGAATGAAGAACCCGAAACATATGGCAAGATTGCTAAGTTTGTCCTGCCTCATGTTTATGCAGCCGGTAAGATGTGTGGTTTAAAAGCACAAGATGCGGTGATGGATTACACCTGTATCCACTTCAGCGGCTTTGCTGACAATTTGGGAAAAAAGTGGTCGGACGAACTTCTTAATGAGTTTGAAGTAGATGGGCATAAGCTGCCTGATATAACAGAACCCTGGCGGGTCATTGGAAGGCTTAAAAAACTGTATGCAGATGTATGCGGGATTCCAGACGGCATTCCTGTCGTTGCAGGTTGCGGTGATGCGGCTGCCTCATGCCTTGGCGCAGGGGTTGTTCGTCCCGGGCAGGTTTTTGATGTAGCCGGTACAGCATCAGTATTGTCATGTTGTGTAGATACTTACAAGCCGGATGTGCAGCATGAAGCACTTATGCAAATGCGGTCGGTCGTGGATGGACACTGGATGCCGCTTGCATATATTAATGGAGGCGGTTTATGTCTCAAATGGTTCAAAGACGATATAGTTGGTATCGACCAGCCCATTAATTACAGCACATTAGAGCAGGAAGCAGCCGGTATTCCACCCGGCAGCGAAGGCTTGATTTTTGTCCCGCATTTTGCGGGAAGGGTATGTCCGAATGATCCCTATATCAAAGGCAGCTTTATCGGGTTGAATTTTGTGCACAAAAGAGGACACCTTTTCAGGGCTATTATGGAAGGCATTGCTTATGAGTATAAGTATTATCTCAAGGTGTTAGGGGATACCGGTATTGACACACAGATCAGCAATGTGTTTGTGATGGGCGGAGGTGCCAAGAGTACGCTGTTTAATAAAATAAAAGCTGATGTCCTGGGCGTTCCATATGTGGTGCTAAAAAATGTGGATACCGCAGCGCTCGGCAGCGCTATCGTAGCCGGTTATGGAGTCGGACTTTACGACAACATAGCACAAACTGCGGAAGCATTTAAAAATGAAGGTGAGCAGATTATCAGCGATAAACAGAACAATGCTCAGTATAGAATTTTTTCCGAAGCGTACATTGAATCTATTCTGGCACTCAGAAATATATACAAGAAGATGGGAGAATTCTCAAATTGAGTGATCAATCTAAACCAAATGGGATATTGTTTGCTGAGGAGAGAAAAATTGCTATTGTGCAGTATATTGATAAGCACAAAAAGTTAAAAGTCAATGAGCTATGCGAAATATTTAATGTTTCTCCTGCAACTATCAGGAACGACTTGACCGAACTTCAAAATGCCGGATTGTTAAAAAGAACTCATGGCGGCGCGATTCCAAACAGCAAAGCAAAATTTGAATTAGATTCTTATCAAAAAACAGTGGAAAATGTCGATCAGAAAAAAGCCATTGCCAAAAAAGCGTTGGAATGGGTTGAAGATGGTGATGCAATTGCGATAGACACGGGGACAACGATGCTGTGCTTTGCTGAACTGATTGCTGCCAAAAAAAACCTGACCATAGTAACAAACGATATTGAAATTGCAGGAGTTTTAGAGGATAAGACTGATTCCAACATCATTTTAATGGGAGGAAACATAAGGAAAGGCTTCCATTGCTGTGTGGGGCATATCGCGCTTAAGTGCATTGAGGGCTTAACCGTAGACAAAGCGTTTATTGCGACCAACTCGATTAGTGCGACGCATGGGCTATCAACACCCAACCTTGATAATGCCCAGATAAAAAAAATGATGATAAAAATGTCAAACCAGGTGATTCTGCTTTGCGACAGCAAAAAATTCGGGCGTACGTCATTTGTAAAGTTTGCGGATGTCAGTGACCTGGAAACAATCATTACGGATTCAGGGTTGACAAATCAGCAAAAAAAAGAATTTGACCAGTTGGATGTATGTCTAGAAGTTGTACCTGTATGATCTGGCCTTATAAATGCCAAGAGGAGGAATTACTATTATGACCACGCGGCTGGTGCCTTTATATTTTGCATCAGCGAACGAAAGAGAGAACGATGAGTTCAATCAACAAACGATCAGACTCGGGGAGATTTATGAAGATGTAGCTGAATTTCTAGATCCCGTATTGGTTGGACGGGAATTGCCGCCAACAGCTGATGCAGTCGTTTTCCCGCAGTTGATAGGCGCTGCTTTTCGTGATATTGAAGAGCTAAAAAAAATAGATTTGCCGATCATTGTGTTGACTTCACCATTCGGGACTGTGGAAATGTGGGATTGGGAGATCATCACTTATTTGCGTTCAAATGGGCTAAATGTATTTTCACCTTACAATATTGAAATTGCCAAAGTGATCATCAGGGCGATCCTTGCAAAAAGAACACTGGCAGACGGCGCCAGGTTTCTGATGCTGCAGGACAGCCCCGGTGAAGGGATGCAGGCAAATATATTTAAACGTTTTTATTGGTGGGAAGAGGAATGTACTGCTAAATTGGAGGATACCTTTGGTCTAAAGCTGATATACCGAAGCTGGAAGGAGGTTGGAGATCGAGCCAAAGCGATCAGTGATGATATTGCCCTGGCCGTGAGCAAGGATTGGGACATCTGCAGAGAAGGTGTAAATGACGCAGTCTATCTAAGCGCAGTTAAAATGTACGTTGCTGTCAAGGAGGTGGTTGATGAGATTGGGGGCGTTGAAGGTATTGGGAGCAACTGTTTAAACGAATCATTTCATTCAGACACCACTCCGTGCCTGGCCTGGATGATGCTATTTGAACATGATGATATCATCTGGGCTTGTGAGGGAGATACCCTGACGCTTTTGAGTACGTATATACTGTACCGCGCACTGCAGGCACCGGTTATGATGACAAACATTTATCCGTTTTTAGTTGGCATGGCCGCACTCAAGCATGAGAAAA
>Ga0209498_1000905_pt1 | contig 18319 bp, 17 predicted proteins | sample WalLakDeSediment_FD_184131 | JGI IMG/M metagenome (GOLD analysis project Ga0209498, IMG submission 184131) | Lake sediment microbial communities from Walker lake, Nevada to study Microbial Dark Matter (Phase II) - Walker Lake 11/02/13 Deep... | ecosystem: Environmental > Aquatic > Freshwater >... | reverse complement strand
TTTATACACGTCGTACTTTTTAGTATCCTTCTGTTCGCCATGCAAATTATCAAGTTCGATTTTCCGTTTCGGATCGAAGAAGTGTTTTATATTCGTTGTGGATGCGTTCAGTATGCGCGGGTCGTCCGATCGTGCAAGCATGTCTCTCAGTAATTGCGTCATTAAAAAAGGACCGAACAGGTTGGTTGCCCAGGTTAGTTCGATACCGTCGGCACTGAACTGAAACACTTTTTCGCCGTGATTGAAAAATGCGGCGTTGTGAATGAGTATATCAAGTCCGTCGTTGTTTTTCCGATACTCCGAACAAAACGTACGGATCGATTCAAACGAGGAGACGTCGAGCTTCATCAGTTTGACATCATCGTTTTTCGATGCTTCGATTATTTCTTTGTGTGCGGATTTGCTTTTTTCAATGTTGCGGCACGCCATGATGACGCGGTGACCTTCGGTTGAAAACTTTTTCGCGGATGCTTTGCCGATGCCGGAATTCGCTCCGGTAATGATAACAGTTTTTGTTTTCATATTCGGATGGTGTACGATTAATAAAAATGGTTCATCAGACTTTTTTGTGAGTCAAGATACCGCATATTAATCATTTTACCAAACCAACCTATTCATATCGGATCTGATGTGTAAGTGCCACGCTGCAAAAAAACCTTATCCGATTCAATCAACCTTAGTAGCACAATGTTTATTCCCTCGCTAAAACCTTATTACCTTTTATGTTAAAAAGCAAGTCTCTTAGTATTTTAATTAATATTATCTCATAAACAATTTTTATATAGATAATCAAGGATACAATATATCAACCAACCTTTTATTAACAGACACGGCTGCAGTAAGAACCGGCTGCATGTTCTCAATTAAATTATATAATGGCGGGGCGCAAACTTATTAAGAACAGACAAGCCTTAGGAATATACCAAGAGGCTGCTGCAAGGTAATAATGACGCTCTCCCACCGGATAATAAATTTTCAATATTGTATTCTCTCATTTATTCTTTACTTAAGCTGCAACACAAGTTACATATTTTTGACGATTTTTTAATACAAAACGAATTCGATTAAGAAGATTTTTTGCGCACACTACGATCGCTCGTTGTTTTTTCATTCGCTTAACTAATTTCTCGAATTTAAGAGTTAAAAACGGATCTTTCCGTATAGCAGTCCAGGTAGCTTCAACAATGATATGTTTTAAATACTTATTACCACAGGGCGTAATCGAACCATCATCCTGATTTTCACCACTTGAATCTTCTGTCGGAATAAGGCCAAAATAACTCGCAAGTTCATCAAGCGATTGAAACCGGTTAATGTTAATGATCTCCGTTAGAAATACCATTGCTGATAGAAGACCGATCCCTGGCACTGAAAGTAATAAACGAACATTATCAGCATAGCGAGGAGTTCTTGATAACTGCCTGATTTGTCGAGTTAATTTCAATATCGATTGTCGATGATAAAGTAATTCATCAATAAGATGGCCCAGGGATGTACGTAACTCATCGTGTTGGAATTCTATTTCTTGTAACGATGTGATATATCTCCGTGACCAATGTTTATACGGTGTATCTGGATCCATTTTGATACCGTAATAGCTTAATAATGATTTAATCTGATTTTTACACCGTGTTTGTTTGCGAACCTTTTGTGTGCGAGTGCGAATTAATGAACGGTCTGCTCGGACCGATGGCTCAGGAACATGAATGCCAGTGAGTGATTTATCTCGTAATTCACGAGCAAGTTTTCTACTGTCAACCCGATCATTTTTATGGCGTCGCTCTTTTTGTTTGGTTGGAATATCAGCTGGATTGACAATGATACAGTCAACTCCACGTAATTGCAATGCATCATATATCCAAAACCCAAAATGACCGGCTTCGTAGACAGCTTTATAGGTTGCATTTGGATAATTCCGTTGCAAGTGTGATATTAGTTTATCTGGCTCCGGTGGTTGATTAAATGTCTTGAGCTCTATATGTTCACTATAAATACTCACTGTCCAGCGTTTTTTATGAATATCAAGCCCAATATAAAGAGTTTGATTACTGAAATCTACTTTCGTATTTTTCATTGTGAGCCTCCTTTTGTTGTGTTGGGTTATGGATTGCATTTTAATAATAAATAAATATTCCCAACGCTTCAATTGTGGGGCTTACTTTTTAAACATAAGAACTTATTTTGTCGACTTAAACGGTTTCAAGGTTTATTGATAGTAATCCATGAGCTCTTTGTACTCTTCCTGAAAAGGTAATAAGGTTGATGTCTTAGGGTTGATGGTATGCTACTAAGGTTAAATGCCATGAATAAGGTTTTTTCAATCGTATTGTTTGTTGAGCTCAAACACAATTTTTCCAACGGGCGTATCGAAGGTATCCCTTCGAGAAAATCTCTTAATTCATTACCCACAAGATTGTCGGATGAACCTGAACAAATAAGACACAAACTGCAGGTCAAAGTCTCTAAATATAAATCCCATACCAGATACCATCCGGCCGGATGCGAATCGCAGGTGCGGGGAAACGTATCAGATCCAATCCCTCCCACAACCGTCGAAGCAGCCAGTTATTTCCGGGAAGCGCTTCGAAATTAAAGTCGAGTCCGAGGTAGAATTCGGTATGTTCTCTAAACGGACCCAACGACCAGCCGCCCGCAATGTTAAAGAAGCGCACCCATGTCGGTGTATCAAAAAGATCGTGCGCAAGTTGTCCCGCCCGAAACGATATCCAGTAGGTGTGGCCTTCGTAGTCATCGATCCAGTTCTCCGTCCATCCGGCTTCACGCCTGTCACCAAGTCTGTCCGACGGTAAGTAACTGAATTTCATCTGAAAATATTGTAACGGTCTGAAATGGTACCGTGCCAGAAATAACGCCGCTCCCGTGAAGTCGCCGAGTGCATCCCATCGCTCAAATCCCCATCGCTTTGAGAAACCGTCCTGCGTTTCGATATATAACTGAAATAACAGACCGAGCGATGCCCCGTACCAGACGGCGCGCGATTCACTGATGCCCGTCCAGTTTGTCATCCGGAAAAAAATGAAGCTGGCAAGATAGCCGCCGTACACGTGTCCGAGTTTGTCGACATTCCGTGCATATTCAAATGCTTCGTGATAATGAAACGGTCCGCGGTCACCGCTCCACCAGGCATTTTGCATTTGGTGATTGATGATTAATGCCGTGCCGAGCGTGAAGGTTCCCACGGCACCAACCCGAAAAGGATCGGGTGTGTTTTTCTCGGAGAAGCGTTTTACGTGGTCGGACATTGTCCAGTGTTCCGGTATATCCGGATGAAGAACATGGAATGTACCGAAGCGATTGACAGTGACCGGGAACGTGAAAGCTTTTGGCTGTAACCTGACAGAGTGCAGTGTGTACATCGGGGGTTTGTTCAAATCCTGAAGTACTGCCTCTGATTGTGAGTATACTGTGACAGGAACCAGCAATGTAAGAATGAGAAAAATATTTATTATAGAGTTCATAGATCTATCGCGTTAGAATTGTCTGAATCTTACATCGTCGATCCAAACTTGTCCCTCAACAACACTCAAACGAACGGTACCGGCAGATGCTCTTCTCGGTGCGGTCACCTGAAACTGAGGGATACTCCAGTTTTGTGTAGTAACAATAATATCGAGGTATTCGCTCTCAAGCAATATAAGCGAATCGTTATCTTCCTGCCACCACCGGATTTCTGTTTCGATTCGTCCGCTGCCGCATGCACCGAAACTAAGAAGATAGTTTTCAAAACGTTTGACTTCAAAGTGTTCGCTTTCAAGGTGACCGCGCCCGGTTTCGGCTCTTATGAGAAAAGACCGGAAACCGTCGATCGCTCGGCTCGTGGTGACGTGTCCGGTCACCGATTCATAATCGGTTGTAAATATCCAGGATTCATCGGGACGTTCTCTGACAGTGTCCTTCCCGGTATATTCAAATGAAGGATTCTTTATAAGATTTTTCAGAACGGTTTGTGTGTTGCCTGAAAAATAAATTGAGCATAGAAGCGTTATGATTATCGGAACTCTGTTTAACATAGGATATCTAAAAAAATAACATTGTAGATTTCCGGATTATCCGGGGTACGAGATCACTCCGAGAGGTACTCTTTTTGAGGCACCCGTTACAGACGGAAGATTTCCCGGTCGTCCATCGATCGTTTCATTCGCCAGAACCGCGAAGCAGGCTGCTTCTTTTGCCTCTATGGATAACCCCGCATCATCCGACGGAATCACAGCGGATGGATCGAAGTACTCCCGCAGAGCTTCCATGATATATCTGTTCTTTGCACCGCCGCCGCTCACGATGACTTCGTCTACGTTCTCTTTATCGGATACGAACTGCGCATAGGAATAAAAAATCGACCAGGCAGTGAATTCCGTGACGGTTGCGATAACATCCTCACGTGAACAACTTTCAGGTATAGATTGCCTGAGTTTCTTCAAAAACCGGTTGCCGAATTCCTCGCGTCCGGTCGATTTCGGCGGCCTGCGCTGCAGGAATGGATGCTTTACAAGTTTGAGAAAAAGCGATTCATTGACCGTTCCTTTGTATGCAGTCGAGCCGTTTCTGTCGTAACTCTTGCCGAAATATTTTTGCATGAGGGCATCGATTACCATATTCCCCGGACCGGTGTCGAACGCAACGATTCGCGACGGATTCGGGTTGCGCGAAAGATAGGTAAAATTGGCAATCCCGCCTATATTAACCAACAACCGTGATTTCCTGCTGTTGCGAAAGAGTAGAAAATCGGCATAGGGTACGAGTGGGGCGCCCTCTCCTCCGAGTGCTATATCGGCGGAACGGAAATTTCCGACAACCGGCACACCCGTCAATACGGCAAGCGTGGAAGGATCACCGATTTGCAGCGTTGCACCGAACCGTTTACCATATTTACGCTCAATTGCCGGGCGGTGGTATAAGGTTTGTCCGTGACAACCTATCAGATCGATTTTCTTCTCCGCTTTCGAACCTGCCCTCTTTACCGTATCGGCATAATGATATGACAGAACCTGGTTGAGGTCGTTTATTTCATCAACCCGTGACGTCGCCGGGTCTGAATTACGACGGAGTGCGTCGGATAATTCCTGTGGAAATTTTTTGTGAACGTGGGTAAGCAGTTTCCAGGCGATACCGTCGCTTTTGCGGCGAAGTTGCATTACCACGCAGTCGATACCGTCAAGCGAAGTGCCGGACATGATCCCGGCTATGATCCTTGTTTTCTTCTTTATCATTTTGTGTATTGGTATTTAGTGGTGCTTTGCGGCTTTTGTATTAATTTGTTATACTGTGTAAGATGTTATCGGTTAATAGTTGTTTGCCATTAACAATAATAAATAAACAATATTCAATAATAAATCTCAACCTCATGCTTCTCGGTGCACATATGTCCATCGGCGGCGGCGTTCACACTGCGTTTGAGCGCGGTAAACTTGTCGGTTGTACCACGATGCAGATTTTCTCAAAGAACAACAATCAGTGGAAAGGGAAACCGCTGGCCGATCCCGACATTATAAACTACAAAAACGAAGCAAAGAAAACAAATATCAGACCCGTCGTCGTTCACTCATCGTATCTCATTAATCTTTGTGCTAAAGATAAATCGACTCTCAAAAAATCCCGTGAATCGTTTCTCGACGAACTGAACCGGTGCCGCCTTCTGGGAATACCATATTTTATCTTTCATCCCGGATCGCACGTCGGACAGGGGGAGGAGACAGGTTTGAAAATAATTGCCGAATCGCTCAACTTGCTCCATGAGAGAACAAAAGGTTACCGGGTGAAGTCGGTTGTCGAAGTGACTGCCGGACAGGGTTCGAATCTCGGCTACCGGTTCGAACAGATCCGGAAGCTGATCGATATGATCGAGAATAAAAAACGGATGGGAGTATGTATCGATACCTGTCACCTCTTCGCGGCAGGGTATGATATTTCGAATGAAAAGGGGTATGAAAAGACGTTTGAGGAGTTTGACAATATTATCGGACTGAAAAGGCTGATGGTGATTCATCTGAATGATTCAAAAGGAATTCTCGGTTCCCGGTTAGACCGTCACGAGCATATCGGAAAAGGAAAAATCGGTGATACCGGTTTCTCGCTCCTTATGAACGATAAACGATTCATCGATATACCAAAAATCCTTGAAACACCGAAGGGAATTGATATGAAAGAAGACGTGATGAATTTGGATCGTTTGAGAGGATTTGTTCAAAACTAACAGACAATATTCATTGTTGCATATAAAGGAATACAATAATGGTGAACCCAGGAGTAACTGCAGCTACCGCGGCAGCTGCTGCGGCAGCCCAGGCCAGGAAAGCATCCGGGGCAATTGTTCACGTTGAGCCGGACTATTTCGTTGAGATAGTCGGAAAATCAAGGAGCAGTCTTGTGGTATTTGCAAAGGGTGGTTTTCTTTCAAAGAAAAATTATTATCTTACTTCATACAAAGGATTATTTTTTTATACCGCTTCCGGGAACGAATTGCATTTTTCGGGTGATACGGAGTTGATAAGAGTGAAATCAATCTGGGTGCCCTGAGAGGGTATCGATGTTACCATGAGAGTGTTAACCACAGAATTCACAGAGGAGGCACGGAGAGCACAGAGGTGGCAGAAAAACTCACAAACCTTCATATACTGTCATGAATGAATCACAGACATTGCAGGAAATACTGAACCGGAACACGAAAGAGGGAGTATTATACGAGAAGCTCGATAATAACCGTGTTCTCTGCTATGCATGCGGACACCGGTGTGTTATTCCGGACGGCAGGCAGGGGGTGTGCAAAGTCCGTTTTAACAACGGCGGTACATTGATGGTCCCGTCGGGATATGTGGGTGGGTTACAGGTTGATCCGATAGAAAAGAAACCATTCTTTCACGCATTTCCCGGTTCGCTTGCACTCAGTTTCGGTATGCTCGGCTGTGATTATCATTGTTCGTATTGCCAGAACTGGATCACATCCCAGGCACTGCGCGACCCGGACGCAGTTGCGTCCCCTCATTATGTCAGTCCGGACCGGCTCGTCCATATCGCGCTGGAGCATAATGCACCTGTCATTACCAGCACATATAATGAACCGCTCATCACCAGTGAATGGGCGGTCGAAATAATGCGTCTCGGAAGAGAAAAAGGATTAATAGGTTCATACGTCTCAAACGGTAATGGAACCCCGGAAGTACTCGATTATATTCGCCCGTATGTCGATTTATTCAAAATCGATCTGAAAGGATATAACGATAAAAATTACCGTAAACTTGGCGGTGCATTGCAGCATGTGCTTGATACAATAAAGATGACATATGAAAGGTCATTCTGGGTTGAAGTTGTTACGCTTGTTGTGCCGGGATTTAACGACAGCGATGAGGAGTTGCGCGATTGTGCCGACTTTATCGCTTCAGTCTCAAAAGATATCCCATGGCACGTGACGGCATTTCATGCCGATTATAATATGACCGACCACCACGACACCCGGGTGCAGGGAGTTATCCGGGCTGCTGAAATCGGGTATGAAGCGGGATTACGGTATGTATACGCCGGTAATATACCGGGTATGGTGAATGGTTATGAAGATACACGCTGTCCCCGGTGCAACACGACGATCATTGAGCGAAGAGGTTTTCACGTGATAAAAAACATGCTCGCGAACGGTTGCTGTCCGAAATGCAGTTACGAAATTTCGGGTATCTGGTCGAAAGATGATATTCAGAAATACAGATCGAAATTACAATAGAGGATTGCTTACGAACGGAGGGTGCAATGAAAAAATATATTTTAGGAATGTTCATAGTTTTGATGACCGGTTTGTTTATTCTGCCTGTGTCGGCACAGGACCCTGAACAATCGAAAAGCTATGACCGTTACGTATTTCGTGAGAGTGAGACATTGTTTCAGCAAAATCAATCGGGCCGTGCCCGCTTTCTGCCGGGGGTTAGCTCTTTCGGAAGCGGCGGTATAGGATTATTTGCGTTACCTTCATTAAGTCCCTTCAGCTGGCAGTTCGGTGCGGGTTTATTTTCTATCAGCGGTGTGGCCGATCGTCAGTACAGCACCACACTCGTGAATGACCGTGCGCTCGCGCTGCCTTTGTATACAGGTGTTCGTTACGATGTATACAGAGCATCCGGTGGATCTGTCAACTACGCGATCTTCGGCAGCTTAATCGGCGGTCCCGTCATCGGAATGTCGGTACCCGATCGGGCCGGTTTTTCGGCAACGCTTGAAGCGACTAAGTTCCGATGGGGTGTCGGCGGACAGGCTGCTCTCGGTTTCGAGATGTTTTTCTCCGAGCGCTGGGCCGGGTATGTTCAGGCCGGTGTCGATGCGGTTGGATTTACACGGGAACTTGGTTCTGAAAAAGGGTATTTTGGACCCGCGTTTGGGCTCGGGTTTGGAAGATTACTGGGACGGTAGAAAAATCATTTCTTTTTGAGATGCGGCGGTATGAATCCGCGGTATATATCGAACCGCGAATCGTAAAAAACAATGTTGAAATTTTTATCGCGGAGCGTGCCTCCTGAGGGGTACAGATAAAAATCGTCTATCGTTTCTGTCGGTTCATCGCTCGGCCGTCCGTCTTTTGCATAAAACCGCAGTACATAATATCCGAGCTCGTATGGTGCGTGCTCAAGTTGTTTGTGCATATTTTTGTACGACAGGATATGGATATCGGTATCTTTTTTCTCTTCGGGCATTTGTTGTTCTACCGTATGGTATCAGCTTTCAAAAGAATCGGGGCGAATGAGCATTAGTATCGCGGATTGCGGAACAATCAGATATTGCTTATCATCGTATTCGATCTCAATCGAAGAATCTTTCAGGTAAAGGGCATAGTCTCCTTCTTCTGCCTGCAGGGGAATGTATTTGACGGGATCTTTCGGAGTTGTCGACCAAGACTCCTGATCCATGTAATTGGGATTAACCACAGGATATCCGGGTCCCACCTGCGCGATGTAACCTCCCTGAACTTTTTCCTTTTCTTTAACACCGGGGGGTAAATAAAGACCATGTTTGGTCTGTTCTTTATCCTTATCGGGAAGGATCAACACCCTGTCTCCCACAACGATTAATTTTTTCCGTGTTCCGATTTGCATAATGATAATATATATAAATTTATATCATTATTCAATTTGTACGATTCCTGTTGACGGTGAGAGCATGAGGAGTCATAGTCCCGGAGGATATTCTTTGTTCTTTACAAGTTGATGTATATTGCGCGTTACATAATCCTTATCGGCTTTTTGAGTGATACCGAACCAACGCGAATCGCATTGCAGTACTTCCACAACGGCTTTTTGGTTGCGAATCAATTTTTGTATGACTACCGGAATGTAACATTCGGCATGCAAATCCAATGCATTTTTATTCAGAAACTCAACAAGCTTTTCTTCGAGTAAAGGAAAAATACCGGGCGTGAAGCCCCACATATTCATAGACACCGGGGTGCCGGGAGCTATGGTATATTCTTTCCCGCGATGGTGGCTTTTAATAATACCCTTTTTATCGATCCTGATGTCGGTATGCTCCTCCGCGGTTTCCAGAAAATTATTGTAAACGCTGCAAATGGCTCTCGATACACTACCCGCCGGAGATAGCGTATTTTCGATTTTATACCCGCACATTGCATAGTGATTATCCTGTGCGTGGTTTTTACTTTTAAAAAACCGGGCCATTTCCTTAAAAGCATTTATTCCGTAAAAATCGTCGGCGTTGATCACGGCAAAAGGTTCATGAATAAGGTCGCGTGCACTCCATATCGCGTGCGCAGTACCCCAGGGTTTTTGTCTTTCTCTGTTGAAATCTATATCCGCAGGAATATCATCCACCGATTGGAGAACTATTGCAACATCTGCTTTTCCGGATATCTTATTGATAAATAATTCTCTGAATGTATCTTCAAAACTTTGCCTGATTATGAAAACTATTTTATTGAATCCCGACTGTAACGCGTCGTATATAGAGTATTCCATAATGGTCTCACCCATCGGTCCGACGGATTCGATCTGTTTCAGACCTGCATAGCGGCTTCCCATACCCGCCGCGAGTATTAATAATGTTATGTTCGTTGCCATAGTAATAAAATTGTCACAAACAACCAATTATCTCTTTCATCACATCCTCATGCTGTTCCATGCTTTCGATAAGTTTTTTCTGTACCCGGGATCGTACTATATTGTGGTCACCGAAATAGGTTTTGTAGTAAACATCGCCGTTGAGGTAATCCGTCAGAAACCGTATTCCCATCAGATATGTCATGAGAAACGGAGCTTTATGGAATAGCTCTTTTTCCGCAGCATCGAGTATTGTGCCGACCTGTTTCAGGTATCCCTCCGTAAAAGCTTTAAACGCATCAATGTGAAAGGTTACCTTTTTAAGATCGGGCTCGTCTTCCCCGGCGGTAGTAGCGATTGTACGCACCGCGTCTCCGTAATCGTAATACAGGATGCCCGGTCCGACCGTGTCCAGATCTATCACCGCTGCTGCCTTATCATCTCTGAAGAGCACGTTATTTATTTTTGTATCGTTGTGCACGACACGCAAGGGTATTTTCCCCCGGTCAACGAGTGTTTCTATAACGAGAAGGTCATCTTCCCGCATCCGATAAAAGTCAATCAATTCTTTCGCATTGGTCAGTCTGTTTGCCTTGTTATCCGAAACCGCTGCTCTGAGTTGTCCGAGTCTGAAAGAAAGGCGATGAAAATCCCGTATGGATTCTTTACAATCATCCGGATCAAGTGCAGTACAGATTTTTACAAACCACCCGAACGCTTTACCCGCCTCATAAGCCTGCCAGGCATGTTCAATCACTTCAATGGTATAGGATCCGCCGATATAGGATGTCATGCGCCATACACCGGTCTCCGGATCGGCGAACAAATTTTTTCCGTCTGACGTAGGAATAAGTTCCGCTATCTTGAAAGGTTCCCGACCGGTACATACGATGTTTTGTATTTTTACATGGGTCTCGGCGATACTAAACGGATCTTTAAAAACATCTGTGTTTATGCGTTGCAGTATATAGCTCTTGTTTTCCTGTTGCAGGTCCACTTTGTATGTATCGTTGATGTGTCCTTTGCCGAAGGGTTCGATACTTGCAGCAGTGCTGTAAGGGAAAAATTTGTTAACAATGTTTTTCATTCTTGCATGAATTTAGTCGCAGTTAATTACACAGAAATTCAATCACCCAATCATTCAACCATTCAAACACCCAATCATCCAAACATCAATCATTCGATCATATATCTCTCCGCCAACCCCGTATACTCTTCCACTTGTTGTTTCTTCCACCGGCCACCCTTCTTCAATTCTTTCGCCATCAGCTTTGCGACTTCAGGTGCAATTTCAACGCTCGCCCGGGCATTCAGCAACAATGCGCGCGTTCGCCGTGAGAGCACATCGTCGAGTGTCCGGGCCATTTCGTTCTGTACCGCCCATACAACTTCGACTGCTTTATACGGTAGCTCTCTATGGAGGAGTCGGTCGAGTTCTTTATTCTCTTTGATCAGTGATTTCAGTTTCGGTGCATCTGCGCCGTACACCTTGAGGTACTCCTCATCGACATTCTGCTGCGTCCAGCCATGTATTTGTAAATGTTCGGTTTTGCATGGTTTTCGTTCGAATGCGGCTATTTCTTCCGCCTGGTCGATGACGTCCTGCGCCATTTTGCGGTAGGTTGTCCACTTACCGCCGGTGATGGTTATCAGTCCCGATGTTGAGATAATTATTGTATGGTCGCGTGAAAGCGCGGCGGTTGATTTTTCCTCTCCTCCTTTCACCAGCGGCCGGAGCCCGGCAAAGACACTTAATACGTCGGAACGTTTCGGTCGCCGGGTGAGGTATTTACCGGCATGCGAAATAAGGAAGTCGATTTCTTCCTCCAATGGTTTCGGTTCAAGGTCGGGTTTGTCAACCGGTATATCGGTTGTTCCGACAACGATGCGGTTATGCCACGGAACTGCAAATAATACGCGACCGTCCTGTGTGCGCGGAACCATGACAGCACTATTACCCGGCAGGAAATCCTTATCAAGCAGAATATGGGCACCCTGACTGACGGCAACGATATTTTTTGAGGATTGATCATCCATCTTTCGGACCGAATCGGTGAAGACACCCGTTGCGTTGATGACCGCACGTGCTTCAAGCTCGTATTCTTTACCGGTCTCGAGATCTTTCGTTACGACGCCGACAACAAGATCGTCTTTTTTCATAAGAGCTATAGCGGGCATATAATTGATAGCGACGGCACCGTTATCGACGGCTGTCTGTGCCAGATTTATTGCGAGCCGGGAATCGTCGAATTGACCGTCATAGTATGAAACACCGCGCCGAAGACCTTCCGGTTCAACGGTCGGGATATGTTGTAGTGTTTCATCATACGTCAGAACCTTCGACGGGCTGAGTCCGAGTTTACCGGCGAGGCGGTCGTACACTTTCATACCGATGCCATAGAACGGACCTTCCCACCAGTTATATATCGGTACAACAAATTCCATGTGATGCACAAGGTGAGGGGCGTTTTGTGCGAGGAGTCCGCGTTCGCGCAACGCTTCAAGGACTAAAGAAATGTTTCCCTGTTTCAGATATCGCACACCGCCGTGCACTAATTTTGTGCTTCTGCTCGATGTCCCTTTTGCAAAATCGTTTTGTTCAACTAATAACGGACGGTAGCCGCGGGATGCTGCATCGATGGCTGCACCTAATCCGGTTGCCCCGCCGCCGATAATAATAAAGTCCCATTTCCCTCTATGGTTGGTAATCTGCTCTATCATTTCATCGCGGTTCATCATGACCTCCGGTGAGTCTTTGCAGAAACAATTGTTTTGATTGTGTGATGTGCTTACCCCGTTATTCTTTTATGTAATCCACATACTTTGATTTTACTTCCTCAACAGATGTACACTGTAAGACCTGTTCCGTAAGCTCCTTCGCTTTTCTTAAAGATATCTGACGAAGTTTTTCTTTCCACTCCGATATAACGGTGGGTATCATGCTGAATTCATCCAGTCCCAGACCGAGAAGAATGGGTAATGCCCGCAGGTCGCCGGCCATCTCACCGCACATACCCGCCAATTTCCCTGCTGCATGTGCAGCTGCGATTGTATCCCGGATCATCATCAATACCGCGGGGTCGAACGGATCGCAAAGGGCGACGACATTTGTATTCGATCTGTCCGCGGCAAGCACGTATTGTGTAAGATCGTTTGTTCCGAGACTGAAGAAATCGACTTCCTTGATAAGATGAGGTCCCATCACGACTGCCGACGGAATTTCAATCATTGCCCCGATTTTGATGTCCCGGTTAAACGAAATCCCCGCCTGTGATAATTCTTTCATAACTTCCGCAAGTATAGCTTTTGCGGCACGGACTTCAGGTACGGTCGCAACCATCGGGAACATTATCTGAACATTTCTCTCATGGCTTGCACGAAGTATTGCACGCAACTGGGTCTTGAATATACCAACCTCATCGAGGCAGTAACGAAGTCCGCGCCATCCGAGGAAAGGGTTGGGTTCTTTTTTGATGTTCAGATATGGGATTGGTTTATCGCCGCCGATATCGAGGGTACGGAGCGTGAGCAGGCGATCCCCGAGCAGATCAGCCGCTTCTTTATAAATTTTGTATTGTTCTTCCTCGGAAGGCAATGATAGTCTGTTCATGTACAGATATTCTGTCCGGAATAAACCGACACCGTTTGCCCCGTTCTCCAGGGCCGATTTTATATCCGTTATATTGGCTACGTTTGCAACAACCGAAACCGATGCACCGTCGATGGTAGATGCTTTTTGAAAGGTCCGGGAAATTGCTTCTTGTTTTTCCTGAATTTCTTTATCCCGAAGTTCACGGTATCTTTGCAGGGTTGCCGTGTCGGGATCCATAATGATGATGCCCTGATTCCCGTCTACTATCAGTGTTGAATTTTCATTGATCTTGTCGATGTCCTCACCGATCCCGAAGACAGCCGGTAAACCGATAGAGCGGGCCATGATTGCACTATGCGATGTCTTGTTCCCTTTTTCGGAACAAAGCGCGAGAATTTTATCCTTCTTTAATTGTGCGGCTTCCGATGGGTTTAATTCCCCGACGACTAAAACTGCAGGATTCTCCGGTTCCGGATGCTTTCTCCTGACTCCCGTCAGCCTGCTGATCACTTGCGATGAAATATCCATAAGATCTACTTCGCGATCCCGGACAAGCTGATCGCCGAGTGATTTATATGAAACGATCATTTCCCGAATTGCCGATTGCCACGCGGCTTCGGCGTTGATCGCTTCCTTGAAGATGATATCCCGCGTACGTTCTATCAGTGCCGGATCGTTCAGGTACAGAAGGTGAGCTTCGAAGATTGAGGCATCGTACCGATCCATTGATGTGGAGCTCTTTTGCCTTAAACGTTCAATGTCGTTTTTAACTTCATCTATCGCATGCAGGAATCTCGTCATTTCAGTATCGGGAGAGGGAGCCACATATTCGGGGATGTCCGGTATGTGCGGACGATAGATATATGCCGGTCCGATCGCAATACCGGGTGAGGCCGCAATACCGCTGAGTATATTAGCCCTGCGTTCCGGTGTCATTCTTTCTTCCTCTTCTTTCAGCGGGAATGAAATGAACTCAGGTTCTTCCTCGTTAAAATTCGACTCTATGAGTTTTTTCAGTGCAAGAATCGAATCCCCCGCATCGATTCCCGACGAAGCGATCATAATCTTGTTTCCATGTCGTACTCCGAGCGTGATGATCTGATTAATGCTTTTTGCATTCACGAAGTCGGTATTCTTACTGAGATTTTTTACAAAAATTTCGGAGGAAAATTTGTTTGCGGTGCTTACGAATTTTGCCGCCGGTCTGGCATGTAATCCTAACCTGTTGCGGACAGGCAAAACGATTTCCTGTGTTGATTCCTTAAAAATCGATTTCGTTTCTGAATCATCCTTTGTCGTATTGTCGATCCCTAATTGTGAGGCTTTTGCCTGCAGTGCATTGCGTGCTTCAAAAAGTATGTCATCAATATCGCTGCCGCCTGCTATCTGTACAGCCGCGGAGATAACACCCTCGACAAGAGGAGCTTCGCATAGATAGATATTTTTCTTTTGATCGGGAGGGAAAAAATCGATTGCCGTTTCAGTGCTCAGGATCGCGCTGCCAAGATCCATAAAGACGATCACTCCGTCGTCGCTGTAGATCGATTCAATGGCTTGAAATATCTGACTTGTATCCGTACCGAGAGAGTTACCGGGTGCATCGATACCGGCGGCGACGGCAATAGGTACTTTTTCCTGAGTCATTTGCATCGCTAATTCCCGGACACCTTCTCCGAGGTTTTTACTGTGAGAGACTATAACTATCCCGATCATATTATTCCTGTGCGTTTAAAAATAGTACTTACCCGGATATAAACACGTCGTGTAATGCTTTGAGAATATAAAAAGCAGATGTTGCACCGGGATCCTGATGGCCGGTGCTCCGTTCGCCGAGATAACTTGCCCTGCCTTTTTTAGCCACAAGCGGTATCGTGTGCTTCATACCTTCCTCGGCCGATTGGACCGCATCCTGCATTGCTGCCGTTATATCTTTACCGTCGCGCAACGATTTTTTCAACGCTTCAACGCCGGGTTGCAGACTGTCAATAATTGTTTTATCTCCCGGGTTGGTTTTTCCCCGTTTGATGAGTCCTTCCGTGCCTGCTTCAAGTAATGCGACGATATCCTGTGGAGAAAGCTCCTTTTTCGAGTTAATTGCTTTCGCGGCCTGTAAATAAAACGTGCCATAGAGCGGCCCCGCAGCGCCGCCGACACTTGAGATAAGCACCATCCCAACCATGTTCAGCATTGATCCTATGTCTTTGTCTTCGAAGGTGGTTATCCTGCTCATGACTTTTTTAAATCCCCGGTCCATATTGCTTCCGTGATCCGCATCTCCAATAGCTCTGTCCAGATCGGTCAGGTAATCCTTGTTATCTTCTATATATTGAGCGGTGAGCCTGATCCAGGTCAGTGTATCTTTATACGTGAACATATAAATTCAGTGCATTGCGATGTTGATAGCAAGGAAACAATTATTTATGTATATAATTAATTGGTGGGTTATTTGCAAGTATTACAAATATGCGGGAATATCGCTGGCGTTGCATAGTCCCACCAAATAGCCGACGGGTAGACGTAGCCCTAAAAAGATTAAACCACCAAGAACACAAAGAATTACACAAAGGACACTAAGATTTTATTATAATTAATTTTCTTTGTGCCTATACGCCGAAGTGAATTCACTATTAACGGGTTGGAAGAGATTGCTTATCTGACAACGCTGCTATCAGATCATAAGTGATCTGTCAATCATCTTCAATCCAGTTAAATGTTTTCTCAACCGCCTTCAACCACCCTTTGAAGAGTTTATCGCGCTCAGCGGCATTCATTTTCGGTTCCCATGTTTTATCGATTTGCCAGTTATTCCGCAGATCGTCCGGGTTTTCCCAGTATCCGACGGCAAGACCGGCTGCGTAGGCTGCTCCAAGCGCAGTAGTTTCGGAAACAACCGGTCGCACAACCGGTACACCCAATATGTCCGCCTGAAACTGCATGACCAGGTCGTTGACGACCATCCCGCCGTCCGCTTTTAAGCTTTTCAGTGCTACACCCGAATCTTTATGCATAGCATTCACCACTTCTTTTGTCTGATAAGCCGTTGCCTCCAAAGCCGCACGGCACAGGTGCTCTTTACGGATGTATCGCGATAAACCGACGATCACGCCCCGTGCATCGGACTTCCAGTATGGAGCAAACAGACCTGAGAATGCCGGAACGATGTATACACCTCCGCTATCCTCAACTTTGTTTGCAAAAACCTCAATCTGATGCGATGATTCGAAAAAGTTTAGATTATCACGCAGCCATTGTACCAGCGCACCGGTGATTGCGATGGAACCCTCGAGTGCATAGACGGCCGGTTTATCTCCCATCTTATAAGCCACCGTTGTTACAAGCCCGCTTTTCGAATGAACGATCTCCGTGCCGGTGTTCAATAACAGGAAGCATCCGGTTCCGTATGTGTTTTTAGCTTCGCCGACTGAGAAACATGTTTGACCGACTACCGCTGCCTGTTGATCTCCGAGGTTGCCGCAGACCGGGATTTTTTCCGGTGTGTACCCCCATACATTGGGATCGCTTGACGGCCGGATATCGGGCAGCATCTGTCGCGGTATAGACAGTATTTTCAGTATATCATCATCCCATTCCAGTTTTTTCAAATCCATGAGCATGGTACGGCTTGCGTTCGTTACGTCGGTGACATGCGCGCCTCCATTGACGCCGCCGGTCATATTCCAGATCAGCCATGTATCGATGTTGCCGAATAATGCATCCCCCTTATCTGCCGCTTCACGCACGCCGTTTATGTTATCGAGTATCCACGTAACTTTCGGACCTGAAAAATATGTTGCAAGCGGTAGACCTGTTTTTGATCGGAAACGGTCCTGTCCGCCGTCGATTGCAAGTTCATTACAGATTTTATCGGTACGTGTATCCTGCCACACGATTGCATTGTAATAGGGTTTACCCGTTTTCCTGTCCCAGACGACCGTCGTTTCACGCTGATTTGTCACTCCGAGGGCAGCAATACCGGTCTCTTTCAGGTTTGCTTTTTTCAGAGCGTTTTTCATAACGCTCCTGGTCTTTTCCCATATCTCTATCGGGTCGTGTTCAACCCATCCCGGCCGGGGATATAGTTGTTCGTGTTCCTGCTGATCGATAGCGATCACCTCACCGCTATGATTAAATATCATTGCCCGCGTGCTTGTTGTTCCCTGATCGACAGCCAAAATATATGTGGACATTATTGCCTCCTGTCTGGTTGTATCAGATACCCCATTTCAGTGCGGGTGTTTTCACGGGTGCGTCGAATAAACGTATCATTTCATCGTCAGCTTTAAGCAGGGTAATTGAACACCCCTGCATCTCGATTGATGTTATATATGGACCGATAAGGTTCCTGACGATTTTCAATCCTTTCTTATCCGAAATCTCAGCAACCTTTCGATATACACCATAAAGTTCGGATACCGGTGTACCCCCCATACTGTTCACAAAAACGATGACGGTATCGTTTTTTGTGAACGGTGGATCCGTTCGTTCAACTTCAATCCACTCTTCTTTCTCATCATCCCATTCCCGCAGATAGCGTGTGTATGGTTTGTCTTCGATAATTGCAAGTGTCATTTCCTCGACGATCTCATCGGCCGGTTTGATTTCGGTTCGTCGTACTCCCGGTTCACCGTGAATACCGATGCCGATTTCGATTTCGTTATCGGCAAGTTTAAATGATGGTTTA
>Ga0209498_1000904_pt1 | contig 18326 bp, 10 predicted proteins | sample WalLakDeSediment_FD_184131 | JGI IMG/M metagenome (GOLD analysis project Ga0209498, IMG submission 184131) | Lake sediment microbial communities from Walker lake, Nevada to study Microbial Dark Matter (Phase II) - Walker Lake 11/02/13 Deep... | ecosystem: Environmental > Aquatic > Freshwater >... | reverse complement strand
CATGGTCAGCGGCAGCAATTTCCGCACGGCATGCGGACGCACGTGGGCCGAAGACAGGTCTGAGCAACTCGGCATGGGGATCGCTTCCTCTGCGGAATCTGGCCGTTCAGGGCGGGAGAAGTACCGCTCGGCCAGCGCTCGGGTCAAGCCCCATCCTGTGCCGCGATCCCGACCTCGCTGAACCCCCGCAGGTTGCCCGTTTTCACAGGCGGGCCGTCTCACTCGCGGCGGCGACGGCCGCTTGGTGGCGGGTGACGGCCTTCTCCACCGTGTCGAGCAGCTGGTCAACGCGGAACGGCTTGAAGAGCACGAGGTCGATCCCCGCCTGGCGGGCCTTCACGATCGAGTGACCGGGGTCGTAGCCGAAGCCCGTCATGAGCACGAGCGGCACGTGGGCGAGCAGTTCCTGGAGCCGCAGGAGCAGTTGATATCCGCTGATGTCGGGGAGGCGGATGTCGGAGATGATCACGTCGTAGTCTTCGCCCGCATCCCCTTTGACACTATCTCTTTTCACACTATCTCTTTTGACACTGTCGGCCCGCACCATGAGCACGGCCTCGGCGCCGTCGCGGGCCGTCTCGACCGTGGCCCCGCACCGCTCCAGGAGCGCATGGGCCGCGGCCCGCACCTGCTCGTCGGCGTCGACGACGAGGATCCGGCGGCCGACGAGCGAGCGGCGGCGGTCGCCCTGCCGCTTCTGCACGTGGGCCGAACTCGGTGCCATCTGCTCGCCCACCCGCTGGATGACCTGCTTGATGTCGCGGGCGTTCCGCAGGATCCGCTGGAGCCGCTCCACGACATCGGCATCGTGGCCGATGTATTTCTCCATCACGCTCACGGCGTCGTTGAGGATGTCGTCGACCGGCAGGGCGACGGCGCCGTGGATCGCCTCGATGCTCTCGGCCGCGGTGGAGGCCTTCTCGGCCACGAGCAGCTCGAGCGTGTTGAGGGCGGCGGCGACGTCGCGCGAGAAAATCTCCAGGAACTGCAGGTCGGTGTGGGAGAAGCCCCCCGGCTCCGGGCTCTCGACATTGAACGTGCCGATCACCTGATCGTGAAGCATGAGCGGCACGGTGAGCGAACTCTTGGCCCCCTTGAAGCCTTCCAGGTAGAGCGGGTCTTTCGTCGTGTCGCTGCAGAAGTAGCTCAGGCCCGTCGCGGCCACGTAGCCCGTGACGCCGTTGTTCTCGGGCCGGGCATGGAGGATCCGAACCTCGGCCTCGGGCTGCATCCCCTCGGCCAAGAGAGGCTCGAGGCGGCCCGTCTGCGGATCGAGGAGGCGGATCTCCACCACATCGAACTGGAGCAGGTCTTTCGAGTAGTGGAGGATGTTGCTCTTGAGGAGTTCGATCCGCTCGGCGACGGTCATGTCGGCGAGCTCGGCCGGCGAGAGATCGGCGAGCGTCTGGCCGGCGGCATGGATCGCGGCCCGCTTCTGCTGCTCGAGGATCGTGTGCGTCACGTCGCGGACCGCGACGACCACCCGCGACTCATCATCCCCGAACGCAGCCGAGGACTGCATGTCAAAGTAGCGGACCGACTCCCCGCGGCCGCCGCCGGCTGATGGCCCCAGGCTGCCGCCGGCCGATGACCCCAGGCTGCCGCCGGCCGATAAACTGCGGACGGTCACACTGCCCGGACGCCCCGCGGCCACGGCCGCCGTGAAGGCGTCGAGATCGCCGGCGGCGGTGCCACTCGCTGCCAGCACGGCGAACAACTGCTGGCCCAGGGGCCGGCCGCACCCGCACCAGTCGGCGAAGCGATCGTTGGCCCAGAGGACGACGCCCGCCGGGTCGACCACGGCGATACCGTCGGGGAGATGTTCGAGGATGACGCCTCTCGACGCGTCCTCCGCACCTCCGTTCAACTCCGCCACCAGGCAGCCTCCAGCGCCAGCAAGTCAACTCACAGAAAGTATAAATTCCTGACTGCAGGCCGCCAAATGGCCCTGCGGCGTTGTCGGCCCGACGCCGCTTTCTATACTCCCAATGGCGGTAAACAGTTCCGCCCCCCGGCATCAGAGGTCCCTTCGTGAGCGACACTTCCCCGACCCCCACCTTTCTTGCCCGCCATCAGTTCCTGATCTACCGGCTCTTCTCCCTCTCCGGGCTCGTGCCGATCGGGGCGTTCCTCGTCGTCCATCTGCTCACCAATGCGTCGATCCTCGGGGGGGCGGCGTCGTTTCAGTCGCGGGTCGATCTCATTCATTCGCTCGGGCCCCTGCTCGTGCCGATCGAGTGGGCCTTCATCTTCTTGCCGATGCTGTTCCACGCGACGGTCGGCTTTGTGATCATCGCCAACGGGCTGCCCAACGTCGGGTCGTATCCCTACGTGGGCAACGTCCGCTACACGCTCCAGCGGGCCACGGGCATGATCGCCTTCGCTTTCATCATCTGGCACGTGATGCAGCTGCACTGGCTGGGCAAGCCGTTCGGCGGCGGCCAGTTCGACCCGCATCACGCCTCGAGCTCGGCGGCGGTGGCCCTGGCCTCGCCGCTCGTCGCGATCCTCTACGCGATCGGCGTGCTCTCGACGGTGTTCCACTTCGCCAACGGCCTTTGGACTCTCGGCATCACCTGGGGGCTGTGGACGAGCCCGGCGGCGATGCGGCGGGCCAACGCCGTGAGCGTGGTCGTGGGCGTCGTGCTCGCGGCCGCCGGCCTGGGCGCGCTCGGCGGCATGCGGAACGTCGATGTCGAGCAGGCGCGGGCGACCGAAAAACGGATGGATGACGTGCGCCGAATGCTCGAGGGCCAGGAACCACTGCCGGGGGCCCCGACGGCCACCCGCATCTCGCATCACAACGAAGAGAGGTGAGACGATGTCCCAGTCGAAGACTTCGCAGCCGAGAGTGCTCGTGGTGGGGGGCGGTCTCGCCGGGCTGTCGGCCACGATGCGGCTCGCCGAATTGGGCGTGGCCGTCGATCTGATCAGCCTGGTGCCGGTGAAGCGGTCGCACAGCGTGTGTGCCCAGGGGGGCATCAACAGCGTCAACGCCCTCACGCGGCAGCAGGGCGACAACGAGTGGACGCACTTCGACGACACCGTCTACGGCGGCGACTTCCTCCAGCATCAGCCGCCGGTCAAGGAGATGGCCGAGTGGGGCCCGCGGATCGTCGACCTCATGGACCGCCTCGGCGTGCCCTTCAACCGCACGCCCGAGGGCTTCCGTGACCAGCGGCGGTTCGGCGGCACGCTCTACAAGCGGACGAGCTTCGCCGGGGCGACGACCGGCCAGCAGCTGCTGTACGCCCTCGACGAGCAGGTCCGCCGCCGCGAGGTCGAGGGGGCGGTGACGAAGTGGGAGTTCTGGGACTTCCTCGCGCCGGTGCTCGACGACGAGGGCCGCTGCCGCGGGGCGATCTGCCAAGACCTCGTGACGATGCAGTTCCGCGCCTTTTCTGCCGACGCGGTGGTAATCGCCAGCGGGGGCTGCGGCCTCCTCTATGGCCGGTCGACGATGTCGACCGTGTGCACCGGCAGCGCCGTCAGCCGGGCCTATCGGGCCGGCGCCTGGTATGGTAACGGCGAGTTCATCCAGGTCCATCCCACGGCGATCCCCGGCGCCGACAAGCTGCGGCTCATGAGCGAGAGCGCCCGCGGCGAGGGGGGCCGCGTGTGGGTGCCGCGGAAGCCGCAGGATCCCCGCGATCCGCGGGACATCCCCGAGGCCGAGCGGAGCTACTTCCTCGAGGAGCGGTATCCCAAGTACGGCAACCTCGTGCCCCGCGACATCGCCACCCGCGAGATCTTCGACATCTGCACCACCGAAGGACTCTCGGTGGAGAAAGACCGCTTCTGCGTCTATCTCGACCTCACGCACATCCCGCGGGAAACGCTCGACCGCAAGCTCGGCGGCATCCTCGAGATCTACGAGAAGTTCCAGGGTGTCGATCCGCGGGCCGTGCCCATGAAGATCTTTCCGGCCGTCCACTACTCGATGGGCGGCCTGTGGGTCGACTACGAGCGGAGCGCCGACGGGGGCATGGTGGAAGGCGATATCCGCAACCAGCAGACGAACATCCCCGGCCTCTACGCGATCGGTGAGTGCGACTACCAGTATCACGGCGCCAATCGGCTGGGGGCCAACTCGCTGCTCTCCTGCATCTTCACCGGCCTGTTCGTGGCCCCCACGCTGCAGGCCGTCTGCCAGAGCGGGAAGGGCCGCGCCGGCGACACATCGCGGCTCTTCGAGGCCTCCTTGCGCCGAGAAGAGGAGCGGCATCGCGACCTGCTCGCCCGCACGGTGGGTGACGAGAATCCCTACGACCTCCACCAGCAGCTCGGCATCGTGATGACCCGCGCGGCCACGGTCGTGCGCCGCAACGAGCAGCTCGAGGCGGCCTATGGCGAGGTCTGTGATCTCGAGGCCCGCTGGCAGCGGTGCGCCGTGTCGGACACGGGCAACTGGACCAACCAAAACGTCGTGTTCACGAAGTCGCTCGGCGACATGTTCCCGCTAGCGAAGGTGATCCTCAAAGGCGCGCTTTTGCGGGACGAGTGCCGCGGGGCCCACTTCAAGCCCGACTTCGCCATGCCCGGCATCGCCGCGACTGACCCGGTCGGCCAGCGTGCCGAGGCCGAGGCCTGGTGCGACCGGTTCGAGGCCAACACCGCAAAGTGGCTCAAGTCGACGATCGCGGAGTGCCAGGCCGACGGCAGCCCGAAGATCACCTTCCAAGACGTCGACACGTCGCTGATTCCCCCCCGGCCGCGGCTGTATGGCCTCGTCGGGGGCGACGTGATCGAAGAGGTCTGGAAGGAACGGCAGGCAGCCGCCGACCGCAACGGCCATGCCAGCGGAGCCCGCCAGGCGGTGGCGGCCGCGACCTGACCCGCTCAGCACACAATGGCAGCCAACAACACAGCATCCTTCCGTACAGCACCCTTCCGTACAGCACCCTTCCGTACAGCACCCTTCCGTACAGCAAACCATTGCAGAGGGAGAAACCAGCGATGATCAAGGCAGTCGATCCCCACGAAGGTGTTCCTCACGGCAGTGTTCCTCACGGCAGTGACTCTCATGGCAGTGCTTCCAACGGGCACTCCAACGGCCATGCTGCCGAGAAGCGGATTCGCGTGCGGGTGTTGCGGCAGGACGTGTCCGGTGGCGAAAGCTACTGGGAGCGGTTCGAGGTGCCCTACGAGCCGAACATGAACGTGATCAGCGTCCTGCAGCGGATCGCGGCCGGCGCGCGGTCGCAGGACGGCCGCCGCGTGCCCCCCGTGGCCTGGGACTGCTGCTGCCTCGAGGAGGTCTGCGGGTCCTGCACGATGCTCATCAATGGCCGCACCCGGATGGCCTGCTCGGCGCTCGTCGACAAGCTCATGGTCGAGGACGGCGAGGAGATCGAGCTGCGGCCGATGTCGAAGTTTCCGGTCGTTCGCGATCTCGTGGTCGACCGCCGGCGGCTGTTCCGCGCTCTCGAGAAGGTGAAGGCCTGGGTGCCGGTCGACGATTCCTACGACCACGGCCCCGGCCCGCGGATCTCGCCGGAGAATCAGGAAGACGCCTATCCGCTCTCGACCTGCATCAGCTGCGGCTGCTGCCTCGAGGCCTGCCCACAGTTCACGAAAGTGGAGCCGGTGCGACGCGAGGACGAGTCTGCCGAGGATTTTGCCACGCGGCGAAAAGCGGCCTTCGATGAAGGCTTCATCGGCGCCCACGCGATCAGCCAGACGATGCTCTTCAACTCGCACCCGACGGGCAAGATGATCGCCGACGAGCGACTCGAGGCGTTGACGGGGGCCGGCGGCCTCCAGATGTGCGGCAACGCGCAGAACTGCGTGGCGGTCTGTCCGAAGCACATCCCGCTCACGCGATCGATCGCCCGGGCGGGCCGGGCCGCCACGGTCTGGGCGATCAAGAAGCTCTTCGACCGCTGAGGCGGGATTTGCCGCGGATTGAGGGGCATGGTATTCTCAAAGCCTCTGTTCACCCATCTTTTGTTCGGGAACTTCCAACCTCGTGTCTGTTGAATCCCGGGGCCGCCCCGCCCGCACCCCGCACCCTGATCCTTCCCAGCCGGCAAGCGCAGCTTCTCTGAGCGACGACGCCCCGAACGGCTTCGAGTCACTCGGACTGTCCGCCTCGTCGATGGCCGCCGTCCGGCAGGCCGGCTACTCCCAGCCGACGCCCGTTCAGGCTGGCCTCATTCCCCGCGCCCTCGCCGGCGTCGACGTCCTCGGCCAGGCCCGCACGGGCACCGGCAAGACCGCGTCGTTCGTGCTCCCGATTCTCGAGCGGGTGCTCTCGCCCGGTCGCGGCGGTGGCCCGCGGGCGCTCGTGCTCGTGCCCACCCGCGAGTTGGCCGTGCAAGTGAAGGGCGAGTTCGAGAAGCTCGCCCACGGCACGAAGACCCACTGCGTGGCCGTCTACGGCGGTAAGCCGATCAAGGGCCAGATCGACAAGCTCGCCAAGCATCCGGCCGTCGTCGTCGGCACGCCCGGCCGCATCCTCGATCACCTGAGCCGCGGCACGATCAATCTCTCGGGCCTCGAGATCGTCACGCTCGACGAGGCCGACCGGATGCTCGACATCGGCTTCCGGCCCGACATCGAGAAGATCCTCCGCCGCTGTCCCGAGAGCCGGCAGACGCTCCTCCTCTCCGCCACGGTGCCGCCACCGGTGCAGACAATCGCAGCGCGGTACATGCGCGACCCCGAGATCATGGATTTCTCGGTCAACGAGCTGGCAGTGGAGACGATCGAGCAGCGGTATTTCACGGTCGATCCCACGCGAAAGTTCGATCTGCTCGAAAAGCTCCTGGAGCGGGAGCAGCCCAGGCAGGTGATCGTCTTCTGCCGCACGAAGCGGGGCGTCGACAAGATCCACGACAGATTGGCTCGCAGGTTCGCCCGCCAGACGCGGGGCGGCGCCGAAGCCGTCGCCTGCATCCACGGCGACCTCTCGCAGGGCGTTCGCGACCGGGTGATGCGGGAGTTCCGCGAGGGCTCGGTGAAGGTGCTCGTGGCCACCGACGTGGTGGGCCGCGGCATCGACGTGTCGAGCGTGTCGCACATCGTCAACTACGACATTCCCGAATTCTGCGACGACTACGTCCACCGTGTGGGCCGCACCGGCCGCATGGGCCGCGAGGGCATCGCCTTCTCGTTCGTGGCGCCCGAGGAAGGGCCACAGCTGACGCGGATCGAACTGCGGATCGACAGGCTCCTGCAACGCGATGAGATCGCCGGCTTCGAAGCCTTCGACCGCCGTCCCCGGGCCACGGCCCAGGTGCAGGCGATGCCGACCGGCGGCTTCGACCGGGTCGCCCAGGAGAACAACGCGGCGGCCGCTCCCATGGAGCCCGAGCCTCCCAAGAAGCCTTCGTCCGCGAGCCTGCTCGGCAAGGGGCGCGGGCCGAAGCGGCATCGCCGGGCCCTGTAGGCGCTGCCAGTCCAGCAGAGTCCGTCCAGCGGCAGCAGGCAGAACGATGGACGCCAGAAGGATGAACGGCGAAAGGATGGACGGACGGCGGGGGCGGGCACTCAAGCAGCGGCTGGAGAGCCTCGCCGACGCCGGCGTTACCGCCCTGCCAAAGCCTGGCCGCCGCCCGGCCCAGACCACACGCGGATCGGCCGCGACCGCACCGGCCGCCAGCGAGACGCGTGAGAACGTCGCTGCCGGAGCCCCATCCCTCGCGATCCTCCGGCAGCAGGTCGTGGGCTGCACGAGGTGCACGGAACTGGCCGCGACGCGCACGCAGACGGTGTTCGGGGTCGGGCCTGACAATCCCCGGCTCGTGCTCTTCGGCGAGGCCCCCGGGGCCGACGAGGATGCCAGCGGCGAGCCGTTCGTGGGCCGCGCCGGCCAGCTCCTCACGAAGATCATCGAAGCCTGCACGCTCCGCCGCGAGGATGTCTACATCATGAACGTCCTCAAGTGCCGGCCGCCGGGCAACCGGCAGCCGCTGCCCGACGAGGTGGCCAACTGCCGGCCGTTCTTCGAGGGGCAGTTCGCGGCCCTGCGTCCGGAGTTCATCTGTTGTCTGGGCACGACGGCCGCCCAGTCCCTGCTCCAGACGACCGAGCCGATCGGCAAACTCCGGCACCGCTGGTTCGAGTATCGCGGCGCGCAGGTGATCTGCACGTATCACCCGTCGTACCTGCTGCGGAACCCGGCCGCGAAGCGGGACGTGTGGGACGACATGAAGACGCTCATGGCGAAGATGGGCGTCACGCTCTGACGCGCTCAGGCGGTGGCGAGCGTCGTCCAGCCGCCGCCGGGACAGTAGCGGTGCCAGCCGCCGTCCTCGGGGTCGTAGGCCACCAGGTGCACCCAGCGGTTGTCGTAGAAGTGCCGGAGGATCTCGTGCTTGGCCACGAGCGCCTCGATCCGGCTGCGGGGGGCCTCGATCACGGAGAGCAGCCGGAGCGGCTCGTGGTAGGGCATGTCGCCACTGAGCACCGTCTGCGTGGGAAGGCCCGCCTGGAGATCGCTCCACGGGCCCATCATCACGCCGATCCGGCCCACCACGTTGTGGTAGATCTTGCTGCCCGCGCCGCTGATGAGCGGATCGGAGGCGGAGAAGTAATGCTCCATGTTGATCCACTGGGCCACCGCCTGCGGGGCCGTGAGGAGCACCTCCAGCAGATTGTTTTCCGGATCCTCACGGTAGTCGTAGGAATGGAGAAACGTGCGGCCGCGGAGGTCGAGCCCGCGGGTGAGCGCGCGGCGGCCGATGATGAAGGCGGCGTTGCCGGCCAGCCCCCACTCGGGCCGCACCTGGCTCCAGTCGACGCTCCGACGGCGGACGATCGTCGCCGCCCGGCGGCGGTCGATCTCCCCGGCTGTGAGCAGTTCGGCCACGTCAGGCAGCGTGCGGCACCGCTCCTGGGCGTTGAGCTCCGTGGCCCGGGCGAGGTCAGCCCGCAGCCGCGCGAGGTCGTCGCGGTGGGACGGGGGGACGTCCTCGACATCCTCGATAGAAATCTCATCGGTCGTCGTGTCCATCTGGCCCGCCAGGAACCAGGTGTCGGTGGGGATGTCGAGCCCCGCCTCGCGGAGCCGCGACCGCACCGCCGGGTTGTTGGCCATGTCGGCCAGGGTGCGGGCGTTGCCCCGTCCCTCGTTGCCACCGCAGGCCCCGCAGTCGAGGGCGGCCGAGAAGGGGTTGTTGTCGGTCGTGCTGCCGTGACCGCAGAACAACACCAGCCGGGCGAAGTTTTTCGTCAGGCCCATCATCTTGAGGGCCAGCGTCACCGTCGCCACCTGCTCGTCGAGCGTGTAGCCAATCCGCTCGATCGAGCCGGTGTCGTGGGCATGCTCATGGGCGAGGGCCGCGAGCGCCGCCGGCTCGGCCGGGGGCTCGACGGTCAGGGTCGTCTCGATCGGCGGCATGATCAGCCTCTTGAGCGTCTTCAGCCAGCCGGCATAGAGCAGCGGGGCGAGCGTCTTGCCCACGATCGGCAGGCCGTAGAACCACCCCAGCGATTCCACCGTGATGTAGGGCGTGACAACGTTTTCCTTGAGGTCGTGAAGCAACTCGTGGCCGGCGTGGAGCAGGGCCGCGCCACGGCGGTTGGCCTTCACTGTCGGGGCGCTCGGAATCTTGGGCACCTCGCAGACGCGGTTCCGCGCTGACACGATCACCGGATACTGCTCGGTGTCGTGGTGACGGCCCCAGGCCCGGTAGGAGATGAAGCAGGCGAAGAAGCCGGCGAACCCGAAGGTCTCGTGGTTGCCGACCGCCTCGAGGTTCCGCCGAAACGGCTCGCTGCGGACGTCGATGCAGTAGACCGACTGCGAGTCGGGCCGCCGCGGCGGGGCGTCGGTTCCCTGCCGCACCCGGGTGCGCAGGCTCGCCAACAGCGGCTCCTGGTAGCCGGCCTCGAAGGCCTCGAGCCAGATCGGTCCGTGCTCCGTTTCGGGAAACTCCTCCATCCAGGCATGGGCCTTGGCGAGTTCCTCAGGCCGGCTGTCGGGCGCCTGGCCGCCATCGATCCCCACGGCCTTTGCCAAGCCGAGCAGCCGGCGTGCGATCCCGCGGCGGGACGCGTCGAGTTCGCGGGGCATCACCTCGCGGTCATGGGCCGCAGCCAGTGCGCTCCAGCGATCGCCCGACGCGGCCGTGAGCCGGTCGACCTCGCGGGCCAGGCCGGCGGGCAGCCGCCCCGCCATCCGCCGCCGCCGCAGGCCGTATTCGTTCGGGCGATCCCGCATGAAGGCATCGGCGGCATCGAACCGCCCGGCGATGCCCAGTTCGCGGCGGCAGGCCGCGCGGACGAGTTCCCGCTCGTACCAGAGGCGGACGGCGAGGTACTGCACGAGATCGACGGGGTTGGCCCGCTGCCAGGCATAGGTCGGCGTGCTGCTGCGCCACTTGAGAAACGCCGCCCATCCCTGGAGCGGTCCCATCTGGAGCGCGAAGTAGTCGCGGCGCCCTTCCGGCGACACGCCGAGCACGTCGAGATGCTCGAGCACCGCATCGCCCGGATCGTCGGGCAGGGCCGCGATCTTGTGGCGGGCATCGGCGATGCCCGCGGTCGTCCACTCGCGGGCCGCGAGCGCCTTCCAGGCGGCGTAGAAGCCCAGCCCGCGGTCGGGCATCTCGTAGGCCGCCTGCCCCTCGTCGATGAAGGTCGCGATCCACTTGACCAGTTGATCATCGGTCTCGTTCACGATCCTGGTGCCGAGCAGGGCGTCGCACCAGCCCGAAAGCGTGACGGTGCGGCCGAGCGCCGCCCGATCGGCGGCGGCGAGTTCGGCGAACGTTTCGGCATGCCCGACGCCCGCCTCTTCCAGCCGCGGCACGAGCCGGTCGATCCGCTCCTCGTCGCCACCCGGGAGACGGGCGTCGAGCGGTTCCACCCGCGGTTCGCAGAGACCCGCGGCCAGGCAGGCCTCGAGCACCTCGGCATGCGTCACCCGCCGGCCGGCCAGCGCCGCATACTCGTCCCGCACCCGCGGCCGGACCGCCGCGGCGAGGTGCTCGCGGGTGATCCGCCCGCTGGCCAGGTAGCGGCGATACATGTGATCCGGCAGGTACCCACGCGTTTTCAAAAACTGCATGCTCGCGGCCACGGCTTCGCCAAAGGGCCGGATGCGAAGGTGGTCGAGCGGGTTGTGGTGGACGAACGTCCGCATCGGCCAGTACTGGCTGACGACGAGCGTCGCCTCCTGAACGTCGGCGTTGAGCTCGGGATGCTTCGTGGACTGAAACTGGAGCCTCTTCATCGCTGCACCTCCTCGAGCCCGGCATCCAGGACGATCGTGGGGGCGGGTGGCTCGGGCCGGGCCAGCATGCCGCCCGGCAGGAGCCCGACCACCGCCAATAACAACACGTACGTGGCCAGGGCAATCAGCTCCTGCGGCACAAGGTCAGTCTGGGCCAGTTCGGGCCGGTCGGGGCCGAAAATCACCCGGTGAATCATGCCGATCACGTACCACGACGCCGCCAGCCAGACGACGAGCACGATCCCCAGGCCGCCCCAGGCCGCCAGCGGCAGCTCGATGGCCTGGCTCACGAAGCCGGTGAACGGGCCGAACGGCGGCAGCCCCATCGCCGCCAGCCCGAGGAGATACGAAAGCGTTGCAAACTTCGGCATCCCCTTGACGAGGTTGCTCACGCCCCGCGGGTCGAGCGCGTCGCCATACCGCGACCGCACCACCTGCCAGGCCGCCAACAGGCCGCCGGCCGCGAGGGCCACGCCCGCCACGTAGACCGTAGCCGCCGGGATCTGTGGTCCCGACGTGCCTGCGGCGAACCACCAGGCCAGCGACAAGAGCGACACGCTGCCGAAGGCCACCATCCCACGGAAGTCGGTCCGCACGAGCGCCCGCACGGCGGCCCAGGCGGCGCCGGCCAGGGCGAGCCAGCCGATCCCGGTCCAGAGATCCCCTGGCAGATCGCTCAAGAGCGTGACCGCCGAGTGCAGACCCACCAGCGGCAGGGCCACCGCCAGAAACCCGGCCGTGCTGCCGGGCAGCCGGGTCAGGCTCGCGGCGTAACCAGCGTGGAAGGGCACCAGTGGTAAGAGCGGCACGCAGGCCGCGAGCGCCGCCCAGGGGCCAAGCCGCTCGTCGGCCGACCGCACGAGGAGCAAGCCCGCCAAGCAGACAACGAGCGCCCCCATGCCCCACCAGGCGACTGGCTCGAAGTTCGACCGCTCCCGCACGAGCAGGAAGATCACCACCATGATGAGCGCCGCCTTGCAGGCATGCTGCCAGATGTCCGCCCCGGCCAGGCTGCCAAGCGCGAGGCCGAGGCAGAGGAGCGTCTCGAGCCACCAGAGCCGGTGACCGCGATGGGCCGGCTGGCCGAGGAGCGCCGCAGCGGCCGCCGCCGGCAGAATCGCGGCCGGCAGGAGGCCCAGCGGAGTGGCGGCAAACCGGGTGGCCACGAGGCCCACCCCCACGACGCTCGCCACGGCCACGGCGACACAGAAGGCCCGCAAGAGTCGGGCATTGCCCCAGAAGGCGAGCGCCGCCGCCACACCCGCCAGGGGCACGCCGGCGGAGAGCGCCGCCAGCGGCGCGTCGGCGATCCAGGCTTCCAGGCCGATTCCCGGCGATGCGATTCCCTGCATCAAGCACGATCTCCCCAGGCATCGATCCGGCGGGCTGCCCGCATGATCACGGTCCCGGCCCACTGCCAGGCCTCGTCGAGAAACAGTCGATTCGCGAGGATCACCCAGACTCGTTGCATGCCGTCGGCCGCCCACGTCGGCATTTCAATCGGCCGGCCCTGGGCCAGCCGGAAGAGGTAGTGCCAGCGAAACACGACGAGCACCGCCGCCGCGATCACGATCGCGTCGAACGCCCCCTTGGGCAGGGCGGCGGCCGCGAAGTAGCCGAGCACTTCCTGGTGGTCGGGATAGAGGAAGTGGGTGAACGACTCGACCGCCCACAGGTAGGCGAAGGCCGCGGTCACGAGCACCAAGAGCAGGCCCACCATCACGCTCAGCGACGAGATCGCCTGGACGCGGGCCAGCGTGGTGAGCGCCTGGGAGGCGGTCAGCCAGATGAAGAACAGGAAGATCACGTTGCCTTGCGACTCGAGCAAGGGCACGTGGAGGAGGTCATGGGCGACCAGCAAAATCACGAGCGGAATCAGAAGCATGGTCACGATCCCGAGCAGCCATGCCGGCCATGAGGCGGGCTGCGGGGGAGGCAGCCGGGGCGTGTCGGGAAAGACAGGCTCTTCGCGGGCCTTGTTGATCACGTTTCCGCAATGCAGGAAGACCGTCGCCTTGAAAAGCCCGTGGGCGACGAGATGGAACACGGCCAGGGAGAACGCCCCCAGCCCGCACTCCATCATCATGTAACCCATCTGGCCGATGGTCGAGAAGCCGAGCGTCTTCTTGATGTCGGTTTGCACGAGCATCATGGAAGCGCCGAGGATGGCAGTGACCGCTCCCACGACGAACGTGACGTGCAGTGCCGTGGAACTCGAGCCATAGAGTGGGGCCAGGCGGTTGATGAGAAATCCGCCCGCATTGATGATCCCGGCATGCAGCAGGGCATGCACCGGTGTCGGGGCGTAAAGCGAGCGGGGCAGCCAAATGTGAAGTGGGAACTGAGCTGACTTGCTCATGCCACCCACGAGCAGGAGCAGACTGATGGCCGTGGCGGCCGAGATCCGCCAGCCTGACACCGGCTCGAGCATGACCGGCGTCGCCACGGCCCGCTCCAGGAGCAGCGGGATGTCGAACGTGCCGAAGACCTGCCGGGCCAGAATGAGGCCCCCCAGGAAAGCCACGTCGCCGAGCCGCAGGAGCGTGAAGGTCCGAAATGCACCAAACAATGTGGGGGCGTGAGAATGGTTGTGGGCGAGCAGCGACAGCAGGAAGCTCAGGCACTGCCAAAACACGAAGAGCATCAGCAGGTTGGAGGCAGACCCCAGGCAGAGCAGGACGAACGTGGTGAAGGCGATCAGGGCCATGAACCGCCGCTCGAAGCGGTCTTGGTACATGTACCGCACCGAGTAGGCGTAGATGATCGTGCCCACCCCCGTCACGACCACCATCATCAGGGCGGCGAGGCGATCGATGTACAGCCCGAAGGGCAGGGCCAGGAGCGGGCTGCCGTCGGCGGCGGCGAGGTCGAGCCGCAGAGGCCCCTCACCGGCCACCCGCACGAGCGTCGCCACCGCGGCCAGAAAGGCCAGTCCGATCGGCCAGACAGCCAGCCGCGCCCGCCGGTGAAACGACGCGGGCCCGCCTGTGATCACGAGCAGGGTGGCCACCAGCGGCAGCACGACGACGAGCAGGGGCAGGACCATGACCGGCGACTCCGACAGGCCGGGAAGTCGTCGATCGTGCCGCGCACCACCGAGTTCGACCGCCCGAGGTCTGATGACGTGGAAGCCGCGAAACCGACTTCCCCTGTCGAAATCGTAACGTTCTCAGCCGCGGGCCCGCAATTCCAATCTGCTCGAATCCGCGCGCACCATCTCCACGGAAATCACGGAAACCCGTTTTTTCCAGGCGTATCTGTCAGTTCACTGCATTGTTTCAGTTCATCGCACGTCGGGCTGCCATTCGCGGTCGGCGGTCCAGCGGAAGAAGGCGTCGCCCTCGCGGACGACGAGATTCAGCCAGCCGTTGCTCACGAGATCTCGCACCATCGCATGCTTCTCGATGATCGACTGCACCGCGGTCCGCGGCGCTTCGATGAGCACGAGCAGACGCAGCGGCTCGTGCTGGAGCTTCTCGCCATCCCACACCGACTGCCAGGGCAGGCCGGTCATGAGGTCGCCACCGTTGCCCAGAAGCACACCGAGCTGCCCCGTGACGTTGTGGATCTGCTTGTTGCCGCTGCCGAAGGACCGGTTGTCGACCGCCGAGGCGAAGTACTGGAGGTTGATCCAGCTCGTCACGATCATCGGCGCCGTCATGATCAGCTCGAGCACCTTGAGCTCCGGATCCTTGGCGTGGTCGTAGTCGTGAAGGAACGTACGGCCACCCAGGTCGAGCCCGGCCGTCCGCCACCGCGGGGCGACGATGAAGCCGGCGTTTCCGGCGAGCCCCCATTCGGGCCGCACCTCCGACCAGTCGCGGCTCCGCCGGAAGATGTCGGTGATGCTGGCATCGCGAGCCGCATCGGCTGCCGGCCCCACGGCCCCGAGGATATCGGCCCCCGGCACGGGATCGGCCGCCACCGAGCCCAACCGCCGACTCCGCTCCAAACGGGTGCCAGCGCCGGCCCGAGCCAGCCAGGCCTTCACCGTGGCGAATTCCCGCGCATGATCGGCCGGCACGCTCTCCGTGTCGAAGAACCTCACCTCGTCGGTCGTCGTGACATGCACAGCCGGCACGAACCAGGTGTCGTCGGGCACATGGATGCCCCGCGCCGCGAGGCCGGCGCGCACGCCGGGATCGTTGAGAAGCGCCGCCGCCACTCGGGCGTTCGGCTCACCCGAATGACCGCCGCAGGCCCCGCAGTCGAGCCCCGACTTGTAAGGATTGTTGACGACGTCGGAGCCGTGCCCGCAGATGGCCACGATCCGCGCGAAGTCGCTCGTGAGCCCGAGGTTACGGAGCATTCCCGCGGCCAGGTCGACCTTTCGCTCGGGCGCCAGCCCGTCGGCGCCCCCGGCATGGAGGTCGGGGCCCAAGGCCGCGGCGGGCCGCCCACCAAGCCCGTCGGCATCGGCCCGCAGCACGGGCCGGGTCCAACCGAAGGAATCGCTGAGCAGCTTGGGCAGGTAGATCAGCCCCAGCGACTCCACGAAGGAGAAGCAGGAGGTGGCCGACGTCTGAAACGCCTTCCAGATCTTCCGGCCCAATCGCGCCGTCCGCCTCCGGGCGACCGCCGCGGCGTTGGCGGCATCGTCAGCGGTGAGCAGCCGCTCGTGCACCCGGAATCCCGGGGTGAGCAGCACGGGGCACTGAGCCGGCCCCTTGGCCGCTCCGAGCGGCACGATCTCGAGCGACATCGCGAAGAAGCCGGCGAAGCCGAACGTCTGGACGCCCTCGGCGACGGTCTCCAAGTGGCGGCGGAACACTTCCGAACGCACGTCGATGCAGAAGATCATCTGGAGCGTCCGGCGACCGGTGGCCGGGCCGGCACCCGCCGGCTTCGACCGGAGCGTGCCAGTGAGCCCGCGGCGATAGGCGACCTCGGCTGCGACCTGAAACAGATACCGGGCCGCCGCATGGCGGGGCGCGGTGGTCGCCTCGATGCCCGCCAGCACCCCGCCCTCGTGCCCATCCAGATCGGGCGTCGTGGCCAGTGGAACAAGCACGCCGGAGAGCGCGAGCACCTCCGGGTGCTTCGCCGCGATCGCTACATCGTAGGCCAGCCGCATCGCGAGCAGGCCGACGACATGCTCGTCGAACGTGCCGCTGTCGATCGCCTGCGCCTCCCAGAGACGATAGCGCAGATACGATGCCCAGCCGGCCACCGAAAACAGCTGGCAGAGCAGGAACTGCCGCCAGTGTGGCTCCGGAATGCCGAGCCGCTCGAGCATCACCGCGACGGCCGCCTCGGGCTCGGCCGGCAAGCTGGCGACGAACTCGCGGAAGCCGGGGAGGCCGAGCATCTCCATGCGATGGCTGAGCCGGGCCGATTCCCGCCAGGCCTCATAGAGCGGCAGGTGCCGCCACGGGCTCGGCCAGGCTGCCTGGCCCTTGTCGTAGTGGGCCGCACAGAGCCGGGAGATTTCCGTGACGACATGGCTCGACCAGCTGCTGCCCTGCAGGCGGTCGATCGCCTCGCTCACGGTGTGATACCGCCGCTCGGCCTCCACCAAACTCTCTCCGGCCGCCTCCGCAGTGGCAGACTCGGCGAGCGTTTCGATGAGTTCACGGGGCTCTAGGCCGGCGTAGACCTCCGGATATTCCTCGACGCACTGCCGCAGGGCCTGCTCGATGTCCGACGCCGTGATCTCACCCTGCTCGAAGCGGGCGAAGAGCTGTCGGGCCAGCGGCAGCATTTCGCAGTCGCGCACGTCGCGGAGCAAGCCCCGGGCGTCGAGAAATCGGGCGTGTGCGAGACCGAGAAACGGATTGACGGCGACATAATCCTCGAGCGGCCACACCGGCGGCACGATGCCACTCACGGCGGCGATCACGTCGGTGACCCGCTCCACCCGAGCCGGGGCTGGAACGGGAGAATCACCGAAAGACGACGGCACCAGCATGCGGGAGGGGGACGTCATGGCAGGAACCTCCGAAGGGGGGCGAAGGGCGAGCGGATGGAAGAAGACGCTGCAATTGGACGGTGCAATTGAACGATGCAATTGGACGGGGAACGGCAACCGACTCAGGGCACCGGCGCGTTCAGACCCCACACGCGGGCCGTGATCTGCCGGGCGGGGATGTCGCAATAGAAGCCGTTCGCCGCGTGGACGTAGAGCGCCCGGACCACTGGCAGCCGGGCGAGCCACGAGGCGGCCACCTGGATCGCGAACACTCCGAGGAAGCCGACGATCACGAGCGCCCCGACGATCACGTCGACGTTGGATGCCGGCAGGGCGTCGCGGGCCACCGCCGACGAACCCAGCAGGCGATCGACGCCCTGATAGGCCGCCAGATAGATACCGCTGACGATGAAGCCGCCGACGATGCTTGCCAGGGCGAGCTTCACCGAGCCCGACACGAGCCCGTGCCAGACGAGCGTGGTGACGGCGATCACCATCACGATGCCGAGCACGAGGCCGCCCGACTTGTGGGCGATGTCGATATTGGCGATGGCCAGTGAGCCCACGCCGGTGCCCACGGCAATCACCACCGCGACCGGCAGGAGCAAAAGCGCCGGCAGCCCGTAGACCGCCGGCCGGGCATCGGTCTTCAGCCGGGCTGCCGCGTCGAGCACGCTGCCCGAGGCGAGGAACGCGTGGGCCTTGTAGAGGGAGTGGGCCACGATGTGGAGCAAGGCGGCGGAGAAGGCCCCGAGCCCGCACTGGAGCATCATGAATCCCATCTGCGCGATGGTGGAAAAGGCCAGGGCCCGCTTGATGCTCGTCTGCGAGAGCATCACGAGTCCGCCGAACAGGGCGGTGAACGCCCCGACGACGATGAGCACGTCGAGGGCGACATGCGACAGCGTGACGAGCGGGCTCATGCGGATCACGAGGAAGCCGCCGGCGTTGATGATGCCGGCGTGCATGAGGGCGGAGACGGGCGTCGGGGCCTCCATGGTGTCGGGCAGCCAGCTGTGAAAGGGAAACTGCGCCGACTTCGTCATCGCGCCGAGCACGAGCAGCATGGCGATGACCGGAAACACCGGATCGATCGCATTGCCAGACGACCGCAGCGCGTCGGCCTGGGCGAAAACGACCGAGTAGTCGGTGCTGCCGAAGTGCCAGAAGGTGAGTGCGACAGCCGCGATCAACAGCGCGTCGCCGAGCCGGCTGATGAGAAACTTCTTCCGGGCCGCC
>Ga0209498_1000902_pt1 | contig 18351 bp, 22 predicted proteins | sample WalLakDeSediment_FD_184131 | JGI IMG/M metagenome (GOLD analysis project Ga0209498, IMG submission 184131) | Lake sediment microbial communities from Walker lake, Nevada to study Microbial Dark Matter (Phase II) - Walker Lake 11/02/13 Deep... | ecosystem: Environmental > Aquatic > Freshwater >... | reverse complement strand
TATATACAAATAAACAATTATCTAAGCCTTTGGTAACTACAGCGCCTTTTATTAACTTACCGCGAAATTTAGCCGGTACAGCTAAACGGCCTTTTTCATCTAAATTATGTTGGTATTCGCCAATGAACATATATTGGTAATTAGTGATTGGTTATTAATTAAAAGTTATCCACAATTATGCCTAGTTATCCCCACTTTCATCCACAATTATATCTTATATATCCATTATACCCCACACAATAAAACCAGTCAACCACTTTATACACAGGTCGATTTTCCTTTAAATTAAAGCTGTTTATTATATTGTGCATAACTAAAACGCTAGAATATTGCACATTGTGGATTCCCCACCTAAAATTTTTACAATAAAAAAACCGCCGCAACCTAGTGGTTGGGCGGCTGTATTCTCTTTGTATTTAATGCCTTTTTCTGAGGATTAAATCAGCATTAATTGCAATCAATCGGATTTTAGAAGCAAAAGCCACAATTTCAAAAGTCATACCTTCAAGGCCTTTTTCGCATAATACTGCTTCCACAAAAGTAGTTAATAGCTGATTTTCAAGAGAAACACGCCCAAGGCAAGCCTTGCCCCAGTATTGATCATTCATACCCGAACAATAGCGTTCCTCAAGCTTTTTAAAGACAATCTTGACCCCGAGACAGTAAACCTGCTCGCTGATCAGACATATCTGCATTCTTTATGGATGGTAAAAACCTTGTTTGGCCACAAAGCCATTATTTAAAGCCTCCCCGTCAGCACAAGTCACTTCAGTATAATAAATAACATAAAAACCGGTTGATTTACTAAAAGTAATAGCAACTTCCCTTGTGATTTGTTTTCCTTGCGATAGATTCAGCTCATATTCCAGACTTCTCTTGATGGCTTCCAAAGCCTCTTCGCAGGGAAACTCCTTACCTTCCCACAAAATAACCGCTTCTGCCATTTTCCTTCCTCCTTTTTTCTTTATTTGCTTGGCAATTGTTATGTTTAGTTTTTGGCTATAAAAAGGATTTATGTATTTATTAATTTTAGCTGGGTTTAATTTGGATAATGCCAGCTTAGCCAATTTTTCATTATCTGTCAAGTGTTGCCGGTTTTCCACCCCAACAACTGGAATTTGCAGAGAATAAGCCAGGGTATTGGCAATTGCTACTGCTATTCTTAATGAAGTAAAATGACCCGGCTCCGAGGCTACTATTATGCTTTTTATAACCCTATTTATCTTTTTGGCATTGCCCAAAACTTTTATAACAGCCCTGCCACCAAAATAATGCCAATCAATTTCACAACCGAATTTTGGGGCGACTTTTTAGCTAGTTTTCAATTTTTTTAACAAGAATACTGTGGGTAATAAAAACATGATTTCCTTTGGCAAACACCCACTCTATTGACTTACGGAGGCGCTCAGTGGCAAAGCTTCGTCTATGCGAGCTAAAGCTGTCAATAAATTAAAAAGATAGGTTATTTTCGCCTGGCAATTTGTATTTTAGCCATTACACAAATAATCCCGCCCACAAACCCGAAGAAGCGATTCATGAATCGCTTCTTCGGGTAAAGAATAACATCTTAATCTTATTTCTTTGCCATGGTTATATTTGGCTTCTGATCATAAAAAGGGCTAATATATTCCCCTATTTTAGCCCGCTTTAACTTTTGCCAGCCAATTTCAACTAATTGATTATCATTTAACTTTAATTTTTTATTTTTTAAACCAATAACAGGAATTTTCAAAGCATAAGCCAAAGCATTAGCTGTTGCCGCGCTTATCCTGATAGAAGTAAAAGGGCCTGGACCGGATATGGTTATTATGCCTTTTAAATCTTTAAATTTAAATTTATTTTTATTAAGAAGCTGAGAAATCACGCCCAAAAGCTTTTCTGAAACTTTAAAATCGCCCCGGAAACCGACCTTATCCGTCACTTTTCTTTTATTAATTAAAAAAACATCTAATTGTTTATCTTTAGATGCGTTAATAAATAAAACCATAAAACTAATTATTCTTTTCTTCTTTGTCAGTAACCTGACCGAAAGTATTCATTATCTCGTCTATCATTACGATTTTTTCAGAATCCAAAATAGAATATAAAAACCTGTCAGCCACGCTGCGGCGGTAATCAAACTCCTCTTTGTCCAAAAGGGTATAATTTATTTCCCGCCGGAAATTTTTTTCAAAACCTTTTAGCAATTTTTCAAATTTTTTCTTATTTAATTTACCCACTATCAGCATATCAATCGGCAGGCTTTTATTGCCGACAAAAAAGCCTGTTAAAGCCAAATAATAAACCCTGCCTATTTTTTGCAAGGCTTTGGCAAACTTTTTCTCCAATAAAAATTGTGATTTTTGCAGGATAGATTTCAATTCAGAATAAAGGACAAATTTGGTATCGGCCTGATAAAATTTGCGATTTTGCTTAGGATTGCCTTCCTTCCCCTCTACTTCTTTAATAACGCCTATTTCCTCAAGATTTTGCAATTCTCTCCGCACCGCGTTTATCTGCGATTCCAAATCTCTAGTCAATTCCCTGACAAAATAGCGCTCATCAGAGTTAATTAAAAAAATATGCAAAAGCTTTACTCTGGTTTGTGAACCAAATAATTGTTCAAGCATATTTTTGGGGATTTAATATTAATTGGCTTAATTGACGAATTTAGGCTGCCCTCTTTTAAAATTTATCTATATTTAGTATAATACATATAGCAAAAATAAGTCAATTATTCTTACAGAAATGGCAAAAATAACAAGCCAATTTTCACAAATTTTTATCCATTATTACTCAAACAAATCATCTTCCACCAGTAAGCTTTTTATCAGCGAACCAAACAAAGCTTTAGAGGATAAAATGGGCAGGCTTTTTGGTGTTTTAGAAATTAATACTCCTAGCCGGGAAAACTCCCAAATTATAGCCCAATTGATAAGTTCCCTGGAAAACAACTATTATAACCAATTTGAAAATGAAAATTTAGAGATAGAAAAAGCTTTTGAAAAAAGCCTAGAAGAAGCCAATAAAGAATTTATCAAAATGATTCGGGAAAAAAAATTTTACATGGTAGGCAATTTAAACGAGCAGACCATTAAAGAAAAATTTAATTTTGCTATCGGGCTTTTAAAAGATAATCGGCTTTTTCTCTCTTCTTTAAATAATACCGGCGTTTTTTTAATCCATAAAACCAAGCAGGATTATAAAATAATTGATATAAAAAAAATAAGCCAAGAAGAAAACCAGCCCCAAAAATCAAAAGAAAAAGATGATGGCAAGCTTTTTGTTAATTTAATCCAGGGCGAACTTAATCCTCCAGACTACTTGTTTATTTCAAATAATAACTTCTTAAATTATGTTTCATTGGAAAGGATACAAAAGATAATCACTTCCCTGCCAGTCCATAAAGCAGCTGAATATTTTAAAAATTCATTACTTCAGCATGAAGGCTGTAATTTTGCCGCAATCATAATTAAAAATTCCAAAGACGAGCCGCTTAAAAGCCAAGAAATAGCTTCTTTAACTTCTATTACTGAATTAAATTATACAGAGTCTTCTACCGAAAGCCTTTTATCGCCTTCTTTCCTAACAACAATCAAAAAAGCCAGCAGTCATCTTTTAAATTTATTTAGAAAACAGCAGTTTGATATTAATAAAAAAATTACTGAGGCTGAAGAAAAGCCCGAGGTTATTGAAAATATTAAAAAAGAAGAAGATGTTTTGGAAACAGATGTTTCAGAAGTCAAAGAAGTTAAAAAAGATTTTTTACCCGATCTATTATCAAAATTAAATTTATTCTGCAATAGAAAGAGCAAAGCGCTAAAAAAATATTTTACCAGCAATATCGCCCTTATGGAAAAATTTCAGAAAATAAAAATATATCTGCGATTTAAAATGGGCTGTCTTGGCAATTATTTCAAAAAAATCCCTAATTTAAGCAAAATACTATTAATTATCGGCATTTTATTGCTTATTTTATTTATATACAGCACTAGCTATTTCAAGCATCAAAAAATGGAAACAGCTAGTTCCGAAGAATTCCAAAATCTGGCAGCTCAAATAGAAGAAAAAATAAATACTGCCGAATCCAACCTTATCTTTGGCGATGAAACCAAGGCCAGAGAAGAGATAAAAAAAGCCCAAGACTTATTAAATTCTTTGCCAGTTAATTCCCAAAATCAAAAAGAAAAACAGGAAGAATTAAGCAATATGGCCGCGTTAGTTATATCCAAACTAAGAAAGATTACAATAATTGACGAGCCAATTTTAATCGCTGATTTAAGCTCTGAACAAACAAATAATATCAATATTAAAAATATAATTTATTTAAATAATGATATCCTGGCTTTTGATTCAATTAACAACAATATTTATAAAATAAATTTGGATAGCCGTGAAATAAATAAAATCCATTCTAATCTCTCTGATATCGGACAAATAGTCAAAGCCAGAAAAATTGATGGAAAAATCCTGATTTACCATGATAAAAACGGGTTCATTGAATTTAAAAATGATAAATTTTCTCCGTTTAGCGTTGTTTTGCAAAATAATTCCCAAATTATGGATTTTGCCTCTTATTTTGGCCGCCTTTATACTATTGACGTTAAAAATAACCAAATTTACAGGCACCAAGCAACTGATAATGGCTATTTGGCAGGGCTTTCCTGGCTCAAAGAAGCTGATTTTAATTTAGCAAATATTAATTCTTTAGGCATAGATACAAATATATGGCTTTTAGGCAAAGACGGACAAATCCACAAATTCAATAAGGGCTTAAAAGCTAATTTTAGCGTTAAAAATCTCGAACCAAGCCTGGAAGCGCCTATCGCTTTTTTTACCAATGACGAAACAAATCATCTTTATATTCTTGAACCAGCCAATAAAAGATTAATTGTTCTGAATAAAGAAGGCGTCTTGGTAACGCAATATTACAGCGAATATTTTGATAATCTAAAAACTTTTGAAGTTATAGAAAAAGAAAAAAAGATATTTTTAGTCAATGATAATAAGCTATTATTCTTCAATACTACGCACTAAAAACAAAATAAAAAACCGCCTTATAAGGGCGGTTTTTTATTTTGTTTCTTTATTTTAAATTAACTGTAGCGCCAGCTTCTTCCAATTTCTTCTTAATTTCTTCCGCTTCTTCTTTTTTAACGCCTTTTTTAACAATGCCAGGCGCAGCATCAACCAAATCTTTAGACTCTTTTAAACCCAAGCCCGAAATCTCTTTTACAACTTTTATTACGCCTATTTTATTATCACCTGCTGCTGCTAATTCAATGTCAAACTCTGATTTTGCTTCTGCTTCTGGAGCAGCTCCAATCGCGCCTCCGGCTGCCATCATAGCAACAGGCGCCGCAGCAGAAACCCCGAATTTATCTTCCAAAACCTTAACTAATTCAGCCAAATCTAAAACAGACATTTTTTCAATTTCTTCAACTAAAGATTTGAATTTTTTAGGAATTTCAACCTCTTTTTTTTCTTCTTTAGAAGTTTCTTCCTCTTTAACTTTTTTTTCTTCTGCCATATTTTTTCTTTAATTAATAATTAAGCTTATTTTATTTAATATTTATCTTAAAAGTTGTTGATTGCAGATTTCTGATTACAGCTAATCGGCAAAATGTAATCTTATTTACTTTCTTTAATTGCATTTAAAACATAAACCAATCCTCTTAAACTTCCAGCCAATACATTAACAAAACCGCTAACCGGAGAATTTAAGCTGCCTACCAGCTTAGCCAAAAGTTCAGCCTTTGAAGGTATTTTAGACAATAATTCGACCTGTGCTAAATCAATATATTTTTGTTCCATAATTCCTCCCAAAAGCTTTAAAGCTTCATGATCCTTGGCAAAATTAGCCGCGATTTTAGCTGGTGCAACTTCGTCTTCAAACCCAATAATTAAAGCGACATTGCCAGTTAAACTTTTAACATCTATATCCTTTAAGCCAGCCTTGTCCAAAGCCAAATTAATTAAAGTTTTTTTAGCTACAATATATTCCGCGCCTTGTTCTTTGGCTAATTTGCGGATAGCTGAAGCTTCAGCCACTGTCAATCCTTTATAATCAGTAAATACCAAACTCTTAAAATTGGATAATTTTTCTGCCAAATTATCAACTATTTGTTTTTTTTGTTCTTTAGTTTTAGGCATAGATGTGAAACACTGATTTTTTCTCACAGATTACACGGATTTTTAATCAGTGTTATCAGTGAAATTGATCTATGTTTAAGTTATTATTATTAAAACAAAAATCCGCGGTATCCCGCAGACAAACACCCCTTTTGTCATACTGAGGCTCTCGAAGTATGCCAAAAGGCCTGAACCATAAAATTCAATTCCTCGATAGGATTTATGTCCTTTATTATACTGGACTACCTATTGTCTACGGTATTGATTATAAGTATAACATAATTAAAAATTATGTCAAGCAATTTAAAAGGGGCTAAAATTAGCCCCTTTTTAAATAGCCACTTTCCCTAATCTTCCCACTGGCAATGCTGCTTATGTATAAAGCCTTTGGGAAAAATTTTAAGGAGGGCTTCCATTATTGGCTGGGGACCGGAGATTAAAACCTGATCGCCTGATTGGGTAAAAGGTTCGCCATTTTGGCAAATTAATTTAACAACCCGCACCCCCAACCGATCAAATAGCAACTGGATTTCTGGTTTTAACCTTCCATTTTCAACCAATCCTCGCTGGATGATTTTATTCATCAGCAAAGGACATCTCTGTTTTTCTTTCAACATTTAACTTACCTCCTTTTGAAAAATCAAACCCTCCCGAGGCAACAAAATAAGGTTCTGAACTTTTTTTGCCGCCATTTTTACCAAATAACCTCTTCAACTTACGCCTTTGTTTACGATTCATTTTTCCTCCTTTTGTTATTGATAAAAAATTTAAAGAGCTGGCCGTTTGGCCAGCTCTTTTTTTACCTATATATAATAATTGGTAAATTATTTAAACACATTTAAACAAGCTGGCCGTTTCAAGTCAGTAAAAAAGTAATATGTAAACCAAACTTGTTTATGTATATTCATATACTTAAATTTATCATATACCCTAAAAATGTCAAGATAACTGGGGAAAAGTCAAGTTTTAAAGTAATTACCAGCGGCTTTAGCCGTTGTGCGGCTGCTAAAGCAGCCGATAATTGTTTATTAAATTATTAGGATTTAACTATTGTACCGATAAAGCTACCTCCCTTGAGATAACTGGTTAAATTAGAAATATTATTGCCGTTTAAAATTGCAACTTCTAGATTTAACTTAGCAGCCAGTTGACTGGCAATGGGATCAAAAGGCACATTAGCGCCCGGGTCCCACTTTGTGCCGACTAATTTTATAAAATCCGGCCAACTAATCTTTTCGATCTTTTTAGCGTCAGGATGTTTATTAGGATCTTTATCGTAAATATAATCAATATTAGATAAATTAATAAGTTTTTTAGCTTTAAACCTTTTTGCCAGATTAACTGCCATATTATCTGATGAAGCTCCTGGTTTCCAGCCGCCAGCTACAATAACAGCCGCATTTTTATTCTTATCTAAACGCTCATTAGGCTGATCCAAAACTTTATAATAAGCAAAACGATTAAACATAATCCTGACTAATTCAGCATTAACCTTGGTAGTTTTAATCCCCATCCAATCCAATTCTCTAGGGGTTACCTGTGGATTTAACTGCCTGGCTGCCTCATTGTATTTACGGCAGATTTTCCCTCCTCCGGTAATCAAAACCAGCCTATAACCTTGCTCAACAAATTTCAAAACTATTTCTTTCAGCCTTAAAATGAAATTTAAATCCAGTTCTTCAGGATAAATTAATGACCCGCCGACAGAAATAATAATTTTTTCTTTGAATTTTGACATATTGACAATTTTATTTTATTTATTTAAATTTAACTCAAAAGGAGGGATAAAATGAAAATAGCCATTGCTAATGACCAAGGGGGATTTAAATTCAGAGAAGAATTGCTTAGGTTTTTAAAGCATCACAAACATCAGCCAATAGATTGCGGCAACGTTTATGAAGAATCTGTTGATTATCCGGATCATGCAATAGAAGCAATAGACATGGTGCTAAATGGCAACGCAGACCGAGCAATACTAATCTGCGGTACAGGAATCGGCATGTCAATCATTGCCAACAGATTTCAAGGGATCAGAGCAGCTTTGGCTTACAATAAGGAAGTCGCAAAACTGAGCCGGGAACATAATAATGCTAATGTCCTGTGTTTAGGCGGCAGACAATTTAACAGCGTTCAAATGCTATTGATCGTTGACGCATGGCTTACAACGGAATTTTCAAAGGAAAAAAGACATAAACGCAGATTAAAAAAAATCGAAAAATACGCAATAATATAAAAGGGACTAGATCCCTTTTTTTATTTATGATAATCAGTTCCCTTTAAAATTTCAAAGCCGCGATAAACTTGTTCCAGCAGCAATAGCCTTATCAATTGGTGCGTAAAAGTCATTTTGGAAAATGACAAAACCAAATCCGCGCCGGCTAAGACTTTTTGCGATAAACCAAGCGGTCCGCCGATTATAAAACATATTTTCCCTCCTTTAAAATCCTTAATTTCTTCAAGCAAATTGGCAAATTCTTCAGATGTTTTTTGCTGTCCCATAACATGCAAAGCAATATTAAAATATTCCTTATCTAATTTATCTAAAATCTTATCCCCTTCTATTTCCATTATTTCATCATAATTTCTATTTTTAGTAATCGGCTCTTCTTTTAAATTTAAAATTTCAATATCAGCATATTGCCGTAATCGCTTTAAAAATTCTGATTCAGCCTGACTGTATTCTGATTTAGTTTTAGAAACTGTTATAATTTTTATCTTCATACTCTACAAATTAATACAAATCCAAAGGATACATATTTACATATTATTACAAATTCCAATTAAAAATAACGAATTAGTATTCGGTTTGCATATTAGCTTCGCAAGATATTTATTGATTCGTTTTACAATCTTTCAGAAATCTCTAAGCCAGTACCAACATCTTTCAATTCAGACTTATATTTACTGTCATTGGCAACATAATATAAATAATCACCCAAAACATGCTTGTGAGAAACAATATTATCAGCCGCAATAATAGCTCCTGGCTTTAATTTCGGCTCTAATAATTTTAATTGCTGCAGATATTCGTTTTTACGGCCGTCTAAAAAAACAAAATCAACGCGTTCATTTAATTCTTCCAATCTTTTATTAGCGTCATCGGGTATTATCTGCACATATTTTATTAAGCCTGCTTTTTGTAAATTTGATACTAAATCACGCACTTTTTCCGGCACAAACTCATAAGTAATAATTTTAGCGCCGATTTTTTGAGCTGCCATGGCCAGCCAAATCGTTGAATAGCCATTGGAAGAGCCTATTTCAATTATTATTTCGGGCTTTTTTCCCAAAATTAAATTATATAAAAACTGGCCAGTTTCCCTATCTATGTTCCACTGACCGCCTTGCTTATTTAATTCTTCTAGTTTATGCAAAACCTTACTTATCTTTTCTTCTATTATCATAGTATTAAATATTTTTCTGCCCCAATTCAAAACTCAACCTATTTTCTCCTTTTTATTTCCAGATCATATATGATCTCCTCTATCTTCCTCAAATTATTTTTTGCCTGATCGTATTTAGGCCTTAACTTGCCCAAAAGATTAAATTTTATAAGCTCGCCCACAACATCTTCAATTGCCTGACGGCAAACAGCAACTTCGTCGTAACGATGCCTGGTAGCTAGAAAAATAGCCCTTCTTACCAATTCTCCGGTAAAATCGCACAACCCGCCTAAATAGCTTTGGGCATCAAATTTTTGATCTTTAATTTCAAAAATCTTGCCTGTTTTAATAAACTGAAAAAATAATTCTGCCTCTACAAATTCTTCAATTCCAGCCAAATAAGAGCCTTCGTATTGCAGAGCTTTTTCATTTTTTATTTTAGCTTGCAAATACTTTAATATCTTTTTAGCTTCATTCAGGCTGTTTTCAGCCTGTTTCATATCTTCGCGGTGTATGGCAAAAATAGCCTGTTTGGAAAACTTCAGGACATCATTAGAATGTTTTATAATAATCCTTCGACCCACATCATAAGAATTATAATCTTTCTGCAGCTTGGAAAAAAATTTTTTATCAATCATGTTTTTTAATAAAATAAATTAAAAAAAATAAATTAAACCGGCTAATTGTTAAAATATCTCAGGCGATTTTGCTTATGTTCTTCAAAATTTTTCGCAAAAATCATATCACCAGCCGGAGTATTTATAAAATAGTAATAATCATTTTTCTCTGGATAAATAGCAGCCCTAATTGAATCTAAGCCAGGGTTGCAAATCGGTCCAGACGGCAAGCCAGGGTATTTATAAGTATTATATGGATTATCACTGCCAATATCATCCAGACTCGGCCTGTCAGTTTTTTTACCAGTCACATAATTAGCTGTCGGGTCAGCCTGCAAAGCCATATTGATTTTTAACCGATTATAATAAACTCCGGCAACACGTTTTTTATCTTCGGGTTGGCGGGCCTCTTTTTCAATAATTGAAGCTAAGGTTAAAATTTCATGCAAAGTTTTACCTTGAACATTAATTTCTCTAAGCATTTCGTCGCTTATTTTATTATTAAAATTATCAAGCATTTTCTTAACAATAAATTCAACATTTGAATTTTTAAAAATACGATAAGTGTCAGGAAATAAATATCCTTCTAAACTTATATTTTTAGGTTTATTTTTTAAAAATTCATAATCTTGACTAAAATCTATCGGACGAGACAAATCTAAATTGCGGTTATAATCAATCGCCGGGTAACCGACAATATCCCAAAACTCTTCGGCCTTGGCAATTCCCTGATCTTCCAAATAATAGCCGATATCGCGCAAATCCCAGCCTTCTATAATAGTAATATTCATCTCGTTTTCAATTGAGCTGCCGGAAATCAAAACATTAATCAGTTTATTTAGGCTCCAATTATCCTGTATTTTATGTTCTCCTGCTTTAATTTTATTTTCAGATTTTTTCAGCCAAATTAAAGTTTTAAAAATAAAAGAATTATCAACCAGCTCCTGATTTTTTAATTCTTGGCTAATTTCACTAGCTCCAGCTCCTTGCGCGACAATAAAATTTTTAACAATTCCCTCCCCTTTTTGGCTGACAAAAATAATTTTTAAAAGCCAGCCGCCCAAAACCGCTAAAATTATAAAAAGGATTAAAACTAAAATTAAAAATTTTCTCATGGTAAATTATTGTTTAACAAAAATATAAATTAGTATAACCAAGCTTAAAACAATTCTATAAGCAGCAAACCAATTCAATGAATATTTTTTCAAAAAAGCCAAAAAATATTTGATGCAAAAATAACCGACAATAGCCGAAGCAAAAAAACCAAAAACATAAAACCATCTTTCATCGTCAGCCATTCCTGTTTTCCCCAAATCAATAATTTTTTTTGCTCCGGCCCCAGCTACTACCGGGATCGCCATCAAAAATGAAAAACGGGCGGCTATCTCCCTTTTTAAATTGTAAAACATACCGGTTGCAATAGTTATGCCTGAACGGGAAACTCCGGGAATTAAGGCTAGAGCTTGCGCAAAACCTAGCACCAAAGATTTTTTCCAGGTCAATGAACTAAAATCCTTATTTTGTTTAGAATACCATTCTGCAATAAAAAATGTAAAGGAAAAAGCAAACAACACCAAAGCGACTAAAAATGGCTGTCTGAATATATTTTCAATAATATCTTCCCAAAAAAAACCGACCAATGCGGCTGGAAATGTGGAAATTAAAATCAGCCAGGCTATTTTCTGGTCAAGATTATTTTTCAGGTCCCATTTGCCAAACTATTTTAAAAAAGCCTTTAAATAGCTTATAATATCCTTATGAAAGAAATATAGCAAAGCAGCTAATGTCCCCAGATGCAAAATAACGTCAAAGCTAAGGCTGTCAGCTATTTTAAGCTGTAAAATATCGCGAAAAATAACCAAATGACCTGAACTGGAAACAGGCAAAAATTCCGTCAAACCCTGGACAGCGCCTAAAAATATTGAACTGAATATCTCCATAAATTTAAATAAGAAAATTTTCTAATCATTAATCTAAAACCGCATGAGCTATAAAATAGTCATTGTCCCTTTTCTAGCCTTAATTATAGCACAAATTATAAAAGTTATTCTTGACGCCCGCAAAGGAGAATTTTCCTGGGGCAATTTAAACCGCTATGGTGGCATGCCATCATCCCACTCTGCCATGGTCGCCGCTTTATGCGTTGAAATAGGTATGGCAACAGGCTTTAATTCAGCTTATTTTGCCATTGCTCTGGCTTTTTCTTTTCTGATTGTCAGAGATGCTGTGGGCTTAAGGCGCAATCTGGGCAAACACGGCAAAATTTTAAATATGCTGATTAAAGATCTGCCTGATTATAAAGAGAATAAATATCCTTTTTTAGAGGAAAGGCTGGGACATACTTATTGGCAGGCATTGGCTGGAATTTTATTGGGTATTATTATTGCCTTGCTTATTTAAAATTCAAAAAACAAAGCGCAAAAGACAAGATAAATTTAAAGCGCAAAATTTTAATCTCTAATTTTAAATTTTATTTTTATTTTGCTATTTGAATTTTGTCTTTATAATTTATTCTCCTAAAATTTGTACCGTAACCAAGCGGTCTCTTTTTTTATTATCAAAATCACATAAAACAATCTGCTGCCAAGTCCCTAAAAGCAATTCGCCATTAACCAAAGCAAATACTTGGGAAGTACCAATTAAAGTAGAGCGAATATGAGAAAAGCCATTACCGTCCTGCCACTTTTTATCATGATGATATTCTTTGCCTTCAGGCGCAATAATTTCCAAAGCCTCTTTTAAATCCTTATCCAATTCGGCTTCAACTTCCATGGTCGTAATTGAAGCAGTTGAACCAGTCACAAAAACTAAAACTTGGCCGTTTTCTATTTTAGATTTGCTAATAATATCTTCTACTTGAGGCGTTATATTATGCACATCGCAGCAGCCAGTTGTTTGAATTGTAAAATTATTATTATAAACCATATATTTATTTTTGACATTGGGGACAAAACGATGAAGTCCGGCCGCCTATTTTAATTTTTTTTATTTTTGTACCGCAAATCTTGCATTTTTGCCCGTAGCGGCCATAAGCTTTTAATTTTTTACTAAAAGCCCCGGTTTCTCCTTGGGCATTACGATAATTGGAAAAAGTCGTACCTTGCAATTTAATTGAATCTGCTAATATCTTCTTAATGCCTTTATAAATTAATTTTATTTCCGGCATTTCTAATGTTTTGACCAAACGTGTCGGTTTTACTTTGGCATAAAAACAAACTTCATCAGAATAAATATTGCCTACTCCCACCACATTTGACGAGTCCATTAAAAATTGCTTAATTTTATTATTGGATCGCTTGGACAATATCCCCTTTAAATACGCTAAAGTAAATTCAGAACTTAATGGCTCTGGCCCTAAATTTAATTTAGCCAATTCTTCTGCCAATTCCTCGTCTGTAAATAAGCGTAGCCAGCCAAATTTACGTATGTCATTAAAATACAAATGGCTTTGATCAAAAAAAGTAAAAGTTGCATGGGTAAAACGATTAGGCAAGCAATCATAACCCTCTTCAATTGGATGCCCGCCGACTACACATTTTGTCTTGCTGCCACAAACTAATTGCCCTGTCATTTTTAAATGGACCAAAATATTCCAATCTTTACTTAAATTTAAAATTAACATTTTAGCTCGCCTTTTAACATCCTTAATCTGCAAACCTCTAACTTTAGACTTATACTCTTTTAATGGGTAATTAATGGCCTTTTGCCAATCACAATCAAAGTCGGCTATTTTTTTGCCGACTATATTTTTTCCCAAGCCACGTTTAATTGTTTCAACTTCTGGTAATTCCGGCACCTTGTCTGAAATTAGATAATTAGAATTTTTGAAATTCGGATAATCAAATTAAAATCTGCTTTCCCATTTCCCAATTTCCTAAATCAAGGAAGTTCCCGTCATCTCCTCAGGCTTTTTAATGCCCATAATTTTCAAAACAGTCGGCGCCACATCAGCCAAAACTCCACAAGAAGGAAGCAAGCTTAAATCAATCCCAAGACTTTCCGACAATCCAATATTTTTTCCTTCCCATTCATTGCCAATAATAAGCAAGGGAACAGTGTTTGTGCTATGCTCTTTGCTAAGATCACCTGTTTTTACATTCTGCAATTCTTCGGCATTACCATGATCAGCCGTAATTACTGCCACACCGTTTTTGCTTAAAACTAAACGGATTATCTTGCCTAAACATTTATCTGCGACTTCGCAAGCTTTAATAGTCGCTTTCAAATTGCCAGTATGCCCGACCATGTCAGGATTAGCAAAATTTATAACATAAAAATCATATTTATTTTCTGAAACAGCCTTTAACACTTCATCAGTGACCTTTAAAGCTGACATCTCCGGCTTTTTATCATAAGAGGGCACTCGTGGAGAAGGGATAACAATCCTGTCTTCTCCTGGAAAAGGCTCTTCCCGACCGCCATTAAAGAAAAAAGTGACATGAGCGTATTTCTCGGTTTCTGCAATATGAAGCTGTTTTAATCCCGCATCACTAATAACTTTTGCCAAGGGTTCTTTGATATCTACAGGCAAAAAAGCAATGGAATCAACCGGCAAATCCTTGTCATATTGGCTCATGCTGCAAAAAAATAACTTTTTAAATTCAGCCGGCCTTTCAAACTTAGAAAAATCCGGCAAAACAAAAGCACTGGCAATCTGCCTGGCTCGGTCAGCCCTAAAATTAAAAAATATTATTGCATCTCCGTCTTCAATCAAGCCAACCGGCTTATCTTTATGAGTAATCACCGTGGGTTCAAATTCTTCATCATAAACCTTTTTTGAATAAGAACTCTTAATAGCTTTTATAGGATCACTGAAATGTTCAGGGCTTATGCCCTTTGTCATGGCTAAAAAAGCTTTTTCAGTCCGTTCCCAATGGTTATCCCTGTCCATGGCGTAAAACCTGCCTGATAAAGTAGCTATTTTCGCATTTATTTTCAATTCTTTTATTTTCGCCAAAAGCTCCTCAATAAAGCCTTTGCCACTATTATAAATCGCATCACGCCCGTCTAAAACAGCATGAATATAAACTTCTTTTATTTTTTGCCGTTTGGCAAATTCCAATAAAGCGTAAAGATGCTCCACATGAGAATGTATGCCGCCGCTGCTCACCAACCCCAATAAATGAAGTTTTGACCTATTTTTTTTAATATGATTCGCTGCATCCAAAAAAGCCTTGTTTTCAAAAAACACGCCGTCAAGTATATCTTTGCTTATGCGCGGCAAACTTTGATAAAAAATCATGCCAGCCCCCAAATTTGTATGGCCAACTTCTGAATTTCCCATTTCGCCCCAAGATAAACCAACTGAATCACCTGAAGCTGACAAAGTTAAAGCAGGGTAAGATTCAATATATTTATTAATATTAGGTGTATCAGCTTTGGCAATCGCATTGCCAGGATTATCAGGCGCTACGCCCCAACCGTCTAAAATAATTAAAACTACAGGCTTGTTTTTTAATTTTCCCATATCTTATAATTTTTTATTTTTAATCAGGCTTTTACCTGTCATTTCTTTCGGCTTTTCAATATCTAACAAATGCAAAATAGTCGGGCCAACATCACCCAAAATGCCTCCTTGCCTTAAATATAAACTTTTATGGTTGAAATTTTGATTGGCTATAATAAAAGGTACTGGACTGGTAGTATGTTCTGTAAAAAGTTCTCCTGTTTCCAAATTAAGCATTTTTTCAGCATTACCATGATCAGCGGTGATAATCATAGTCCCTTTAAGTTTCTTTACCAAGTTATAAATTCTGCTAACTGACTTATCAATAATTTCAACCGCTTTTATAGCTGCTTTTATATTACCAGTATGCCCAAGCATATCCGCATTAGGAAAATTAACTGTTATAAAATCTGTCTCTTTTTTCCTTAATTTGCCTAAAATGATATTAGTCAATTTATAACTGGACATCTGGGGATTTTTTTCATAATTTGCCTGGCCAATAGAAGGAATAACCTGCCACTCTTCGCCATTAACAGGCTGGCCATGGCCGCCGTTAAAAAAATATGTTATGTGGGCATATTTTTCCCTTTCCGAAACATAAAGCTGCCGCAAATCACTTAAAACAAAAGGCAAAGTATTTTCCAGCACAATGCTGGGATAAGCTGTTAAAATATTTTCCAAATCCGGACCAAAATCAGTCAAAGCAATAAATTTAATATTTTCTAGTGTTTTTTTCCTTTTAAAGCTGCTTCCGTTTCTTTTTTCAAAATCTTTTTGGACAAACGGCTTAGCTAGCTGCCTGGCGCGGTCAGAACGCAAATTAAAAAAGATGACAGCATCATCATCATTAATAAATTTTGATTTTTTTTGAGGATTAGAAATTACAATCGGCGTGATAAATTCGTCAGTTTCCCCGCGATTATAAGCTTCACTAACCGCCTTATAAGGATTGTCCGAAACAATACCTTCGCCCAAAACCATGACATTATAAGCCAATTCGGTTTTCTGCCAGTCTTTTATTCTATCCATGGCATAAAACCTGCCCATGATAGTAGAAATAATTTCATTATTTTTAAAATTATTTATCAATTTACTGACTAAACGGGCAGCCGCATGAGGCGAAGAATCACGACCGTCAGTAAAAAGATGCAAATAAATGCGATGAAATTTCTTTTGTTTTAAAAACTCCAGTAAGGCATACAAATGCTCTGGCTGTGAATGGGCGCTTTGGCCATCAGACAACAAACCCATGATATGGATATTTGATTTATTTTTCTTAGCGTGATTAACAGCTTCAAGCAAAGCTGGATTTTTAAAAAAAGTACCGTTTTTAATTGTCTCATTAATATAAACCGCGTCCTGAAGCGCAATTCTGCCGGCTCCGAGATTCATGTGCCCCGCTTCTGAATTGCCTTCTTGACCATTTGGCAAACCGACTTTTTTGCCATGGGCAATTAATTCTGTATTAGGAAATTTCCGATACAAAAAATCCATAATCGGCGTATCAGCCTGGCTTATGGCATTTGAGGGAGAATCAGGCGCAATTCCCCAGCCATCCAGAATAATTAAAACTAACGGCAAAAATTTTGCCCTTATTTCTTGGTTTTCCATATATAATCATTTTAGCTCAAAATTAAAATTTTTTCAAATACAAATTTAAAAATCCCCGTTGCTTAAAACGGGAATTTTTGCCTGATTTTATTTTAATTCCTCTTCAATTTCCATTAGCCTGTTATACTTATTAATTCTCTCGCTTCTTGACATTGAACCGGTTTTAATATAATCAGCATTAACAGCTACCGCCAAATCAGCAATTGTTGTATCGCAGGTTTCCCCGCTTCTATGAGAAATAATAACCTTGTAATTATGCTGTTTAGCCAGATAAATAGCGGCAATTGTTTCTGTTAATGTCCCGATCTGATTAAGCTTAATCAAAATCGCATTGGCTGCCTGCATATCAATCCCCTTTTGCAATCGTTTAATATTAGTGACAAAAAGATCATCTCCGACTATCAGGCATTTTGAACCTAATTTTTTATTCAAAAGCTGCCACTTGTCCCATTCATCTTCTGCCAAGCCATCTTCGATTGAAATCAGCTTATATTTACGCTGCCAATCTTGATAAAGCCTAATTAATTTATCAGCCTTTAATTTTTTCTTATTAATTTTGTAGGTTTTGTGGCTTTTAATATAAAATTCACTGGCAGCAGCGTCAATAGCCAAATTAACATCTTTATAGGGTTTATAGCCTGCTTTTTTAATAGCAGCCAAAATCAATAAAAAAGCCTCTTCGTTTTTTCTTAGCCTGACAGCATAGCCGCCTTCGTCACCAACAGCAACGCTTAATTTTTTCTTTTTTAAAATTTCAGCCAAATTATGGAATATTTCACTGCCCATTTGCACTCTTTTGGCCATTTTTTTCGCCCGGGGCACAATCATAAATTCCTGAACATCCAATGCCCAATCAGCATGCTTGCCGCCGTTTAAAATATTCATCATGGCCAAAGGCATTTGAAAATTATTATAATGAATATTATAAGTTTTTCTTAAATAACAATACAAAGGCATGCCTAATGATTTGGCTCCTGCCCGGGCACAAGCCAAAGAAACGCCCAATATGGCGTTTGCGCCCAAATCAGATTTATTTGGCGTGTTATCCAGCTTAATCATTAATTTATCAATATCCTGTTGCCTGTTGACATCAAGGCCTTTAAGCAAATAATTAATATCTTGATTGACGTTTTTAACTGCCTTTAAAACTCCTTTGCCCAAATAGCGCTTTTTGTTGCCATCG
>Ga0209498_1000901_pt1 | contig 18384 bp, 15 predicted proteins | sample WalLakDeSediment_FD_184131 | JGI IMG/M metagenome (GOLD analysis project Ga0209498, IMG submission 184131) | Lake sediment microbial communities from Walker lake, Nevada to study Microbial Dark Matter (Phase II) - Walker Lake 11/02/13 Deep... | ecosystem: Environmental > Aquatic > Freshwater >... | reverse complement strand
CTGTCGGATCGGACGACGGCCGCCCCCCCTCGGGGTACCGACAACATGCTGGGGCTCTACGACCAGGCGCTTCAGAGGCTGGACGCGGCCCTGGCCGTGGCCCAGGCCACCGGCAACACCGAACTCCGGGCTACCGTTCTGGCGCAGCGAGCCCGGACCCGGCACGCCCGCGCGGTGCGGAGCAGGATCACCCCGGCGGGGACCACGCCGGCAAACCCCCTGGTGAACGAAGCTGCCGCCGTGGCCGACGCTCAGGCGGCCCTGGCCCTGGTAAGTGCCGACTGGCGCTTCCGCTTCACCTACAGTGCCAACACCGTGGCCAACAACTGGGGAGCATGGGTGAACGAGCGACTGGAGCTTCGGCCGTCCGACAGCTACGTCACCCCCACGGCCAACGACAAGCAGGTGGCCGCCATCTCGCTGCTGGATCCCATCGATGGCGTTCCTGACCCGGCCCTGTCGGCCATCATCACGGAGGCGGTGGGAGCGCGCCAGTACGGTGCGCTCACCGTGGTCTCGGCCCGGGAACTTCGGCTGATCCTGGCCGAGGCTGCCCTGGCCGGCGGGAGCGAGACCGGGTTCGCCCAGGAGATCAACCTCCTTCGGGCGGCCGACGGGCTCTCGCCGTGGACGGGGCAGATCCCCGCCGTCGAGATGCTCAAGCACGCCCGCATGGCCGGGCTCTACATGACCGGCCGAAGGCTGAACGACCACTATCGCTTCGGCACCGGCTCCCCCCTCTGGAACCCCAACGCGGAGGCGGCGCGGCGACCGGGGACCCTCTTTCCCATTGCCGAGGTCGAACGCACGTCCAACTGCTTCATCCTGGGCACGTGCTGAGCCGCGAGATCAAGCGGCGGGGCACCCCATCCGGGAACAGCGCGAGTCCGGCCCACCGGGCCGGGCTCGCGCTGTTCATGGTGCTGATCGTCTTCGCCACCAGTGCCTGCTACCGTTACGCCCCGCTTCTGGGTGAGACCCCCGTGCCGGGGGAAGAGGTGCGCCTTCGGCTCTCCGGCCCTGCCGCCGCCGAACTATCGGACCGGGTGGGCCGGTCGATCCGGAGCGTGGAGGGGAGCGTCCTTCTGGGCACGCCCGACTCGGTGGTGGTGGACGTGGGGTGGGGTGCGGTCTACGCCGGAACCGTCTTCGAGGGGCGCCGCGACACCCTCCGCTTCGGCGCGGACCAGGTGCTGGAGGTGGACCGGAAGGAGTTCTCGCGGGCCAGAACCGCCGGCATCACGGCCGCGCTCGCTGTGGTGGTGGTGGTGCTCTTCCGGTCCATCGCCGGGGGAGGCGGGGGGACGGGCGGGGACCAGGGAGGAGGAACGCCGCCGGTGATCTGACCCGGGGCGAGCGCTACCACGGTGTGGGGACCGGCAGGACCGGTAGGACCGGTGGGACCGTGAGGACCGCCCCCGGGCTACAGCGGCACCACCTCCATGGGTTCGGCCACCCGGAGGCCCGCGGCCTCGATCTGCTCCCGGGCCCCGGAGCCGGGATGGAGGGCCGGGTTCGTGCGATTCAGGTGAATGAACCGGATGCGGGCCCGAACGGAGGCCGGGGCGTCGGCGAACCGGGCCAGCGTCTCCACCACGAAGGGGTGGGGGATCTCCGACATGGCCCGGTCGGGGATCTCGCCGTCGGCAAAGAAGGTGCCGTCCAGGTAGGCCACGTCCACATCGGCGAGGACGTCCTCGATGCGGGTCCCCTCTGCATCCCAGCGCTCCCACTTGTCGATGTCCGGAAGGTAGATGGCCGTCCGCGTCGGCCCCTCGATCCGGAAGCCCACCGTTTCGGAGTACTCGTCCCGGTGGGGGACAACGAACGGGGTCACGGTGAGCCGTTCGTTGAGCCGGACCGGAACCCCGTTGGCCAGGGGGCGGAGCTCGATGTTCTCCAGCCGGACCAGCTGGTCCCAGGGCCCGTGGCTCGACAGGAACGCCGCCATCCGGGGCATGGCGTGGACCGGTACGCCCCGGGCCCCGATGATCTCCCTGCCCAGGTGGATAAGCCCGGTGTAGTGACCCACATGGGCGTGGGTCAGGAAGATGCCGTCCACCCCGGGAACCGTGGCCGCGGGTGCCACCCGGTCCAGGAGGTGGAGCTGGTCCCGGAAGTCGGGCGTGGCATCCAGGATCCATCGCTCCCCGGAAACGGGATCCACGATGGCCAGGCTCGACGCGAAGCGGCGGAGCGCCGGATCCCAGGCCGACCCTGGCGGCGTCCCCGCCTGCGGATAGCCCCCGTCCTGGGCATTGCCCAGGACGACGAGAAAGGGCGCGTCGGTGGGGGCGTCGGTCGGCGCATGGGCGTCCGCATCCGACGGGGCGTCGAGAGGAGCGCCGGCCTCCGGCGCGCAGGCGGCTCCGGCGACCCCGAGGGCCACCACTGCAAAGAGGGCAAGGCTGGAGCGGATCGGACGTTGCATGGGCTCAGTACCGACGGAGGGTGTGGCCCCGCTGCTGGAGCAGGACGCGGTGTTCGTCCAGGAAGGCGCGGACGGTGGTCATGGGGACGGAAAGGGTAATCCCGTACTGGATCCGAAGGGCCGACTCGGCGAAGATCGGGCCCTCGTAGAGCACCCCGTCGTCCTCTTCGATGAACTCGAGGCCGCCGGGCTGGAGGCGCAACTCCCGGGTTCCGGCACCGGCCCGGGCCATCGCCACCCACTCCAGGTCGCCGGTGTCACCCCGGATCGCGAAGATGGCCCCCCCGCTGATCCCCTCGTTCCAGAGTCCGTCGGTGAGGAAGCCGCCCTGCCGGTCCCGGTTGGGATCGCTCACGATGGCGCGGGTCACCATGGCGTAGCCGCTGGGGAACCCCAGCACGTAGACGAAGGACCCCCAGCTGAGGCGGCCTGGATCTCCGGGCTGGACCCCGATCCGCGGAAAGGCCTCGGGAGGCACCCACTCGGGGAGTCGCACCTCCAGGGCCGCCAGGTCGTTCACGGTGTCGCGGGCCATGACGGTGAAGGTGCCAAGCTCCGGGTGGTCACCCAGCACCCCCCACGCTCCCCGGCGGATCGAGACGCTGGCCACCCGGCGCTGGGCGCGGGGGAGCCGCAGGGCGTCCTCGTCCACGTGAAGGATGCGGACCGGCGGGAAGTGGACCACGTGATCGGCGGTGACCAGCGCCATGTTCGTTTCTCCCCGGGCCACGATCACCGCGGTGCCGGCCTTGGAATCGAGCTCGACGTAGCGCTCCAACGCCTGCTCCAGCACCGCGGGGTCCACCAGGTCGGCCTCGGTGACCCCAGCCCCGGGAGCAAAGAGAAAGGTCTCGTACTCCGCCGTGTAGGCCAGCCGCTTGAGGGAGCGGAAGGCCCGCTCCAGCTCCCTGGAGGTGTCCTGCACGGGGAAGGCGGTCTGGTAATGGGCCTGTGGCCCGCGGTCCACCAGAAGCACGCGGGTCCCGCATCCCGCAAGGGACACGAGAGTCGGAAGCGCGAAGAGGAGGACGACGACAACCCGCGCCCTCGGGGGCCTCGGGGGGAGGGGAGCCATCTCCGTCAGTTGCCTCCCCCTCCGCGACGGAGGATGCCCCGGATCAGGGTGTTGACCCGGTCGCGGCCCTCGTCCACCGCGGCCGCCGCCGCATCCTCCTGGACACGAGTGGTGGTCACGGAGACGATGCGGGAGGCCGGCGCCCGGCGACGCACGAAGGCCAGGCGCTCCAGGGCATCCACGTACTGACCCCGGTCGTAGAGATCCAGCGCCTGCGAGAAGGCGAGGGCGGTCTCGGCATCATCGATGCGGTTCGCCTCCCGCTCGGCCGCGAGGAGGGCGGCCTCCTCTTCCGAGAGCACCATCTCGAGCCCGGCCAGGAGGCCGTCGGCCACCTGTTCCTGGAGGTCGAAGAAGCGGTCCTGCCCGCCCCGGGCCGTGGAGGTGGAGAGGACCTCGCCGGTTTCGGTGCGGAGAAGGCGACTGTCCACCCGGAGGTCGAGGCCGTCGCTGGTCATGGCGCCGGTGACCACGTAGGACGCAGAGAGGAAGCGGCCTGCGGCGAGGGCGGTGGCCTCGTCGGCGTGGGCCGAGCGGCTGAAGGCCACCTCGTCCGCCAGCTCCTGGAGCCGGGCCCGCTCCACCACCCGGAGGCGGGAGATGCTCGAGAGATCGGTGATCAGCATCTCGGCGAGCCCCTTGCCCAGCGGGTCGTAGCGGGCGGCCCCCGTGTGGTTCTCGAAGTAGAGGATGGCCAGCGTCCGGGGGGTCTCGGCCAGGGCGGGGGCCGGCACCGGGGCGGGATCGGCCTGGGCGGACAGGGGGAGCGGGAGGAGGGCAGCGACGAGGCCGAGGGCGGCCCACCATGGCGGGCGAATCCGTCTACCTGGCGGGCTGCGCCACCATTGGCAAGAAAGAAATGAATAATCTGACATCAAGCTATCCGGTTACCCAGTTGCACGTGGAGCACCGAGGCGGATTGTCTGCCTTGCGGTAATACATGGGATTGTTCATTACCCGATCCACTTCTGCATACCTTGCATTCCGAAGATTTATCATCCAACTCTCGATTTCCGGAATACCCTTGATCAGCTTCGCGTAGAAGCCACCCATCACCGGCACCATGGAAACCGTATAATTCAGAATCACCAGCGCCACGGCGGCCCTGCGGTCTCCACCGGGCCTGTTCATTTCAGCGGTGTAGATCTCGAGGGCATCGGCGACGGAGTCGAAGACCTCGATCACCTTGACGCTCCGTTCGAATCCGTCCAGCACCTGCGCACTGGCTCGTTCCCACGACGAACGACTCTTCCCCACGGGAAGTCGCGTCCTGACGTCCTGCGCACCCAGCCAGAGGAGGGGACGGGTGTGTTCCAGCGCCGTCTTCGCATCCGCCACAAGGTCGCGTGTCTTCGCCCAGTCCCTCTTTTCCGAGTCGTGAATTCCTGCGCCGGAGGACGGCACGCGGACATCCTCCAGTTCCTTCCCGGCCTTCAGGAAGCTGCGAAAATGGCGAACGTTGTCATCCAGCTCCTCGACGACCGACTCCATGAATGAAACCGCGGAAATGGGGACATCCGGGGTCGTCGAGGACTGGGACTTGTCCACGCTCAGTCTCTCGGGGCAGAAGTTCCTCTTCGTGTAGTACCTGGTATTGCCGGAATCCGTCCACCTTCCATTGTTTTCATGAAGATGGGCAAAGGCCTCCTGCAGGCTGTGAACGGATCCGCGGCCTCCGCCCGGAAGGCGATTCCAGAAGCTTCCTCGGTCCGTGGCACACTTGCGCAAAGAGGTGAACATCTCCTGTTCGTGGCTCTCCCCGCGACTCCTTCGGATCTCCTGCATCCCGTGGAAATAAATGCAGAAGGCCATATTGGCGACCTTCACCGCCCGGTTGGCATGGCTGCCGTTTCGCCATGGCGCCTCCACACGATCAAGCTGCAGCTTGGCGTGCTGATCGCCATTCCAGTAGGGATTGCTGTCGAGAGACATTCTGGAGATCCCGTTCGGTGGAGCGTTGGAACCCGAAATTTCCGGGGTGACGACACGCCACGATCCATGGGAAGGATGCGCGTCGCCCGTCTGAAGAGCAAGCGGATTCCGAGGGGATCGGCCGCCACATGGCACCCCCCGTCACCCCGCGCATCCCGAACCTTCGCATCCCCGGCGTGGCCAGATCGCGATCCCCGTGTGGCGCCCCCGTTCCTTGCGCGAGAGGAGGGGGGTCCCGACGTTCGGGCCAGAAGCGTGGGTCCGATGGGCGACTCGCCTCGGGCGCTTCCTGCGGGCGCGCAGGCCGGCGCCCACTTCGTCGCAGTTTCGAAGGTGCCGCCATGTACCGCCACTGTCCTTCCTGCACCCGCGACCTGGGCCGCAACGAGGCCCTCGAGCACTTTCCCGTAGGAAAGCGGCTTGCCTACGATGTGGTGCGCGGAAGGCTCTGGGCTCTCTGCCCCCGCTGCCGGAGCTGGAACCTGGCCCCCATCGAGGAGCGGTGGGAGGCGGTGGAGGAGGCGGAGCGGAGCTTCCAAGGCGCCCTCGAAGGGCTCTCCACGGAGAACATCGCCCTCGGTCGACTTCCCGACGGGACCGAGCTCGTCCGCATCGGCAGGGCCAAGGCCCCCGAGCTCGCCGGATGGCGCTACGCCAAGCGGATCGACGCCCGATGGCGGAAGGCGCGGTGGGTGGGGGGGGTGAGCGGGGCCGGGTGGGTGATCTGGGCCAGCGGGGGCTACGGACTCCTTTCACCGGCGGCTCCGCTTGTGGTTGCGGGGGCGCTGGGATACGGGGCGTGGGCGCGGGCCCGGGAGCGCAGAAACCGCTTCGAGATTCCCGGGGATGACCGGGAGCCCGGCGACCCTCCGGCCCGGATTCTCAAGCCCGGAGAACTCGCGAGGGCCATCCTCGTGCCCGCCGCCGCAGGAGAGCCGGAAGAGGCCTGGGGCCTTCAGGTCCGAAGCTTCGGGTTCCGGCCCCTCGACATCCCCCGCGAGCTCCGGAACCGGGCGCTCCGCCTCGCCCTCCTCGACCTCAACCGGCAGATCGGGAAGCCCGACCACGTCCAGCGCGCGCTGGACCGGGTCCTGGAGGCCGGGAACCCCGAGCGAGCCACGGCCCTCGCGATCCGGACTCTGGAGCAGGGGCGTGCCTGGGAATCCCATCTCGGACGGCCCTGGGGGAACCCCCTCGCCCTGCAGGGTGCCGACCCCGTGATGCGCCTGGCCCTCGAGATCGCCGCCAACGAGGAGGTGGAGAGGGTCGCGCTGGAGGGCGAACTCCACCGCCTCGAACTGGAGTGGAGGGAAGCGGAAGAGATCGCCGCCATCTCCGACGACCTCCTGGTTCCGGCCTGGATCCGGGATCGCATCCGCGGGTGGCGCGAGGGCGAGGCCCCATGAGTCCCGCGGAGGTGCCCCATGAGGCCCGGGTGCGAGAGTCACCGCGGAGCCTTTTCGACCCGTGGGTTTATCTTTCGGATATGCGTGAAATCGACCTCTCTCCCGGAACCTATCCTGTGACGATCGCCTCCTCCTGGGTCCCGTGCAGGGTTCTCGCTCGGGTTCCTGGCCTCCTCCTGGCTTCGGTCCTGGCTCCGGTCCTGGCCTCCCTCCTGGTCCTCGGGGGATGCGCCACGGGATCCGGCGGCGCCGAGACCCTTCCCGCCTCCTCCGCCCCGGGCCCCGATGCCGCCGAGGCGGCCCGCCTCGAGGCCCTCTACTGGTCCCAGGTGGAGAGCGCCCGAAACCGCTTCACTGCGGCCGACGTAGAGTTCATGGTGGGGATGATCGGACACCACGCCCAGGCGCTGGCCATGGCAGGGCTCGTTCCCGACCGGAGCCAGGACGCCTCCATCCGGACCCTGGCCCGCCGCATCGACAACGCCCAGCGCGGCGAGATCCAGCTCATGGAACAGTGGCTTCGAAGTCGCAACCAGCCCGTGCCCCACTGGCACATCGAGGGGAGCACCCTGGTGTTCGAGGCAGGAGGGCATGCGGCCCACGGGGGCCACGCCATGCCCGGTGCCGCCGCCCACGACGACCACTCCGGCATGCCCGGGATGCTCACCCCGGCCCAGATGGCGGAGCTCGACGCCGCCTCCGGCCCGGACTTCGACCGGCTCTTCCTCACGTTCATGATCCAGCACCACGAGGGGGCCGTGGAGATGGTCCGCGTCCTCTTCGCCACCGACGGCGCCGGGCAGGACACCGAGGTCTTCCGCTTTGCCTCCGATGTCCAGGTGGACCAGGCCACCGAGATCGCCCGCATGGAGCGCATGCTCCGGGACCGGGCCCCCGCCCTCCCCTGATTCTTCCTCTCCCGACCACCCCTGTCCCCATGGACCCTGCCAGGAGCCGCTTCATGAGTCTGCCTCCCCTCTCCCTCCCCTTCGCCCTGGGCGCCGCCCTTGTCCTGGCCGGGTGCAGCGCCGCCGGTGGCCCCGGCTCCAGCACTCCCTCACCGGCCTCCGGCACCTCTGCGGCCATGCTGGAACTGGCCCGGTCCCTTGCGCCCTCCCCGGACCCCCGGGTGGGGCTCGGGGCGGGGCTCTTCGATGCGGAGGAGGCACTCTGGAACCTCCGGATGGTCTCCACCACGCCGCCCCCCGACCCCTTCGTCGGCTCGGTGAATTCGGACCTGGCCTTCACGGGGAACCACGTGATCCAGGGGAACTACGCGGGATTCATGATCTGGGACATTTCCAACCCGGCGTCGCCGGTGCTGGTCCGGGACTTCGTGTGCCCCGCCTCCCAGAGCGACGTGTCGGTCTACCGGAACCTCCTTTTCGTGTCGGGCGAGGGGCTCGAGGGGCGCCTGGACTGCGGCGCGGAGGGCGTCCAGCAGGCGGTGAGCCCCGAGCGGCTCCGGGGGATCCGCATCTTCGACATCAGCGACATCCGGAACCCCGAGTACATCGGGAACGTCCAGACCTGCCGCGGCTCCCACACCCACTCGGTGCTGGAGCATCCCGGCGATGCCGAGAACGTCTACATCTACGTGTCGGGCTCGGCCCCGGTTCGCCCCGCCGAGGAGCTTCCGGGATGCGTGGCCATGGCCCCGGACGACGACCCGGAGTCGGCCCTCTTCCGCATCGAGGTGATCCGCGTGCCTCTGGCGAACCCTGCTGCGGCCGCCATCGTCAGCTCGCCGCGGATCTTCGAGGGACTGGTGGCACCGCCCGTCCACGGGCCGTCTCCCGCCGACCTGGCCGAGCTGGAGGAGGCCCGGGCCCGGGGGGCGTTCATCCTGGATCTCACCGCCATCATCGGCGAGATGATGATTCTCCCCGACGAGATCGCCGACAACCTGCTCGGGCAGCTCATCCAGGCTCGGGGGGGGTCCGGCCCGCCCACCGCCGCCGACTCCACCGCACTCCGGGAGCGCCTCCCCATGATGGCCCAGGGGATGATGGGCGAAGGCTTCGACCCGGATGCCGGCCCCAACCAGTGCCATGACATCACGGTCTACCCCGAGATCGGGCTGGCCGGGGGCGCCTGCGAAGGGTACGGGCTCCTGCTGGACATCTCGGACCCGGTGAACCCGGTGCGCATCGCCGAAGTGGCCGACGAGAACTTCGCCTACTGGCACTCGGCCACCTTCAACAACGCCGGAACCGCCATCCTCTTCACCGACGAGTGGGGGGGCGGCGGCGGCGCCAAGTGCCGGGCCGACGACCCCATGGAGTGGGGAGCCAACGCCATCTACACCATCGAAAACGGGCAGATGGTGTTCCAGAGCTACTACAAGCTCCCCGCGCCGCAGTCCGACGTGGAGAACTGCGTGGCCCACAACGGCTCGCTGATCCCGGTGCCGGGGCGCGACATCAAGGCCCAGTCCTGGTACCAGGGCGGCATCTCGGTCTTTGACTGGACCGACCCGGCGAACCCCTTCGAGATCGCCTTCCAGGACCGGGGGCCGGCGAACCCGGACGCCATCATCTCGGCCGGAACCTGGTCGGTCTACTGGTACAACGGGGTGCTGGTGAGCTCGGAGATGGCCCGGGGGCTGGACATCATGGAGCTGGTCCCGAACCCCCTCCTGACGCAGAACGAGATCGACGCGGCAAAGACGGTGCAGTTCGAGGAGCTGAACGTGCAGGGGCAGCCCCGCCTGCGATGGGACCCCAGCTTCCCGGTGGCCCGGGCCTACCTGGACCAGCTCGAGCGCTCCGCGGGGCTTGCCCCGACCAGGATCAGCGCGGCGCGGACCGCCCTGGCCGAGGCCGAGCGCGCCACCGGCGGCGCGCGGAGCACCACCCTCCTGGCCATGGCCACCATGCTCGAGGCTGAAGCCGCCGCATCCACGGACCCGGACAAGGTTCGGAGGCTGCTGGGGGTGGTGCGGGAGCTGGCGGGCAACTGAAGCGGCGGGCTGCCGCCAGCGTCAGGGCAGTTCGATCTCCGGCCCGTCGGGGAGGGGGCGGTAGAGGGCCGCCACCTTCCCGATGGTCTGGACCACCTCCACGTCGGGGCGCCGCTCACGGATGGCGGCGACGACCCCCTTCAGATCCAGATTCGGGGCGTCAAGAAGCCGGACTTTCAATAGCTCCCGCGTCTGGAAGGCTTCGTCGAGGGCCGTCAGGAAGGCATCCGTGACCCCGGCGGGGCCCACCTGCAGGAGGGGCTTGAGGGAGTGGGCCAGCGACCGGAGATGGGCGCGCTGCCGGGAGGAGAGGGACGTCATGGGGCTCCGGGGGTCGGTGGAGGAGGATGCGGAGGTGGATCCAGGGCAGGATCCGGAGGCGGACCCGATTGCCGGGGGCCCGCGCCTCCCCCTAGCTTCGGGTTTCGCGATGCAGGGCGCCAGCCCCGGCCGGGACGCCTCGTCCCGGGGGGGCGGCGCGGACCCCTCCACCGGAAGCCTCTCATGACCCCGTCCCGCCTCGTTCCGCGCATCCCGTTCTGCCGCCTCCGCACCTTTGCCAACGGGCGGCGCCTGGTACTCCCGGGGATGCTGGCGGGGATGCTGGCGGGCATGCTCCTGGGGGTTCCGGGGCTCGCCCCCGGGGAGCTCGCCGGGCAGGAGCGGCCCATCATCCTGCTGGATCCCGGTCATGGCGGGGCGCAGGCGGGCGTGGTGGTGGGCGACCTGCTGGAGAAGGACCTGGTCCTCCGCCTGGCCTTCGTCACGGCAGCGGAGTTCGTGAAGGAGGGCTTTGACGTCCGCCTCACCCGGACCGGGGACTACGCCGTGCCCAACGACGAGCGGCGGGCGCAGGCCGAGGCAGTGGGCGCCGCCCTCTTCGTGAGCCTTCACATGATCCAGAGCCAGGACCCCACCCGGCACGGCGCCGAGATCTACTTCAGCCCGGAGGTCCCGGCCAGCGTCCGGGCCGCCGGCATCTTCGCCCAGGCCATGGAGGCCGACGGCGTGGTGGTGGTCCAGGAGGCCCGGACCGGCGCCTTCCTCGCCTCTCCCACCGTCCCCACCGTGATGATCGAGGCCGGCTTCCTCACGCACCCGGTGGAACAGCGGTTCCTCACGGAGGACGCGTACCACCGGCGGCTCGCCCGGGTGTTCGTGGACGCGGCCCGGCAGGTGCTGGGGGAGGGCTGAGGCATGTCACTCTGAGCAGTCCAGATCCCCCAGGCCGTTGATCCCTCGGAACGTAAGCAACCAGTCCGCCTCGATGATCGTCGGCCCCGGCTCCACGGTGAAGACCCGCCCGTTGGCCGTGGCCGTCATGACATCGGACTCGTTCCTGATCACGGTCAGGGTGCCCCCTTCCATGGGGGTCCACTGAATCCCGATGGCGGGCGAGAAGAGGAGCCCAACCGGGGAGAACGAACCAACCTGCCCTGCGATCTCCGGGCCGGATCCCTGGACCAGTCCGATGAGCGGGTCCTCGTCTCCCCGGGAGAAGCCGATGCCGAAAGCGGTCGAGGGTCCCGTGGCCCCCGCGTAGATGAATCCCGCCTCCGTGCCGGACCACCTCCCTCCGCTGGGCCCGCTGATGGTCAGGGTCCAGCGGCAGACTCCGGCCACGGTCACGTTGGCGAACCCCTCCGCCTCGGGATCCTCCACGCTGGTGGCCACGATCAGGTAGTCCCCGAAGGTGGACGGTGCGGTGAACAGGCCGTTCGATCCGATGGCCACGGGCTGACCGTCGGGTCCGAACGCGGTCCAGGTCACGGACGTATTCTCCTCCGCACCGAGCACGGTGGCCTCGAACTGCTGGCTCTCGCCCCGTTCCAGGATCGCGGAAATGGGCTCCACCAGGACCTCGATGGCCAGGAGGCGAAGCCGCTTGAGCCGCTCCGGAGCCCCGGGTGCGGAGCGGGCGCCCCCGGTGGCGGTGGAGGTGGCCTGCACGATCACCGGAAACGCCTTCTGCTCGTCGGGCGTCTGCACCCGGCCTCGCCAGTGGCCCTTCCCGACCCGGGTGGGCGCCTGACTCCAGGACCCGGCGGAGAGGGTCCAGTCCACGGAATCGTCCAGGGCGTTCTCCACGAAGAGGTCCAGGGTCACCTCGTCTCCCACCTTCACGGTGCGCCGCTCCGGGAGCCATTCCAGACCATCCACGCGAAACCTCATCTCGATGGCCTCGACCGTGATGGTCTCGCGATCGAAGGCGACCTGGGCGTCGCCGAACCGCGTGACCCGGGTCTCGACGGTGAGGAGCGCGTCACCCACCGCCTCCGGCACGTAGGTCCCACTGGTCACCCGGATCGCCGAACCCGCCACCCGGGCATCGGTCCATTCCGGGCCGGTGATGTCGATGGGCCCCCAGGTCCGGGCGGGGACGTCGGCGGTGTCGCCCGGCCCGTCCGGAACATGGTTGAGCAGCAGACCCTGGAAGAGGGTGTTCATGTCGCTGGCCAGCTTGGCCCCGGCGGAAGTCACCTTCCCCGCCCAGGTCGCGTAGGCGCTGAGCCCTCCGGCCACCTGGAGCGCAAGCCCCATCTGGGCCTTGTCCAGGCTCCAACCCTCGCTCCGGGCGCTGACAAGGACATTGGTCCATTCGCCGGGCCCGGCCTCGTCCTCCTTGAACCGATCGATGCTGGGGACGAAGGAGAAGCTCCCCCCGACGAACTCCCGGGGGTAGAGCTTGCTCGTCCCGTCGAGGTAGGTGTGGTATGCCCAGGTGGCGGTCCCCGCCGTCACGGCGAAGATCTCACCCGGGAGCCCGCCGACAATTCCCACTACCCCCAGGGAAAACCCCAGGGCGGTCCAGAACTCGCCCCGCGCGGTGTTGGGGTCAATGGCCTTGTGGGCATCCCAGGCCCGCCTCATGGCCCCGTCGAGGTCGGAGGCGGAGGAAATCGAGAGGAATCCCTGGGCGTCCGGATCCCCGAGGTTCCTGGGATCGAGGCCCAGGGCTTCGAGCCGGGCCTGGGCTGCCGCGATGTCCTGCTCCACCACGTCCGCAAGTCCCGAGGCCCCCATGATGCGATCGATGGCGTCACGGTCCCCCGCGGTTGGCGGGCGGATGAAGTCGAAAGCAGACGACCCGGCGAGGAAGTCCCGCATGTCCCGGTCGTGCGAGGGGTCGTCGAGGAGCGTCTGCGCCAGTGCCAGGGGGATGAGGGCAGGATCGGTCGCCGGATCGCGGTTGGGGTCCAGGAGCTGGGCCCGGGTCATCCCGAGTTCGGCCAGGTGGAGGTCGAGAAGATGCTGAAAGCGATCCAGGATGTGGGCAAAGGCCCCCGGGGCGGGCGCGTACGGCGCGAGCGTGAGGGCCGCCGCTCTCGTGACCAGCGAGTCTCCCCGCACCCGGACGTCCACGGCCCCGCCCTCGACGCCGTTCGTGGGATGCAGGGGCACCCTCAGCTCGTACCGATCCGCCCCCAGCGGGAGGAGCGGAACCAGGAAGGTCCCCTCGACGCCGGCTGACGACGTTCCTGCCGGCGTCACGTCGGCCAGCAGGTCCTCCCGGTTGGCGGGGAGCCCGGAGAGCACGACGGGGGCGAGGGGGGCGAGCTGCGACGTGGAGAGGGTAGGAGCCGGCGCCTCCTGCGGGGCCGCGGGCCCGTCCGGGGGGGTCGGACCCACGGGTCCCCCGCCACCGTCTCCGCATCCCTGGAGCAGCATGAGCCCGAGGAGCGGGAGGCCCAGCCGGAGGATCCCCTTTCGCGAAGCACCAGCCCGGGAAGCGATCAGGGTGCCGGTCGGGGTCGCGGTCGGGGTCGACGTCCCGGAGAGCATCGGACCGCGCCGGAGGGGTCGCGAAGTCGGCATGACAGCCGCGGACACACGGCGAGACGGGGGCAGGAGGCACATGGCAGGCGCGGCGAGGCGAGGGGAGACATGGCGCCCGCCCGGAGTTCCCCCCGAGGATGCGGTGCGCCCGGCATCACCCTCACAGGCGCAACTTCGGCCAGTTTTCCGCCACCGCGGACCCACGGCCTCGAGGAGGGCCGGGAACCTGCCGGTCCCCGCGACCCACGGTCACCCCGTGACGACCCCCGGTCCGTTCCCCCCCGGTCAGCCCTGGTGACCGTCCGCCAACTCCTCCCAGGCACAGGTCCGGACCTCCCGGGCCCCGGTCTGACCGAAGGGCCCGAAGTCCTCGAACCCCTCGAGCGGCGGCCCGGGCACGAGGAAGGCTTCGCGACTCCCGCCGGCCTGGATCTCGGCGCCCACCCGCGCCAGCACGGCGTCCAGGTAGTCGCGGAAGCGGAGAAGGTCGGTGAAGGTTCCGGTCACCGGAAGCCCAGCTCCGGCGTGCCCGAACACGTACAGGGTGTCCCGGGCGTGCTCGGCCACGGTGCGCTCCAGCACCTCGATCCACCCCCGGAGCGTGGCGCCGGCCGCCCGGTCCACCACCGGGTGCCTGCGGTGGAACATCAGGTCCCCCATGTGCGCCACGTTGGCCTCTTCGAAGGTGACCACCGCGTCGCCGCTGGTGTGCGCCCGGCCGTAGTGGCGCGCGGTGATCCGCTCGTCACCCAGGGCGGTGCTCCACCGGTCCGTGAAGGTCACCTCGGGGATGAAGTCGGCCTCCGCCGGGGCACCTGCAGGGGGGTTCCGCAGGTGCTCCACGGCCATGGCGTGGGCCACCATGGCGCGGGTCACTCCCCTGAGGACGCCGTTGCCCCCGGTGTGATCGCCATGGTGGTGGGTGTTGACGAGCACGTCCACCGGACGTGCGCCCGACCGCTCGCTCAGGCCGGCCACCAGGACCTGGGCCGAATCGGGAAACTGGCTGTCCACCACCGCCACCGCATCCTGGTTCACGAGGAACCCCGCCGTTCCCCCGCGAAGACTGAAACAGCCCACGTTCCGTCGGAGGGGGGTGAAGATGCCCTGTGCGGCCTGTGCAGCCGGAGCCTGCAGAGGAGCCTGGGCCCCCGGGGCGAGGGGGCGCACGGCGGCCTCGGCGGCAAGAGCGGTCACCCCGACAGAGGCGGCGGAGCCGGCGGAGAGGACGAGGAAGCGGCGGCGATCGAGGGGCATGGGCCGAGAAGGTGGAGGGGAAGGGGAGATCGGAACGGGCACGGGCCAGAAGGACGCGCACGGAAAGGGGCCCCCCGGCTGCGCCTCCCACGACGTCGGTCACCCCGGAGCCCCTGGCCAAGATCCCGCCGTTCCCCCGGTTCCCGTTCGTACTACGGGTCCGAGTCGAAGGCCCCCTGGGTCACGTTGACCGTGGATGCGCCCACCACCGTGAGCTGAAACGTGCCAGCCACGCGGGTCCCGGTCAACGTGGTGATCACGATGGTCCCGCTCCCCGAACCCTGGCCGGCCGTGAAGCTGGCGGTTCCCAGGGTCACCCCGGCCGCCACGGAGTTCCCCGGGGCAATGGTGTAGGTGCCCGGACCCTGGTCCGGGAAGGTGAAGCCAATGGCGCGTGCGCCCGAGCCTCCGGAGTTGACGAAGACCTGGTTGCCGCTCCGCTGGACGTCGAAGAAGGTGCCGCAGAAGGCCTCTCCGTTGATGCGGGCGGTCATGCGGCAGTCTTCGCTGAGGGGATCGGCGGGTCCGCTGTCTCCGCAGCCGGAGAGGACGAGAAGCGAGAGGAGAAGGCCGGGAAGAATCAGGCCTGGAAGAATCAGGCCGGGAGGCCGGAAATCGGAAGGACGGGCGTCGGGCCGTGCTCGAAGGGATGGGGGTCGCATGATGAAGCCTCCAGGGGGGATTCGCACCGACAGGGCGTCTGCGGAGAAGAGAGGGCGGCGGCGACGGCCGCCTCCCCCTGCCCTGCATTGCGCAGCTTCACCCCCCCGGATGTCATGTGGCCCGGCCCGGCGTCAGCCGATCCCCAGCTCCGCCATGATCTCGTCCAGACGCTCCATGAGGTCGCCGGCCTCGGGATCGAGCTCCAGCATGCGCGACCGCTGCGCCTCCTCGAAGGCGTCGATGGCGGCGGCGATCTCGGGACGGCTCAGGACGTCCTGCTGGGCCTCCTGCAGTTCGGCCTGTGCCACCTGCGCGTCGGCCTGGATCCGCTGCATCGTGGCCTGGTCCCCGTTCGCCTGGGCCTCGGCAAACTCGGCCTGGAAACCCTCCATGGCGGCCATGGCATCGGGCGCCACGCGGCGGAGCGCATCGTCGATGCGGTCCTGGAGCGCCTCGAGCTGCGCCATCATGGCCGGGTCCTGCATGACCTCGTCTCCCAGCATCCCGAGGCGCTGCTGGATCCCCTGCGCCTCCATGATCAGCGCCATGTCCGCAGGATCGATCTCGGGGGCCTCGCCGGGCACCATGCCGGGGATCGGGGCCTCCATGGCCCCCGGGTTCGCGTCGGGGGCCGTGTCGGAGTCGCCACCACAGGCCGTCACGCCGAAGAGGGCCGCCAGGGCCAGGGCCGGGAGCTTCATGCCGTTCGTCATTGCATCCATCCAGAGTTTGAGCGGGGGTGTCGGGCGCCCCTCGGCGCCTTCCCGCCACGGACGAGCCGGCGAGAGGACGAAAACGGCGTCCACCGAGATCCGCTAACCGCCGGGCGGAGTTTGGTTCCGGGATGCGGGACCTGATCCTGCATGCCCGCTTGCGTCCCGCGGGCTCTGCGGTGGCTTGCGCCGGACCCTCTCCCGGAGGTATCGATCCCAGGTCAGTTCGCTCGCTTCCGTGCCATCGCATCCAGGAAACCCCACCATCCCCATGCGCCAAGCCCTCCCCGTGCTCCCCGTCGTCCCCGCCCTTCCCTCACGCCCTCCACTCCCCCTGCGGCGCGCCTCCCGCGGAGCCGCCATCCTCGCCGCCCTGGGAGTGATCGGATGCTCGGAAGCCGCCCCGCCCCCGCCGCCGCCCTGCGACCTGGGCCTTGTTTCGCTGCTGGAGGTGGAGCGGGCCATGGACCACCTGCGCGTTCTTTCGGTGGACATCGGGCCCCGGGTGGCAAGCTCGCCTGCCGAGCGGGAAGCGGCGGACTACCTGGCCCGGGAGCTCGAGAGCTACGGCTACCAGGTGGAGATCCAGTCCTTCCCCCGGGTCGGGGTCATGGCCCACCTTTCGGTGGATGCTCCCGGGGCCGGGCGGGTGAACGTGGCGGCGGGTCGGGTGAGCGGCACGCCGGCCGCCGAGTACGCCCTCCTGACCCCCGAGGGCGGGATCACCGGGCGACTCGTGGACTGCGGGACGGGGGCGTGCCCCCCCGAGGTGGCCGGGCAGATCGCCCTGCTGGCGCCGGTTGAGGCCGGAGAAGGGGATGCTACCGGCAATGGCTCGGAGCGCGCGGGCCGTTCGGCCGAGGACCGGATCGCCGACGCTGCGGCGGCGGGGGCCGTGGCCGTCCTCCTCCACGGCGAGGACTGGCGCCGCTTCGTGGTGTCGGTGGAGTCGGCCCCCATTCCCTTCGCCACCCTGAACCTGGACGGCGCCCAGGCCCTCCGGGACGCCGGCGAGGTGGCGGTGACCCTGGAGGTGGTCCGGTACGACACCTCGCAGAACGTCATCGCCACGCGTCCGCTGAACGGGGCGCGGACCGGGGCGGCGGAAGGCCAGGCTGACCTCGAGACTGACGCGCCCATCGTGGTCTTCAGCGCCCACTACGACGCGGTGGAGAAGTCGCCCGGAGCCAGCGACAACGGCTCCGGTACGGTGGGGCTCCTCGAGCTTGCCCGGATCCTGGTCGACGTCCCGGTGGCGGTGGAGCTCCGCTTTGCCGCGGTGGGCGCCGAGGAGGTGGGGCTCCAGGGGGCCCGCTACTACGTGGCCCAGCTCCCCGAGGAGGAGCGGGCGCGGATCGTGGCCAACTTCAACATGGACATGATCGGCACCGCAGGAGAGGACCAGGTGCAGCTCTTCGTGAACACCCTGGACGGCGACAACCTCGTGGCGCGCTCGGCCCGGGCCGCCCGGGAGAAGCTCGGGTACCCGGAGGCGCTGCTCCGGGCCCCCTTCCAGCGGGGCGCCAGCGACCACGTGGCCTTCCACGATGCCGGCATCCCCGCCGCCAACTTCATCTGGCGGGAGCCCGAGACCATCGCCCTCGAACCCTGGTATCACCATCCCCACGACACCTTCGAGCGGGTCTCCGAGGAGCGGCTCGGCACCGCCCTCTCCATCGTCCTGGGGGCCTCGCTCGAGGTCATCTGCGAGGCACCGGGGGAGGCCGACCTTCCGTCATGAACTCCTCTCCGGAAGGCTCCCGCCCTTCCCTTCCCCTCTGGCAGGAACTCAGCACCACCGAGGCGAGGCACCTGGCCGCCTCCGACCCGGTGGTGATCCTCCCCGTGGCCGCCGTGGAGCAGCACGGCCCCCACCTTCCCCTCTCCACCGACCTGGAGATCGGGCTGGGGCTCCTGGCCGAGGCCTTCCGCCGGCTCCCGGAGGAGGTTTCGGCCCGGGTACTCCCCCCCCTGGCCGTGGGAGCGAGCCTCGAGCACCGGGAGATGCCCGGCACCCTCACATTCTCCGCCGGGCTCCTGGAAGAGATCCTGGTGGAGCTGGGCGGGAGCGTGGCCCGAACCGGAGTGCGACGCCTGGTGGTGCTGAACAGTCATGGCGGGAACCAGGCCGTGGTGGAGCGGGCGGCGCTTCGCCTCCGGGTGGCCCA
>Ga0209498_1000900_pt1 | contig 18393 bp, 16 predicted proteins | sample WalLakDeSediment_FD_184131 | JGI IMG/M metagenome (GOLD analysis project Ga0209498, IMG submission 184131) | Lake sediment microbial communities from Walker lake, Nevada to study Microbial Dark Matter (Phase II) - Walker Lake 11/02/13 Deep... | ecosystem: Environmental > Aquatic > Freshwater >... | reverse complement strand
GGCCCGGTCCGCGTCGCTCATCTCGGCGGCCCGCAGCGTCCCGGCGCCGCCGTGGATGACCAGCACGGGCATAGGCTGGGCGGCCAGCGCCATGGCAGGCAAGAGGACGACGATGGCGAGCAGGGCACGGAGCGTAATCCTCATGGGCCGGTCCTCGGGGCTTTGGCGGGGTGACGAGACAGGGGTCGTAACATACAGTGGCCAGCCAGGTGGGTCATCTCGCCGGACTCGCGGACGGCAACGGAGCAGGACCATGACGCAGGAACCACAGCGGGTAGCGCTGGTCACCGGGGCGAACCGGGGCATCGGCCTCGAGATCAGTCGCCGCCTCGCGGCGCGGGGCCTCCTCGTGGTGATGTCGGGACGGGACCTCCCTGCGGTCGAGCAGGCCGCCGCCGCGGTGCCGGCAGCCCGTTCCTGGCGGCTCGATATGCGTGACCGCGCGCGGATTCCGGTCGCCGTGGCCGAGGTTCTGGAGGCTTTCGGCCGCATCGACGTCCTGGTCAACAACGCAGGCATCCAGCGCGACGGGCCCGAGAGCATTACGGAGATGCCGTTCTCGATTTTCGAGCGCACGCTCGAGACGAATCTGCACGGTCCGCTGGTCTTGACCCAGGCCGTGCTCCCCGCGATGCGCCGGCAGGGGTACGGGCGCATCGTCAACATGGCGAGCTCGCTGGGCGCCTTCGCGGATATCCTCGATCCAGCCTCGCCGTTCGCCGCGGTGGATTCCCCGGCCTACCGCTTCTCCAAGGGGGCGCTGAACCTGCTCACGGCACTGTTCGCGCGCGAGCTCGCCGGCACCAACATCCTGGTCAATTCCGCGTGTCCGGGCTGGGTTCGCGCGGGCTGCGGTTCCGAGCGCGCGCCCTTGTCGGCCGAGGAGGGCGCCGACACGCCGGTCTGGCTGGCCACGCTGCCGGACGGCGGGCCGAGCGGCGGATTTTTCCGCGAGCGACAGCCGATTCCCTGGTAGCGGTCCGCCGCCGTCAGGCAGCGCTTTCTTTCCCGTCGCCCCAGGCCGTGTCACCCAGGGGCATCTGGCGTGGCGGCGGCAGGCGGCGCAAGACGGCACGTCCGGGATGCGGACGAAATGCGATCAGGGAGAGGTCGTCCGGTTTGCTCGGCTGCCCGTCCGGGGCCGGCTGCGCACCTTCCGCCCCCGTCATCCTCGCCACTGCGCAGCGCGCCAGCGCCTCGAGCTGCCGGTCCAGGGGCCCGGAGGACATGATGGCCGAGATTTCCTGGAGCCGGAGGTTGTCGACCAGCCCGTCGCTGCAGACCACCACCGTGTCCATCGGGCCGAGCCGCAGCGCCGAGCCCACCTCGATGCGCATGTCGCGGCTGCCGACGAAATTCGAGACGATGTGCCGGTCCTCGTGGTGCAAGGCCTCCTCGTGGTCCACCAGCCCGGCCTGCAGCGCAAAGCCGACCGGGGAGTGCGACAGCGTCCGCAGCTTCAGCCGGCCACGCTGGCCGAACACCATCACCTCCGAGTCGCCGACGTTGTAGGCGCGCACTTGCCCGCCGGCGAGTTCCGCCACGGCGAGTGTCGTCGCCGCCCCCGTGCCCATCGACAGCACCGACGCATTGGCCCTGTCGATGCCATCGAGGATGCTGGCCTGCAGCGGCGTGCCCGCGGCCAGACCCTCCTCGACGGCCGCGGCGAGGGCCGCGATGGCGCGCGCCGCGGCGGTCCCGCCGCCGGGCAGGCCCCCCATGCCGTCGGCGATGGCGAGCACCGCGGTGTCGGGGCCGAGCGGCAGCACCAGCAGGGCGTCTTCACTGCGCGCGTTGCCCGGTCGGGGCGCCGCCCATGCGGCGGCCGCGCCCCCCGCGACACGCACCAGCCCCTGGGAGGTGGTCTCGGCGGCGGCAAGTATCAGCGCCTCCGCGCCCGTGCTCACGCTCAACGTCCCGCCGCGGGATGCCGGATGCGCTCGAAAGCCGCCAGCATGCGCATCCCGTCGCGATAACGGCGCGCGGGCTTGACCTCGATGGCGCGCCGGATGAGCGCGACCATGTCCGGGTGCAGCTTCTGCCGCAGCCGCGCCGCGCCGGGTGGCGGCCAGTCGTAGGGCCAGCGGGGCAGGGTGCTGGAGAACATCCGGTACAGCACCAGCCCCACGGAGAACACGTCGGAGGCCAGCACCGGCCGGCCCATGGCCTGCTCCGGCGCCACGTAGCCGACGGTGCCCGAACCTGAGGCCTCGATCCGGTGCCGCGCAAGCTTCGAGAACCCGAAGTCGGTCAATTTCAGCACGTTATCGGGGAACAGGATGAAGTTGTCCGGCTTGATGTCGCAGTGAATGATGCGCTCCTCGTGGGCGTGGGCCACGGCCGCCAGGATCTGGCCCGTGAAGTCGAGTGCCTTGGCCGTCGAGATGCGGCGCTGCAGGCGGGCGCCGAGCGTGTCCACGCCGAGCGGCATCGAGATCACGAAGTAGCCGTCGATGAAGCAGGCGTTCTGGATCGGCAGGATGTTGGGGTGGTCAAGATTGGCCAGCATCCTGACTTCCTTGCGAAAGTCCCCGAGGAAGTAGTCGTCCATCATGCGTCGGTGCGGGATCTTGAGTGCGACCCGGAGGCCGTGAATGGTGTCGAACGCCTGGTAGACGGTCGCCAGCGGCCCGTCCGAGAGGCGCCGCTCGATCCGGTATTTCCCCAGCTTCTGCCTGGCTCTAAGCACGGTCTCTGGTTCCTGTCGCTGGGCCGGTGATGCGGGCCGATCCGTTCCGAAGCACCGGAATATAGGGCAAACGCCCCTGGCGCGCGAGACATGGAATTTTCTCCGTCATGCGCCCTCTAACGGCCTTGGAAGCCTGCATGGAACCGGTTGGCACCGGCCTGCGAATAGAGACAGTGGGCAATAATTGCGGAGAGACCGGACGATGAGCGGATATGCACGCAAGGATTTCCCGGGCGACGCGGACTTCGAGTTCACCGGAGACACCGAGCCAATGGAGGTGTTGCCGGATATCGGCCGCCGCGAGGCCCAGCGCAGCGGCCCGGGCACGGCGGCGCGCCGGACCCTGGAAGCGCTCGCGGAGAGTCGCCGCCTGAGCCGCGAGCTTGCCGAGCTGGACAGCTTCGAAGACCTCTGAGTCGCGGGCCGGGCCCGTGCGGAACAGGGCGCCGGGTGAGAGAATGAGGCGAAAGGGACGGCAGCGTCCCGCTCTGCCGGGTCCCGGGTTCGCGGGGCAGGAGTCTTGGCCATGAGGACGATCTTCACGAAAGCGCTGGCCGCCGCGGGCCTGTTGGCCCTGGCCGGTTGTGCCGTCGGTCCGGAGATTCGCACTGACTACGATGCGGCGGTGGATTTCTCACGCTACAGCACCTTCGCGTTCATGGAGCGCGAAGAGCGCGGCGAAACCAGGACCTACGACACCATCGGCGATCGCCGGGTCATCGCGGCCGTGACCCGCGAGCTGGAGGCGAGAGGCTACCGCAAGGTCGAGAGCGATCCGGACCTGCTCGTGAATTTCGCCATGATCACCGAGGACATCCAGGATCTCCGGACCGTGCCCTCGACGATGCTGCCGATCGGTTACGGATACGGCTGGCGCGGCGCCTATTACTACCCGTGGCCGGCGTACACCTACGAGACCTACGTGGATCGCTACGAGCGCGGCACGTTGTTCATCGACCTGGTCGATCCCGAGCTGCGCCAGCTCGTCTGGGAAGGGCGGGCGATAGGGCGTGTCACCCAGGCCACCCGCGAGGATCCCGCCGGGGCGCTCGACAACGCGGTGAGCGAGGTCTTCGCGCGCTATCCCTTCAGGGCCGGTCCGCCGCGCTAGCGGGCGGCGCGTTCAGCGATGTCGTGCAGGCGCCGGATCCGGGCGCCGCCGGGCAGGATCCCGCGGCACGATGTCACACGCGGCGCCTTCGTGGCGCACCGCGACGACATGCTCGGCCGCAATCTCGAAGTACAGGGTGCACTCGCTCGTGTCCATCGGCGTAAAGGCGCCTGCGGTGGAGTCTGGGCGGAGGCGCGCGCCGGGATCCCGCAGCTCCTCGAGCCGGTGGTCGAGTTGCCGGATGGTCTCGTAGACCAGCACCGCGGACTCGTCCGCGCCGGTCTGCGTTCGCAGCGGCGGACCCCAGGCGTCGAGCAGCTCGGACACCGGCGCGCCTTCCCATTCCTGCAGGTCCTGCTGCCACCACATCTGCGGCGAGACGCAGGCCGCGCTCAGCGCGACGGCGGCCGGCAGGAAAAGGAATCGGGACATGTGGGCGAACCTCGGGGTCGGGTCCCGATCATATCAGCCCGCGTTTCTTCGTGACGAGGTGAATCAGCCAGGTCGCGACCATCGCCGCGCCCAGCAGGCCGATCGCCACGCCGGCATTGTTGAGCGCCAGCGGCGCCACCAGCATCACGCTGCCCAGGCCGAGCATCATCATGCCGGACATGAGCTTCAGCAGTCTGCCCTCGCTCTCGCCCAGCTTGCGCGAGCCGAAGCGCAGCACGAACAGCATGACGATGATGAGCAGCGGGATGACGTAGATGATGTTGTAGAGCACGAGGTACATGTAATAGACGAAGGTATCCGCCTCGCGCAGCGTCAGGATCCGCGTGTAGACCATCGGCAGCCCTGCGGTGCACAGCAGCTCGTAGCTGTTGACGACGATCGCGAGCACCGCGGTGCCGGCCAGCATCGCCCAGAGGCTCTTGGCGGCGACCAGGTTGCGCATCCGCTGGTACATGCCGGGCTTCTTCGACTCCGGGATCGACAGCGACGGCCCGCCCGACTGGAACCAGAAATAGTCCTTGAGGTTGATGGCCGCGAGCGTGACTGCGACCAGGCCGGCGATCAGCGTCACCATGCGCAGCTCGCCGATCAGCAGGAACACGTTCAGCCAGGCGGCCATGAAGACGAAGTAGATCACGCCGGAGATCACGACGAAGGTGCCGCCGACAAACATCATGCGGGTGCGACTGCGCGCATGGACCATCAGGCTGAGCAGGAACAGGAGGACGAAGAACGCGCAGGGATTGAAGGCATCCAGCCCGGCGATGACGACGGTCAGGATCGGCAGGCCCCAGTCGGAGGGGTTGATGAAGCCCAGGACCGGCACCTCCATGCCCATGACTTCACCGGGCTTCGGTCCGCCCTGCTGCAGCATGGCGAGGTGTCGATCCGGGTCGGCGCGGCAATTCTCCATGCGGGCGAGCAGCACCGCGCCGGTGGTCTCCGCGCGATCGAAGCCGGTGTGCATGGAGCCGCAGAAAATAAATGCCGGCACGCTGCGTGCCTGCTCGCCGATCGCTGCCGCCGTATCGCGGTAGAGCAGGCCGTACTCGCGGTTCCTGGTGATCTCGTAGGCGCGCAGGTCGATCCAGTCCCGGTCATCCAGCGCGGCGACAAACGGCCTGGCCTCGACGCAGTGCGGGCAGCTGTCCGAGTAGAAATAGTAGACGACGATCCGCGTCTCGCCGTCCGTGCTCTCACTCACCCACTGCACGTCATCGGCGGCGGCTGTTGCTGCGCAGAACAGCAGCAGCAATGCCGCGAAAAGCTGGATCGAGCTGGTGCGCCGCATGGGATCTTCAGTGCTTGGGAAGGGGACACTGCTCCCGGGAGCAGTGTCCCCTTCCCGCGTTCCCTGGGGTCCTAGGGATTCAGCAGCCTGAGGATCTCCGGGTCCTCTTCACCCTGCGCGAGCACTGTGTGGCACAGGTCGCAGCTGCGCGAGATGCCTTCGCCCTCGGCGGTCTTGTGCTGCCGGTTGTGGCAGCGGAAGCACCCCGGCGCATCCTGGCGGGCCCGAACCGGTGGGTGACCGCGATGATCCGCGTACGTGTCCCAGCGCACCTGCATGTGCGGGAAGACGTTCCAGCTGTAGACGTCGCCCAGCGCATCGGCGGCGCTGGTCACGGCAAGGGGGTTCTGCGCCAGGACATCCGGATAGTTTTCGCGGTAGAAGGCCTGCAACGACTCGGCAATCCCGATCCGGGCCTCGTCGTGCGAGTTGTACTCGGCTTCCTCGATGATCCGCACACCCTCGCGCTTCACATACGGCAGGCCCGCGTCGATCCTTGCGGACGCGATCAGCAGGTCGATTTCCTGCGCTGGCGGGCGATAGATATGCGTCGGGCGGTTATGGCAGTCGACACAGTCCATCACGCGCCAGTCGTTGGCGTCTTCCGGCGTCTCCCCCGCCAGCCACGTCTTGACGGTGCCGTCCGCTGCGGTCATCTCGACGTCGTAGATGTTCATGCGGCTTTCGTCGGAGCGGTAGCGGATCTGGATATTCGGATCCACGTGCCAGTGAATGCCGGAGGACTCTCGGCCGTGCAGCCCGCCGACCTTCAGCAGGATGGCATTGCGCAGCTCGGTGTTGGCCTCGTCGTCCGCGAAGGTGGTCTCGATTTTCAGCCGGTCGCCCACGAACACGTACGGCCAGTGGCACTGCTCGCAGGTGTCGCGCGCCGGGCGCAGGTCGTGCAGCGGCGTGGGAATCGGGCGCGGGTAGATGTTGAGCACCACCGCGACCATCTGCCATGCGCCATCCATCTTGGACTTCACGAACCAGTCGGCGCCGGGGCCGATGTGGCAATCCACGCAGCGGACGCGTGAGTGCGGCGAGCGCTGGTGCGCGGTCCATTCCGGCTGCATCACCGAGTGGCAGGCCAGGCCGCAGAAGGCGTTTGAGTCCATCACCTCGACGCCCTTGTAGGTGGCGCCGGCGATGACCATGATGTTCACCATCGTCAGCACCATGAAAATGATCACCGACTTGCGGGTGACCTCATTGTTCAGGTCGATGATGGGGAACAGCGGCGGCGTTTCACCGGCCGCTGCCAGCTTCGCCAGGCGCTTGCGTTGGCGCATGATGCCCACGGGGATCAGCAGCAAGCCGGTCACGAAGAAGACCGGCATCACCAGGAACGTGAGGATGCCGAGATAGGGGCCGCCCTCGAAGCCCATGATCTGGATGCCGACCAGCGTAACGATCAGCATCAGCGCGGCGACTGCGAGCGCAGTGCCGGCGAGGCTGATGGGGTTCTGGGTCAGGGACGCGAAGAAATGTCTGGACATGCTCAGCCCTCGGCAATCAGGAACCGCCCGCAACGGCGCGAGCGAGGTGGCGACGGTGCCGCATCATCGCAGCATCGTCCCGGCGAGACCAGTGAACACGCCGGTTTGAAAACGAGCAAGAACCCATTAATCGCTCGACGGAGCACTGGACCAATCCCTGGCTGATGGTCCGGGCAGCCGTCCTGGCCGCCCGGATGAGTAACTGCCTCAATAGACCAGCAGAGCCGCGAAGATCCCGACCGCCAGGGCGAGGCCGATGGCAACGGCAATGAAGCCCCAGAAATGGATCTTGCGCTCCTGCTCCTTGGTCGGCGGCGGCACCAGGTGCTGTTCCAGCGTTCCCTCGTCGATCATCCGCTGGTACTCCAGCGGCCGCTCGTCCTTGAAGCGCTCGAGCGGCTGGCTGCCGGTGAAGATCACCGGATCCAGCGGGAAGCTTTCCGGACGCAGGTGCGTATGGAAGAAGTGGAACAGGAAGATGAAGCCGGTCGCCAGCAGGGCCTCCTCGCTGTGCACGACGTAGGCGGCGTTCAGCGCCCAGCCCGGCAGCGGCAGGATCTGCGTGAAGAAGTTCGGGAACCAGAGCATCAGGCCAGAGCCGCCGATGATCAGCATGCCCCAGAACACGGCCAGGTAGTCGAACTTCTCCCAGTACGTCCAGCGGTCGCCGGCGGGGCGCGGGCCCATGTAGAGGAAGTACTTGAACATCGCCACGATGTCCTTGCCGTCCTTCAGCTGCGGCGTCATCGAGTTCGGGCCCCAGAACAAGCCCTTCTCCCTCTTGATGAAGAAGCGCTGCACCAGGATGCCGAGATGCATGACGAAGTAGCCGAACGTGCCGATCGCTGCGAGGCGATGCAGGAGCATGGTGTTCTCAAGGCCGCCCCACCAGCCCATCAGCGTGTGCGCCCAGGGGGCGTAGCTGAACTTCAGCGGCAGACCCGTCGCGGCCAGCAACAGGAAGGTCACGATGATCAACAGGTGCATGTTGATGTCGCGCTTCTTGAAGCGACGCACGTACTGGCCGCTGGCGCTGTGATGGCCGACGAACTCGCCGCGCTTCAGGCCGACGATGCCGCGCTGCAGCCAGAGGATCGCATGAATGCCGAAGAAGCCGAACACGCCAATGATCAGCGCGTGCATCGCCATCGCGATCAGGTACACGTAGAAGTTGTCACTCGGATCGCTCGGGTCGATGTGCGGGTTGAACGAGGCAAATGCCATCGTCACCTGGCCGTGGCATTCGCCGCACATGGCCTGCAGGTTGTCCGGGTGAATGGTCGAGCGCGGGTCATCCCTGCCGAGCGTGCTGTGCGGGGTATGGCAGTCCGAGCAGGTCGCGGAGGTCTGCAGGCCGAGGTTGGTGGCCTTGCCGTGGAAACCGCCACGGTAGGTATTGAAGAAGGTGCCGTGACAGTCGCCGCACTCGTCGACCATGTGCAGGCGCTCGACCCCGACCACCGGGTCGCCGATCTCGTGCGAGGAATGGCAGTCGATGCAGGTGGCGGTCTCCGTGTTGCCTTCCTTCCAGGCGGTGCCATGGGCGCTGACGTTCAGCCACTCGTCGAGAATGTAGGCGTGGCAGTCGCCGCACATCTGCGGCGAGTTCTTGAACGAGGTGGGAGAGCGCTCGTCCTCCACCGGGAAAACGCGGTGACCGCCATGGCAGGTGCTGCAAGTCGGTGAGGCCAGCAGGCCCGAGCGCAGCAGGCCGCGGCCATGCACGCTGTTCACGAAGGAGTCGATCATCTGCTCCTGGCCAGGGATCGAATGGTGGCAGTCGCCGCAGACCCGCACCTGCCCCACGGGGGACATCGGCGACAGCAGGTCGTCGTTCTTCAACATCACGTGGGCGCCGCCATGGCAGTCCATGCAGCCGACCTTCTCGGCATGCACGCTGCGGCCGACGATGCGGCTGGCCACGGTGTGGCACTGCGCGCAGATGGCGTCACCGGCCAGGTCGGCGAGGTCTTCTTTCTTGTGGCGCGGCCGGGTGACGTTGGTATGGCAGTCCTTGCAGGCCAGCTCGGCGTGCGCGGTCGAATCGAAATGCACGTCCTCGTGGCAGGCCATGCAGTTGATTTCGCGCTGCTGTGCGGTGGCCGTCGTCGCTGCCAGCGAGAGTGCTGCAAGCACGAACAGGCCGCTAAGGAAAGCAGTAAGAGAAGAGTGTCTAGGCATGACTGTCATCCCGGTGTCGCGGTCCGCGGACCGCGGGCCCCTCGATCGCGCAGAGGAGCCTTGAGTGGTGTTCGGCTGCCCCAAGAACCAGCCGAGCCTCAATCGGCAAGGCCCGCAGAGGCATTTCTTGCGGGCTCAAACCTCAGGCCGGGACAATTTTGCGCTGCGTTCGTTGCGGTGCAATCAGGGTCAATGCGTACCCGGGGGGCGCAGGTCCGGGGTGGGGAGTCGGGTCTCCAGGGGGCCCGGTGAATCCAGTTCTTCACGGATGGTATGGCGCATGAGGTCTCGGAAATCCGAAACAGCCATGAAGAACTCGCGCATGATCAGGATCCAGACGCGCATGCCGTATTCCGTCAGCACGAGCCGGTCGCCCTCGTCGCGTACCGCCCCCATGAGCTTCAGGCCCACGATCTCGGGCGCGAGCTTCCAGAAGAAGCCGGGGTAGCGCGCTTCGGCCGTCTTCTTGTCGAGCGAGAGGCCGAACAGGTTCATCAGCATGAAGTACCTGAGCCGGTCACGCCTGGTGAGGGGCTGCCGCCGGCTGATGCCGAACCGGCCGGCCTCGATCTGCCGGTTGTAGTGGTTCAGCGAGAAGGTGCTGGAATAAAGGATGCCGTCGATATAGCTCAGCGAGCCGCTGCCCAGGCCGAGATATTCCTCGTTCTCGATGATGTATTCGTCCACGGTGCCGCTCTTGCGATTGAAACACCACGCGGAAGACGGCCGGTAAGTCTCGGGCAAGGCGTCGAGAACCAGGCGATACATCCGGCCTTCGCGGTCGAAATCCACCTCGCCCATGGTCTTGAGCATCTTGCGCATCGTGCTTTCGGCGCTCATGAGCGGGTAGAACGTCACCTGGCTCACCTCGAGTTCCCGCGTCAGGAGGTCGATGTCCCTGAGCAGCGAAGCCTCGTCCTGGTGCGGCAGGTTGAAGATCATGTCGGCGTTGAGCGTCTCGAAGAAACCGTGCGCGCCCTCGAGGCGCTTCATCACCTGGGCCGCCGAGCCATATTTCTCATAGCGGTCCATCTGTTTCAGCAGCTCGTCGTCGAGGCTCTGGATGCCGACGGAGACGCGCGTGACGCCGGCGTCACGCATCTGTGACATGACGCCCGGGGTCAGGTCGTCGGGATTCGTCTCGATGGAAATGCTCTTGATCGGGCTCAGCTTGTGCAGCAACGCCAGCGTTTTCGCCAGCTCTCCGGGCATCACGGTCGGCGTCCCGCCGCCCACGTAGAGGTCGGAGAACAGGTAGCCGGCATCGTGCGCCATGCGGATTTCCTGCCGCAGGCTCTTGAAGTACTTGACGGTCTTCTGTTCCTCGAAACACACCCGGTGGAACGAGCAGAACGGGCAGAGCACGGTGCAGAAGGGCACGTGCAGGTAAAGCATATAGCTGCGCGCCGGGTCCGGCGGCGGCAGGGACTCGCTGGGCTGCGGCCGCGCGAAGCGGGTCAGGCGCCGGCTGTTGTGCCGGAACCCCGCGGTCAGCAGGCGATCCATGATGCTCAAGAAACGGCGCTCCGGTGTCCGATGGCCTTGCGACGCAAGTCGGCAATGTTATCGCAGTTCGGTCCAGTCCCGGATTCAGGCTCCGCCGCCGCCGTTGCGCCCGCTGCGCCACCGGCCCGGTGTTTCCCCGGTCCAGCGCACAAAAGCATGCGACAGGTTCGCGGCATCGCTGAAGCCGGTGCGCGCCGCGATCTCGTCCAGTGGCAGCGCGGTGTTTTCCAGGTAGCCCGCGACCAGGCCGAAGCGCACCTCGTCCACCAGCGCCCGGTAGCCGGTGCCCTCCTCGGCGAGGCGGCGGCGCAGGCTGCGCCGCGACAGCCCAAGGTGGCGCGCAGCCTCGTCCTGGGTCGGGAGGCGCCCCGGATGGCCGAGGATGAAGCGGCGCAGCCGCATGGCCAGGCCGCCTGCTGGCGACAGCGTCTCCAGCAGGCGCCGGCACTGCGCCTCCGCCGCCGCCGCGGTGACCGGGTCGCCGCCGGGCAGCGGCTCGTCCAGCCGGGCGGACCCCAGCCTGAGCGCATGGCGGTCGCGCCGGAACGACACCGGGCAGCCGAACGTCGCGGCGTAGCGATCCGCCCAGGCCGGGGCGGGGTAGGCGAACACCGCCTCCGAGAGCCCGCCCCGCTGGCCGGTCAGGTCCTCGAGCAGCGTGGCGGCGGCCATCGCGTCCCGCTCCACGAAAAAGGTCTCCAGCTCGCCCAGCGGGACGGACGCACGCATCACGAGCTCCGCGTCGCCCCGGTCACGCTGGAAGCTCCAGCGCAGGAAGGTATGCGTCAGGTCCACGTACTGCAGCCCGACCCGGATCGCGCTCGCGAGGGTCGGGCTGGCCGCCAGCGCGAGGCCCCAGAAGCCGAACACCGGGAAACGATGGCCCCGCCCGGCGAGCAGGCCGAGATCCGGCCGGCCGGACAGCTCGAGTGCCGCGCGGATGAAGGCGATCTCCCGCTCCACCAGGACGGTCTGACCGGTCCCGGCCAGGTTGGCCGGCAGGCCGCAACGGTGCAGCAGGGGCCCGGGGTCGTGGCCGAGGTCCTGCAGCGTGCGCGCGAGCACCATCACGCCCGCCGCCGGGTGCTTCGCGCCGGGGGGCATCGGGGGGTATGACGATTTCGTGACCATGTTGGCCGAAATTAACAAAAGCGGCGCCTGCAGGGAACAATGCCCTCTGCCGCGGCCTGTATAGAGTGGTGTGACAGGCTTGAGGAGCGATGCATGGCGACGAGCGCGATGGAGACGGTGGGCTGGAGCGACCGGCGGCGGTACTACTGGCTGGTGTCCCTGGTGCTGCCCATGCTGCCCCTGGTCAGCCTGCTCGGCTGGGGCGTGGGCGCCGGCGAGTGGCTGATGTGGCTCACGCCGGCGGTCGTCTACGGGCTCGTGCCGCTGCTCGACCTGCTGCTCGGCGAGGACCGCAACAACCCGCCCGAGGCGCTGGTCCCCGCGCTCGAGCGTGACGCCTGGTACCGCTGGCTGACCTGGCTGGCCGTGCCCGCCGTCTGGCTGACGGTGATCGCCGCGACCTGGCTGGCGGTGCGCGGCGGATTGTCGCTGTTCGGCTGGCTGGGCCTCGCCGTCTCCGCGGGCTGGACCAGCGGCGCGGGGATCAATGCGGCGCACGAGCTGGGGCACAAGAAAGAGGCGCTGGAACGCTGGCTGGCGCGGTTCGCGCTCGCGCCGGCCTGCTACGGCCACTTCGTGGTCGAGCACGTGCGCGGCCACCACCGCGACGTCGCCACCCCCGAGGACCCGGCCTCGTCGCGCTTCGGCGAGAGCTATTACCGCTTCATGCTGCGGGAGATCCCGGGCGCATTCCGGCGCAGCTGGGGACTCGAGCGGGAACGGCTCGCCGGGCTCGGCCGGAGCGCCTTCGACATCCGCAACGAGAACCTGCAGGCGTGGGGATTGAGCGCGGTCTTCTGGGGCGGGCTGCTGCTGGCGCTGGGTCCCGCGGTACTGCCGTTCATGGTCGTGCAGGCCGTGTTTGCCTACAGCCTGCTGTCGGCCGCCAACTACGTGGAGCACTACGGCCTGCTGCGGGCGCGGGGCGCGGACGGGCGCTACGAGCGCACCGCGCCACGTCATAGCTGGAACTCCAACCACGTGGTCTCGAACCTGCTGATCTACCAGCTGCAACGGCACTCCGATCACCATGCCTGGCCGGCGCGCCGCTACCAGTCTCTGCGCCACTTCGACGAGGCGCCGCAGCTGCCGACGGGCTATTTCGGCATGTTTATCGTCGCGCTCGTGCCGCCGCTGTGGCGGCGGGTGATGGACCCGCGGGTGCTGGCGCATGTCGATGGCGAGCTCGGCCGGGTCAACCGGATGCCGGGCGACGGCGTTCCGGTGCGCTGAACTGCGACCTGCGTCGGGGCTTATGTAAACGCGGGGCTCGCGTCTGCCTGGGATCGGTGTCACTCTCGGTTCAGAGCGCGGCACAAGACCGCGCGTTGGCCCACGCAGGAGAGGAACCAGCATGTCTACCCATCCCCACGGGTCGCTCGCGTATCGTGCGACTGCAACGATTGCTGCAGTCATTGCGGCAGCTCTCTTCTTGTTTGCCGGTGCCGCGTTGGCGCAGGGCCCTGATCCGGACCGGTACATCGTCCAGTTCGCGGAGCGCGGCAACAGCGACGCGGCGCGTCACGCGATCGCCCGGGCAGGGGGCCAGGTCCTGCTCGAGATTCCCGGCGCCAACGCCGCGGCGGCGCGCATCCCGGCGCACGCGCTGCAGGGCCTGCGCAAGAACCCCAACATCCAGCTGATCGAGCAGGACGCGCCACGCTTCCCGATGGCGCAGGTCACGCCTTACGGCGTGCCAATGGTGCTGAACGGACTGAATGCCGCGCCAACCGGCAAGGTCATGGTCTGCGTGATCGATTCGGGCATCGATGCTGGCCACCCTGATTTCTCCGGCGCCACGCTCAGCGGCACGGATTCGGCGAAGTCAGGCGGCGGCTTCAACGCCTGGGACACTGACACCTGCGGCCATGGCACCCATGTCGCCGGCACCATCGTGGCCCAGAACAACGCTATCGGTGTCGTCGGCGTGGCGCCCGGCATCCGGGTGCACTCGATCAAGATCTTCGACGGCGCGGACTGCGGCTGGACATACGCCTCCAGCACCGTGAACGCCGCCTATCTCTGCAGGGACGCGGGCATCATCCACAACTCGAAGGTCGTCATCAACATGAGCCTCGGCTGCGTGGACAGCGGCCGCGGCGGTCCCTGGGCCTGCGCGACCTCCACCGAGAACAACGGCTTCCAGGACCTGTATAACAATTTCGGTGTGCTCTCGATCGCTGCGGCCGGCAATGCCGGCACGACCCAGAAGAGCTATCCCGCCTCGTATGCCTCCGTCGTCTCGGTCGCGGCCATCGACGAGAACAAGGCAGTCGCCGACTTCTCGCAGAAGAATGATGCGGTGGAGCTCTCCGCACCGGGCGTCAACGTATTGTCCACCGTGCCCTCGGGCATGGGCACGAGCGCAACCGTGACTGTAAACGGGATTTCTCCCGTGACCGCCAATGGCATGGACGGTTCGCCGGCGCTCAGCGCCTCTGGAGCGATCGTTAACTGCGGCCTTGCGACCAGTTCGTGCACCGTGGCCAGCGGCGGAAAGATCTGCCTGATCCAGCGCGGCACCAACAGCTTCGCGGACAAGGTGCTGAACTGCCAGAACGGCGGTGGCGCGGCGGCGATCATCTATAACAACGAGCCGGGCCCGCTCTACGGAACCTTGGGCGGCGTCGGCACCAATATCCCGTCGGTCGGCATCTCCCAGGCGGATGGCAGCACCATCCTTGCGCTCAGCTCGCCGAGCGGCAGCGTGGGCGTGACGGCCATCGACTATGACAGCTACAACGGCACATCCATGGCGACTCCGCATGTCGCGGGCGTGGCCGCGCTGGTGTGGGCGCACAACATCGTCTGGAGCAATGCCCAGATCCGCAATGCCATGACCTCGACGGCCGAGGATCTCGGCGCGGCGGGCAGGGACAATTCCTACGGCTTTGGGCTGGTGCGGGCCAAGGCGGCCCTCGATTCGCTGGGTGGTGGCGGTACGACCCCCAACAACCCGCCGACGGCGAATTTCACGCATAGCTGTACCGACCTGAGCTGCAGTTTCACTGACACGTCCACCGACTCGGACGGGACGATCGTGAGCCGCTCGTGGAACTTCGGGGACGGCACCACCAGCACCGCCACCAATCCGTCGCACACCTATGCGGCCGGCGGCACGTACACCGTGGCACTGACCGTAACCGACAATAATGGCGCGACCGGCACGACCTCGAAGTCGGTCACGGTCAGCGCCCCCTCGACGGGCGGCATCTCGCTCACCGTGAACGCCTACAAGATCCAGGGCCTGCAAAAAGTCGACCTGAACTGGAACGGCGCGACGGGCACCTCGGTGGATATTTTCCGTGACGGGACAAGCATCGCGACAGTGTCGAACACAGGCGCTTACACTGACCACATCAACCGGCGGGGCGGCGGCAGCTACACCTACAAAGTGTGCAATGCAGGGACTACGACCTGCTCCGCCAACGTAACCGCCACGTTCTGACGTTCAGTTCTCAGACCGAAACGCGGGCCCCGGAGAGCGATTTCCGGGGCCTTTTCGCTGCGTGACCAATCGCGCGCAAAGAGGGCTAAGCTATTGTTTATGCAATTTTCTTTGGCGCCCGGAACGTTGGCAAGCCGCAATCCGGTCAATCCGCTTTTACCGCAATGGCCGGCCCCCGCCAGCCAACTAGATTTGGAGATGCCAGAGGGAGATTTCCCCGCGGCATCAACCCAATTGGGAGGTGATGAGCATGTCGACGGTACGCGAGTTGACCCCGAAGACACCGGGGACGAGCTCGAGGAGCGTCGCGCGGATGGGCAAACCCGTCCTCGGCATGGAAGAACTGATCGAGAGTCTGTTCTCCCGCCCGTGGATGGAGCCGATGAGCTGGAGGCGTCCGCTGCTTGCCGAACTGGAGAGCTTCGAAATGAAGTTCCCGCGGATCGACATGGTGGACCGCGACGGCGAATTGCTGGTACGCGCAGAGCTCCCCGGGATTGAAAAAAAGGATCTGGAAATCACCATTGCAGATGATTTCCTGACGATCGCGGTGCATCGCGAAGTATCGGAGAAGGAGGAATCCGAGCACTTCTATCGCGCCGAGATGACCCGTGGCGCCATGGAGCGGACGATTCCGCTGCCGGTGGGTGTCGTGGGCGACAAGGCCAAGGCCGAACTGAAGGACGGCATCCTCGAGCTGGTCATCCCGAAGGCCACCAAGGTCAGCCGCCACAAGGTGAGCGTGCGGTAGGCTCTCCCCCGCCTGCCCCACGGGGTCGCCGCACGGGCGGCCCGGCGGCCGGAGCGGCGCAAGGCTGCTCCGGCCGCACCGTCTGGTCAGTCGCGTTTGGCCTTGGCGTCCTGCCGGCGCAGTTCCTGGAGCAGCGCCCTGGGCCCGAGCGATTGCAGCCGCTTCTCGGCCAGCGCCAGCGGCAACACCAGCGCCCCCTCCGCCATGCGCTTGAACATCCCGACGACCGCGGCGGCATTGCGTGCCAGCTGCGCCATCAGCGGATCGTCGTGCGCCGGCACCGGGAAGCGGAAGGTGAGCGTCGAGTCCTCGCGCCGGAAGCCGCCCTCCGGGACGTAGGGCTCAAGCAGGTGGCGCATGCGCCGGTTCTCGGCCTGCAGCCGCCCGTCGACGTAGGGGATGCCGCGCTCGCTCACCATCGCGAGCAGGCGGTGCAGGAGGATGCGCCCGATGCCGAGCCCCTGCCAGTCGTCGACGATCGTGATCGCGATCTCCGCGGCGTCCGGGCTCTCCTTGCTGCGCACGAAGCGCGCCATGCCGATGCCGGACTTCTCGTTGCCGTCGGCGTCGAGCTCGATCGCCGAGATCGCGCCATGGTCGTCATCCGCGGGCGAGATCAGTGCCTCGACCTCGTCATCGCTGAGGCGCATCTTCGGGTAGAACCAGCGCTGCACGCGGGTCTCGGCCGACAGGCTGTCGAAGGCATGGATGATCCCTTCGCGGTCCGCGGGTTGCACGAGACGCATACGCATCACGCCGCCGTCCGGCAGCGTGATGTCCTCGCAGTAGGTCTCGTCGAAAACCCGGCTCGAAATCAAGGGGCTCTCCGGAAAGCGGTCTGTTGCAATGCAGCATAACATCCGGCGCAGTCATTCGCCATGCATCGACGGGGGCCCGAAACTGCCTCGAATAGCGAAAATCGACACATTTAACCGCACAAACCGCACATATAACACCACAATTTCCGATGATCGCCGCAGTCCTTACGTCTGCGCGCCCGCGCCCCGGTGACCGCCACCGTGCCTGCCCGGGACCAACCATAGACCCCGGGGAGGCAAGGGCACGCTGCGCCGCGTCACGAGATGATTGAGTCCGCGCGCGCAGATGGCGAGGATAGGACGGATGGATGAATTCACCGGCTCGCCGGAGACCGTTTTTCGGGCGCGCAACCGGCAGGCCTGCGCCGAGGTGGCGCTGGTGCTGGAGGCGGTCGGCCTGCGGCCCGTCGTCCACGAACTCGACGGCCAGTGGCTGGTGATCGTCGCCCCCCACCACGTGGCGCAGGCGCGCCGGGAAATCGACGCGTGGCTCGCCGAGAACCGGCGCCAGCGCCCGGAGGCGCCGCCGCGCCAGCCCGTGGCGGACGGCCGCCCCGGCGTGCTCGGCTACGTCGTGGTGGTCGTCGCAGTGGCGCTCGCCGTCGGCAATTTCGCCCTGGGCCAGGACTGGCTGTCCGCCGGCCGGATCGACGGCGCCGCGATGCGCGCCGGCGAGTGGTGGCGCGCCCTCACGGCCCTGACCCTGCACGCCGACCTCGAGCACCTGGCGGCGAACATGTTCTTCGGCAGCGTGTTCGGCTGGTTCGCCGGGCGCTACCTCGGCTCGGGGGTGGCCTGGCTGCTCATCCTGGCGGCCGGCGCATGCGGCAACATCATCAACGTCCTCGTGATGGGCGCGGGCCACCGGGCGATCGGCGCATCGACGGCCGTGTTCGCCGCCCTCGGCCTGCTCGGCTCGCTGGGCTGGGCGGGGCGACGCCAAAGTGTCCAGGGCCGCATCTACCGCTGGGGCCCCATCATCGCCGCGGTCGCGCTGCTGGCCTACACGGGGTCCGGCGGCGAGCGCACCGATATCGGCGCCCATATCTGGGGTTTTGCCGCGGGGCTCGGCGCGGGTCTCCTGGCTGCCAGGATTCCGCAGCCGGTGCTGGCGCAGGGCAGGGTGCAGGTCATGACCGGCCTCGTCGCGCTCGGCGCCGTCGCGCTGGCCTGGGCGCTGGCCCTCGCCCTGGTCTGAGGCGGCCGCGCTCAGGCGCGGCGGAGCGTCTCCGGCAGCGGGGCCGGTTTGCCGATGCGGCCGAACACCGCCACCGCGAGCGCCGAGAGGATCACGCCGGGCACGATCTCGTAGAGATCGAAGATGCCGCCGGAAAGCCCTTTCCAAACCACGACCGTGACGCCGCCGACGAGGATGCCCGCGTAGGCGCCGGCCAGGCTCATGCGCTTCCAGTAGAGCGACGCCAGGATCGTGGGCCCGAACGACGCGCCGAACCCCGCCCACGCGTAGGCGACGAGGTCCAGCACCTTGCTGTCCGGATCGAGCGCGAGCATGAA
>Ga0209498_1000898_pt1 | contig 18422 bp, 15 predicted proteins | sample WalLakDeSediment_FD_184131 | JGI IMG/M metagenome (GOLD analysis project Ga0209498, IMG submission 184131) | Lake sediment microbial communities from Walker lake, Nevada to study Microbial Dark Matter (Phase II) - Walker Lake 11/02/13 Deep... | ecosystem: Environmental > Aquatic > Freshwater >... | reverse complement strand
GGCCTTTGCCGCTGCTGTGGACTGTGCGACGGGCATCGACCGGCAGGAAATAGATGGTTTGTTCTTTGCTTCGACTTCATCTCCCTACAAGGAGAAGCAGGCATCGACGACCATAGCTGGGGCGATGGCTCTGCGCAGAGATATACTTACGGCAGACTTTGGGGGTTCCCTGAGGGCGGGGACGATCGCCTTGAGGGCGGCACTGGATGCCGTGAGGGCAGGGTCGGCTAAGAATGTTCTGGTAACTGCTTCGGACCTTCGTCTGGCGGGTGCCAATGGTATGAACGAGATGTTCTTCGGCGACGGGGCTGGTGCTGTTCTGGTCAGCAATGATGCGGTGGCTGCCGAGTTTGTAGGAGGCCACACTGTGTCTGAGGACTTCTTCGATATGTGGAGGTCGGACAGGGATACCTTCGTCCGCAGCTATGAGGAACGCTTTATACGCGAGAAAGGTTACACTCGGATGGTCCCCGAGGCGGTTACCGCAGCGCTGAATAAGTGTGATCTGAAGTCGCAGGACATTGCCAGGGTCGCTTTTTTCACGGATGATCCCAGGCACATCAATGCGGCGGCGCGGATATTGAAGTTCGACCCCGAACAGATTCAGGACCCCATGTTCATGACCACTGGTCTTACTGGTACCGCTATGCCGCTAATGCTGCTGGTGGCAGCGCTCGAAGAGACCAAGGAGGGCGACAGGGTTCTCGTTGGCGGCTACGGCGATGGCTGTGATGCGTTGATCTTCAAGGTTAATGGGCAGATTGATAGTGTTCGAGACCGCAGGGGGATAAAGCATCACCTGGAATCGAAGCGTATGATGCCCAACTATCAGAAGTATGTGCTCTGGCGAGGGCTTATGTATATGGAGCCCCAGTCTCGTCCTGATCGGCCAACCATATCTCTTTCAGCCCTGTGGAGGGATCAGGAGTGGGGGCTCTGTCTCTACGGGTCAAAGTGCAAGAACTGTGGAACCCCTCAGTACCCGGTGCAGAGAGTGTGTCTGGTGTGCCAGGCAGTAGACCAGTATGAGCCTTACTCTTTCGCCGATAAGAAAGGCAAACTCACTAGCTTCTCTCACGACAATCTGGCCATAACAGAAGTCCCACCGATCACCGTGTGTATTGTGGATTTCGAAGGTGGTGGCAGGGTTTCATGCAACATGACAGACCGTGAGCCCGATGAAACCACGAGTGGTCAGGATGTTGAGATGACATTCAGGTGGATGCACTATATAGGTGGAGTGCACAGCTACTGGTGGAAGTGCAGGCCGGTGAGGTTCTAAAATCACGATAGTTCGGTAAGGAGGTGACATGGGAAGTATTAAGGATAAGGTTGCGATAGTCGGTATGGGCTGCACCAAGTTCGGTGAGCTATGGGATAAGGGACAGGATGATTTGATCATTGAAGCGGCCTTGGAGGCCTATGATGACGCGGGAATAGAGCAGAAGGACATAGAAGCGGCATGGGTTGGGACCATGTTCTCCGGTGATACCGGTAGACTGTTGTCTGAGCCATTGAAATTAAACTACATACCCGTAACTCGCGTGGAGAATATGTGCGCCACGGGCTCGGATGCGATGAGGAATGCTGCCTATGCTGTAGCTGCCGGCGTCTATGATGTAGTTCTGGCTCTGGGCTTTGAGAAGCTGAAGGACACTGGGTGGATGGGTCTCGGTAAGGTGCCGTTTCCTAGTGAGAGCAGGGGCCTGGTTGGGTCTCAAGGTATGAGCGGGCCCAGCGCATTTGCACTGCTCGCGACGGCGTATTTTGCAAAGTATGGCCTCAGCCCTCAGGAAGGCAAGCGAATGATAGGAATGATTTCTGTGAAGAGCCACCACAACGGGGCCATGCACCCCAAGGCGCATTTGCGTCGAGAGGTGACGATAGACCAGGTGCTAGCAGCACCAATTATCGCCTGGCCCCTGGGACTGTTTGACTGCTGCGGCGTTACCGACGGTGCAGCGGCAGCGATCCTCTGTCGTGCCGATATGGCCAAGAATTTCCGTGACGATCCTGTATACATTAAGGCGCTGCAGATATCAGTGGGGCAGAATCAGGGTTGGTGTCAAACCGACTTTGAGTTTACCAGTGTGTATGAGACTGTGCATGCCGGAAAGGCGGCGTTTGCTGAGGCGGGTATAAAGAACCCCCGCGAGGAGATCAGTATGGCCCAGGTTCACGACTGCTTCAGCATCACTGAAGCTGTTATTATGGAGGACCTCGAGTTCAGTCCCAGGGGCAAGGTCAAGGAAGATATTGACTCTGGGTTCTTTGAGTTAACGGGGGGCTTGCCCGTTCAGACGGACGGTGGGCTGAAGTCCTTCGGACACCCGATCGGCGCAAGTGGGCTGAGGATGATGTACGAATGCTATAAGCAGCTTCAGGGCAAGTGTGGTGAGCGGCAATTGAAGGATCCTAAGTTGGGACTTACCCATAATCTGGGCGGCTTCCCTGCCACTGCGACCGTCAGTTGCTGTATAGCGGGCTTGTAGGTTGAGCATAGCACGCTGAAAGCGGAAATATGAGAGTGGCTTCTCAATCTGAGAAGCCACTCTTTTCTTCTCAACTGCCGCCAGTTCCTTCTAGGTTGGTTCTACTTCCATTCCGCTACCTTCGGAAGGCCTTCTTCCAGGATCTGAACTGCCTCATCGACCATGTCGTCGATTATTTGCTTGGCAGTCCGCCTTCGGTTAAGAAGCCTTGTGGCCTGGCTGGCCGGGGTTACCAGTATCTCATCATACTCTTTCTGGTCCTGATGCTGGTACGCATAGTCTACAATATCAAGCGTCAGCAGATTATGGAACGGCCAGCCCAGCGGAGGCTTGGGCCCCTTATCCCAGATCTCGGTGAAGGGGGTTCTGAGCTGGCGCAGTGTCTTGCCGCTGATAGCTTTGGTGATAACGGCATCGCGCTCGGTTGCGGCGATTACCCTATCCTTCTGGCCTTCAGTAAACGTGGCTTCGGGGGAGAGCAGAAACATTGAGCCGCACCATACTCCTTCTGCACCCAGTGCCAGGGCAGCGACCAGTCCTCTGCCGTCGGCGATGCCGCCAGCGGCGGCTACGGGGATCGGTTTCACGGCATCCACTATCTGAGGTACCACAGCTAGTGTGCCTATATTACCGGTATGCCCCCCAGCGTCGAACCCTTGAGCAACAATGACATCTACCCGGTCTTCGACATGCTTCAAGGCCATCTTTACGTTGGCACCTATGGCAATGGTCTTTATTCCCCTTGAGCGGCACTCGGGCATAATGTCGCCCAATCGCCCAAGACCAGCAGCGAGTACGGGAACCTTGTTGTCCAGACAGACCTGTATCAATGCCTTGGTTCCTTCGGATGTCCACAGTGCGCCACCGCGTGTGCTGTGGAAATCGTCCGGGACACCGAACTTCTTCTTCAGTTCCTTCAAGTACTCAAAATAGTCGTCGGAGATGTATTTCATGAGCCCTTCTTTGCTAATCCCCTCCATGTCCTTCAAGCTGTCGGGCAGAAGAAGATCGATTGCGAAGGGCTTGCTTGTCCCCTTTCGGATTTCCCTGATCGCTTCGTCCAGCGTGTCAGGTTCGTAGACTGCTGCTCCCAGGGTACCCAGCCCGCCGGCCTCCGATACGGCGATGACCAGCGGCGGGTCGGAAAACCCGCCCATGCCGGCCTGGATTATGGGGTACTCAATTTCGAGCACATCACAGATTCTTGTGTGAAGCTTTCTTTTCGCCATTCTTCGTCTATACTCCTTAATTATCGAGTTGCCATTCTCCTGACGGAAGGATTACTGTGGCGCTACCGGGGGTGGTTACCTCGCCCTTGCCGTTGACCACGCCGATCTCCAGGTCCACGCAATGGTCATCGCCGTCCACATATTTGTTGGTGATCTTACCCTTGCACTGCCAGGTATCTCCATCCTGCGGTTCGTTCATGGTCTTCATCTTGCGTGGATAGTCTATTCCACGGTATTGACAGGAGAACTTCTTCATGAAGCCCTCATCGCCCATCCAGTTGGTCACCAACTGGATCAACCACGCGTGCTTGAGCAGGCCGTGGACTATGGTTCCACCGGTTCCTTGTGACTGGCCGAAGGCCTCTTCATAGTGGTGCGGATTGAAATCACCACTGGCCCCTGCCCATTTCACTAACATCAGTGAGTGGGCGATCTTCTCGAGGGTGGGCAATTCGTAACCCACTTCGACATCTTCCCAACATATCTGTTCTTTTACCATTTTTTTCCTCCACAAGGTTAGAGTTAACGGCCAATCAGGGTTTGATATGCTTTGGCCACCAGGTCGCCGTTCTGGTTAAGGTAGGTCGTCTCGAAATCGCAGACCATCATAGTGCCGCTCTTGCCTTCTTTAGCGTTTACGTCTTTAACCTTCGGGCTTGCTATCACAATATCGCCCGCGCGTACGGGCAGAAAGAACTCGTACGACATCCCGCCGTCCAGTATTCGATAGTAGCCTGCGTTGATCATGGCCGTCATGAGGCCAATTATCCCTTCTGACGAAGGGACGGATTGCATAGACCAGCCGAAGAAGCCTGGCGGGGCGATGATAGTGCCATACCTTGATTCGCTGGCATACTCCTCATCGAAGTAGAGAGGATTATCATTCCCTACAGCATCGGCATATCTCCTTATAGCTCCTCTCTCGACCTCCCTGACATGCGGCGGATCGATTTTCCCAATGTGCTGCTTCAAATCATCCGGAACCATTCAGTACCTCCCTTTTGGTTTTAATCTGGATTACCCGTCGACCTTTGGGCTTTGCTTGAGGCGCTCGCACTAGACTTGTGTGTTTTCATGGGGTTCATGGCCTAGAAAAGGATTACCGCCTAATCCATCTTCAGTCAGCCCACGTATAATATATAATCATATCTCGGTATTTTTGTCAAAGCCTGCAAGGCTTTCTTGTCTGAGCGGGAAATCTCTACTGGCCTCTTACGATACTTGAGGTCGGGGCAACAATCCCGCTTGTTCCACGATTTCGTGGACTGCCTCCTCCCATTCAATAGCCATCAAATGTATTCCAGCGACTCCCTTGATTTCGCGTACCTGGTTAATGATATCCACGCAAACCTTAATTCCTTCTTTGGAAACATCCTCCTTAGGTACACCCTTCAGTCGATCGATAATCTCTTCAGGAACATCCATGCCGGGGACTTTCTTTTGCATGTAGCGGGCTGCACCAATGGATTTTATGGGAGCTACCCCCGCGAGGATTTTGACCTGTTCATGAAGGCCTTTCTCCCTGACTGCCTCCATCCACTTGGCGAATTTATCTACATTATAGATAATTTGGGTCTGTATGAAGTCGGCGCCTGCGGCCACTTTATTGGCCAACCGAAGCACCCTGAATTCGAAGGGATCGGCGAAGGGGTTGGCTGCAGCCCCGATGAAGAGCCTTGGTCCCATGTCCATCTCATCGTCACACTGGAACTTCTTCTCATCTCTCATGTCCTTAACCATCTTGATGAGCTGCATAGAATCGAGGTCCCAAACCCCCTTGGCCATAGGGTGGTTCCCAAAAACTTGGTGGTCACCAGTAAGACATAGCAAATTGTTTATACCCAAGGCGGAAACACCCAGTATGTCCATCTGGAGGGCAATACGGTTTCGGTCGCGGCATGTCATCTGCACAGTTGGTTCTAGCCCCTCTTCTTTTCCTAGAATGCAAGCTGCCCAGCTTGACATCCGAACCACAGCCGTCTGTCCGTCGGTGACGTTGACAGCATCAACGTTTCCCTTCAAATACTTCGCTTTCTGCCTGATTACCTCGGTATTGGTGCTCGCAGGAGGGCCAAGCTCTCCGGTGACCGCGAATTGACCGCTTTCCAGTATTCTTTCGAGCTTGCTCTCCGTTTTCATGGTATTTCCTCTCTAGAGATTGCTTACGAGCCGCCCTCAGCTGACATCACTAATTAGAATGATATCAGAAAGGCACGATGCCGTCCACTTATGTGACGAGCAGAATATATCCAAAGATCAATTCAGCATCCCCAAAACTCAGTAAGAATCACGGGCCTTTGTGATGTTTTTCACAAGAATCGCATCAGAAGCTAGACAACTGTGAGCAATTATACTATACTAATTTATAGTATATTAAGCCCACTGAACTGAGGACGCTCTCTTTTTTTGCCCGTTTGTCAATAATAAAAGGAACTGCAGAACTAACGGGCTATTTAAAAAGCTGGAGAGATTATGGCAAATCAAAAGACCGAAGAATGTCCTGTGATCGGGTTACAAGGAGCTAGTTGCACAGGTCGTTCGGTATCAGTTCTCAACTCATCGTTCCGTAAACAGGTGGAGGAAAAGAGCGGGGAAAAGGTGTCTGCTTGTTACCAATGCGAGAAGTGCACCAATGGCTGCCCCGTAGAGTTCGCTATGGATATTGCACCGCATAAGCTCATATACTGTGTCCAACTGGGGCTAAGGGATGAGGTGCTCAACAGCGATACCATATGGGTTTGTGCCTCGTGCGAAACATGCACTACCAGGTGTCCGAATGGTATTGATATTGCACATATCATGGATAGCCTCAGGCAGATATCACAGAGCGAAGGAATAAAGGCCTCTCAGGAACAAGTTCCCATTTTCCACAATGCATTTCTCTCTTCTGTGAGGAGGTTTGGCAGGGTGCATGAGGGCGAAATGGCTGCTGTTTATACGCTCAGGAGCAGTGGATTGAAGGGGCTTATGGGTATGGCTGGCATGGGGCTGGACATGTTCAGGAAAGGAAAAGTCAAGATCTTGCCCCATCGACCAAATAAGCAGGTAAAAGATATTTTTCGCGCCGCGGAGCGGAAAGGATAGCGATGGAAGTGTCATTGTATCCTGGATGTTCCCTTCATGGTTTGGCCAGGGCCTATAACGAATCCATTGAGGCGGTTTCAAAGACGCTGGGTGTTGAGCTGCGGGAATTGGATGACTGGACATGCTGCGGTTCGTCTTCCGCCCACGTAACAAGCGACAAGCTTGCCGTAGCCCTGGCCGCAAGGAATTTAGGGATTGCTGATAAGGTGGGAATGGACCTCGTAGTTCCCTGCGCTGCCTGTTATCAGAGATTGAAAACGGCAGAGAAGCACTTGAAGCAGGGGAAACCGGTAGAGGGACTCTCGATCAAATATGAGGGCAATTTCCACATCAAACCCATGCCGGATTTCCTCTGGGAAAATGTGGGCGAGAAAGCCTTGAGAGAGCGGGTGAAGAAGTCTCTGAAAGCTCTGAACCCGGTATGCTACTATGGTTGCTTAACTGTTAGGCCTCCAAAGGTAACTGATGCTAAGAACCCCGAGGACCCCCAGGGTATGGATAATGTACTCAGAAGCTTGGAGGCGAAGGTCAGGAATTGGTCATTCAAGACTGACTGTTGTGGAGGCAATCTCGCGCTCACCCGCCCTGACCTGCATATGAAGCTCGCTCAGAGGATTCTAGATATGGCGGAGGAAGCAGGCGCGGACTGCATTGCTGTGGCATGCCCTATGTGCCATGATAACCTGGATAGCAAACAGAAAGAGATATCGATAGAAGCAGGCAAGTCGTACAACGTTCCGATTTTCTATTTCACCGAGTTGATGGGGCTTGCTTTCAATGACCCCGCCTTGGAGACGTGGCTCGGTAGGCATACTGTAGACCCAAGACCGCTATTAAGGCAAAGGGGACTAATCTAAGGGCAAAGCATGATTATGAGTAATAACGGGAATCGACGGAAGACAGATAAGGTAGGGGCTGTGATGGTGGTGGGCGCCGGAATCTGCGGCATGCAATCGGCCTTGGACCTTGCTAATTCTGGCTTCAAGGTTTACTTGGTAGAAGAGACCACCTCCATTGGCGGTAGAATGTCTCAGCTCGATAAGACTTTCCCTACCAATGACTGTTCCATGTGTATGATCTCTCCCAAGCTGATCGAGGTCGATAAGCATCTCAATATCGAACTCATTACTAACGCCCGGCTACAGTCGATAGAGGGTGAGGAAGGTAACTTCAAGGTCAATGTTCTGAAGAAGCCAAGATTCATTGATGTGACTAAGTGCAGTTCCTGCGGCGATTGTATAGACGTGTGCCCGGTGTCATTGCCCAGCGAGTTTGAGCAGGGTCTGATGGATCGCAAGGCGGTTTACAAGAGCTATCCCCAGGCCGTTCCTGGTGCCATGTCGATAAGCAAGAGCGGGACCTCTCCGTGCAAAATCGCTTGTCCGACTCATATCAGCGTGCAGGGATACGTAGCGTTAATAGCGGCGGGCAAATATAAGGAAGCCCTGGATCTCATCAGGGAGGAGAACCCTTTCCCTGCGGTCTGCGGTAGAATATGTACTCATCCCTGCGAGGCAGAGTGTACAAGGGGGCAGCTAGATGAGCCGATTTCAATCTGCCAGCTCAAGAGATTTGTCGCTGATAAAGTCATGGCATCTGGGGAGGACAACCCGCCGATTCCCATGGGAAGCAAGAACAAGAAGGTGGCTATTGTAGGCTCAGGGCCGGCTGGGCTAACTGCTGCCTATTACTTGGCGCTCTGGGGATACCAGCTTACGGTTTTCGAAGCTCTCCCTGTTGCAGGTGGAATGCTGGCTGTGGGGATACCGTCGTATCGTCTGGGAAAAGATGTTCTCAGTGCTGAAATCGATTTCATTAAGTCAGTCGGCGTGGAAATAAAGACTAATACCCCAATAGGGGGTTCGCTTACCCTCAAAGACCTGGCAACGCAAGGCTACGAAGCTACCTTCATCGCGGTGGGCGCTCACCAGAATAACCCGCTGGGAGTAGATGGTGAGGACCTCGAGGGCGTTGTGCCTGCAGTAGGTTTCCTCAGAGATGTCAATCTCGGGAGGTCTGTCAAGATTGGCCAAAAGGTGGCTGTAGTCGGGGGCGGCAATGTGGCGATGGATGCTGCCAGAACGGTATTGCGGCTTGGTGCAAAGGAAGTCTCTATTGTGTACCGCCGTTCTCGCCAGGAAATGCCAGCGGCTGAAGAGGAGATTAAGGAAGCTGAGGAGGAAGGGGTTAAGCTTCGTTACTTAGCGGCGCCGATCAGGGTCATCGGTAGTGGCGGCGAAGTCACCGCCATGGAATGTGTCAAAATGGAACTGACTGAGCCCGATGAGAGCGGACGCCGAAGGCCTGTTCCCATAGAGGGGTCTGATTTCAAGCTGGATGTTGACATGATTATCCCTGCCATCGGGCAGTCTACGGACATTTCTTTCCTTGGTTCGGATGGCCAGATCGAGGTAGGCAAGGGGTCTGCCATCAAGGTAGACCAACTCACGTTGCAGACTAACGTGCCCGGTGTATTCGCCGGTGGAGACGCAGTGCTCGGGCCAGCCATTGTTATCCAGGCAATTGCTGATGGCAAGGAGGCGGCCATATCCATCGATAGGTATCTTAGGGGTGAGGACATGCGAGCAGGCCGCGAGCGTGATTTCACCGAGGCGGAAGTGTCCCTTGAGGGAATCGAGAGGCGCACCCGAGTGCGAACTCCGAAGGTTTCTCCTGACAAGAGGAAGAACGATTTTAACGAAGTGGCGCTATGCTTTAGTGAGGAGGAAGCGAAGGCTGAAGCCGAGAGATGTCTTGCCTGTGGACTGTGTAGTGAGTGCTATCAGTGTGTGGCCGCCTGCGAGGCGAAAGCTATTGATCATACCATGAGAGAGGAGTTGCTGAAGCTGGAGGTAGGCTCGCTGGTCTTAGCTCCCGGCTTTGAGCCGTTCGATGCCACCATCAAGCCAGAGTATGGATATGGGCGGATGCAAAACGTGGTTACCAGCATGCAATTCGAGCGTATCCTCTCTGCCTCCGGGCCGTTCCAGGGTAAGGTTATGAGACCCTCAGATGGTAAGCATCCCCTGAAGATAGCTTGGATTCAATGTGTTGGTTCGAGGGATGAAACCTGCGGCAAAGACTATTGCTCCTCAGTTTGCTGCATGTATGCAACTAAGGAAGCCATAATAGCTAAGGAGCACGCCAGCGAGATTGAGCCTACGATTTTCTACAATGATATAAGGGCTCACGGCAAGGGCTTTGAGCGATATTACGAATCGGCCAAAAGTAAATTTGGCGTACGTTATGTAAAGAGCTTGGTATCTGGGGTCAAGGAATTGCAACAGAGCAAGAACCTGCTCTTGGAGTATTCAGGCGAGGATGGCCGGAGAGTCCAGGAGGAATTTGACATGGTGGTGCTTTCCGTTGGGCTTGTCCCTTCTGAAAGTACCAGGGAACTGGCAGAAAAGCTCTCTGTAAACCTTGATAAATTTGGCTTCTGCAAAACCGACGGGCTCAATCCCAATGTTACCTCGCGTGCCGGGATATTTGTGGCCGGCGCTTTTGATGCGCCTATGGATATCCCGGAGTCCATTATGCATGCCAGCAGTGCGGCATGTCTGGCTTCCGAAGTGATCGCAGAGGCCCGTGGAACTATGGTCATTGAAAAAGAGTATCCTCCAGAGACGGACGTGACCGACCAGGAACCGCGGGTGGGGGTATTTGTCTGCCGTTGCGGGACGAATATCGCTCGAGTGGTCGATGTCCCAAGCGTGGCTGAATATGCCGCGACACTTCCATGTGTTGTGTATGCTGAGGAAAATCTCTACACTTGTTCTACGGATACTCAGATTAAGCTGATAGAGACTATCAAGGAAAAGAACCTCAACCGCGTCGTGGTAGCCTCCTGCAGTCCCCGAACCCATGAGCCTCTATTCCAGGATACTATTCGAGAGGCAGGTTTGAACAGATACCTGTTTGAAATGGCTAACATCAGGGACCAGTGCTCTTGGGTTCATGCCACACATGCGCTGGAGGCCACCGAAAAGTCCAAGGACCTGGTGAGGATGGCGGTCGCTCGTGTTGTGAATCTGGAGCCACTGCACGAGTCCCCCGCGCCTCTAAAGCATAATGCTTTGGTTGTCGGTGGAGGAGTGGCAGGGATGACAGCAGCCCTGGGGATTGCCTCTCAGGGGTTCGAGGCGGTGCTGGTCGAGCGAGAGAAGGAATTGGGCGGCAATGTTAGGAGACTCTATTATACGGTTGATGGCATGGATCCCCAGGACTTGCTCGCTTCGCTTATGCAACGGATAGAACAAGAGCCAAAGATAAAGGTTTATGTGGGTGCTGAGATCAAGGATTTCTCCGGTTATGTAGGCAACTACAAAACCACGATTGCCACCGCAGATGGGAAAACCGAGGATGTTGAGCACGGAGTCGTGATTCTGGCAACCGGCGCGGTGGAGTACAAACCTACTGAGTATCTGGGAGGCCAATCAGATAAGGTGCTGACTCAACTTGACCTTGGTGGAAAGATCGCGGAGGGCAGCGCGGATATCAAAGGTTTGAAGTCTGTAGTGATGATACAGTGCGTGGGGTCACGTGAGGAGGACCATATGTACTGCAGTCGAGTTTGCTGCAGTGAAGCGGTCATCAATGCCATCAAGCTCAAGGAGGTTAATCCGGACGCAGAAGTGTACGTTATGTATCGAGATATACGTACTTATGGAATGAATGAACTAAAATATCGGGAGGCCAGGGATAAGGGCGTAACCTTCATCCGGTTCGATGTTGAAGGGAAACCTGAGGTCGAATTAGATAATGGCAAATTGAGTGTGAAGGTGTTCGATAAGGTCTTGGGAATGGACATTCTTCTGGAACCGGACCTACTTGTTTTGAGCGCCGCCATCCGGCCTCAACCGGATGCTGAGGGATTCGCCAGCAAACTGAAGCTTCCTTTGACGCAAGATGGCTTCTACATGGAAGCCCACATGAAGCTGCGTCCTTTAGATTTCGTCAACGAGGGGATGTACCTCTGCGGGCTTGCTCACGGGCCCAAGACGCTCGCGGAGTCAATATCGCAGGCTAGAGGGGCCGTATCACGGGCTGTGACTATCCTCTCGAAGCCTTACCTGATGGTTGGCGGGGTTGTCTCGGAAGTGGATGAGGATAGGTGTGTGGCCTGCCTTACATGCGTGCGCTCCTGCCCATTTGGTGTGCCCAAGATCAATGAAATAGGTGTGGCGTATATCGAACCGGCGGCCTGTCAGGGTTGCGGCATTTGCGCTGCTGCTTGCCCTCGCAAAGCCATACGGCTGAGGCATTATTCTGATGAACAAGTGGTGGTAAAAACCGCCGTGTTATGTTCGGTTTAGGTAAGAAGGGAAAGGATTATGATAGAGGCTTTTGAACCCAGGGTCGTAGCCTTTTGTTGCCAGTACTGCGCCTATGCGGCCGCTGATCTGGCGGGTTCTATGCGGATGGAGTATTCGCCCAGCGTGCGCATAGTGAAACTGATGTGCACAGGCAAAGTGGACACGCTTCATCTGCTGAAAGCCATCGAAGATGGGGCTGATACCGTCTTTGTAGCTGGGTGAGAGGAAGGTGATTGTCATTTCCTGGAAGGAAATCTGCGAGCAAAGCAAAGGGTCAAACAGGCAAAGAGACTTTTAGAGGAAGTGGGAATTGAGCCGGAGCGGGTTGAAATGTTTAACATAGGCGCTTCCGATGCTCCACTGTTTGCTGCTACGGCAAATGAGATGACGGAGAGAGCGCGGAGTCTGGGCCCCAATCCTTTGAGGAAGGAAAATGTGAAATGATCGTAGGGGAGAGAAAACCTTTTCAAGAGATAAAGGAAAGTGTGCGAGATTGCAAGAAGCTGCTTATTCTCGGCTGCGGTACCTGTGTAAGCGTGTGTATGGCTGGCGGTGAGAAAGAGGTGGAACTCCTTGCCAGCCAGTTGAGGATGTCAAGTAGGTTGGATGGGACGGATATTGAGATCGGTGAGTTAACCATTCAGCGCCAGTGTGACAAAGAGTACATTGAGCCTATTGTAGAGCAGGCTAAGAACTACGATGCTGTCCTCTCGCTGGCATGCGGCGCTGGTGTACAGTTGCTTTACGATATGCTGGAGCCTGTGCCCGTGATCCCCGGGTTGAATACCCGCTTCATCGGAATAGCTGAGGAGGAGGGCGTATGGTCGGAGCGGTGCCGTGCCTGCGGGAACTGCGTGCTTGGTGAATACGCTGGCATTTGCCCTATTACACGATGTCCCAAGAGTATTTTGAACGGCCCCTGTGGAGGGAGCCAAAATGGTAAGTGCGAGACGGATCCGAACAGGGATTGTGCCTGGGCGCTGATCTACGATCGCCTGAGTAAACAGGGCAAGCTCGATAAAATCTGCAAGATTGCTCCGCCCAAGGACTTTAGAACTCAGGACCGTCCGGCGCGACAAGTCAATGAGGATTATCTCAAAGCCGAAATGGAAGAGGCTTCAGCAAAATAGCGCGATCAAAGAGTTACTGGGAGTAGACCGCCTAACTATATCGAAAAGAGGGGAGTACGACGGGGATTTTGAATTTGGTGGAGCTGAGGGGACAGTAGGCAGAACCTTTAGATTGACATTCAGCCTAGTTGCCCAGCCCTGTGCTCCACTCTGAATACTATCATAATGGTAAAGCACTTATAGCGCAATACTTAGATATAGGCAATGCCGAGAACTCAATCTCTTTTAGTAATTAACCAATAAATGGGGGGATTGAACAATTTGCACTTTCGTTCAGTTGAGTGGTTTCCTTCCAAGTTTCTTCAGACGCGTGACCTGCTCTAAGCGTATACCTCCATATTCTCTCCGCCGGCGATAGTAGGTTTGCTCAGTAACCCCTAGCTTCCTGCTGGCCTCGCCTACAGAATCGCCCTGGCTCAGATGAACCTCTGCTTCCCGCAGTTTGTTGATGATCTGTTCCGGTGCAAAAGCCTTTCTACCCATGCAAAACCCCCTTTCTAAATCAATCCAGCTCTAACATTTTACCTGGACCGATTTTCGGGGGTCAGGTCAGAATGATTGCTAGGTTTCACTTCGTTGTATGCACCCAACAGCATTTCGCCTGAATAAAGAGTTGTAGAGAGACTGGAGCCCCTCACCTCGTGGGCAGCTACTTGCCTTGGAAGAATATTCCCAGGAATGGTTCCTCTAATAGCGAGACTTGGGCCAACCTCAGTGCCATGCCGATGTCGCCTGGGTCATGAAGACGTGCCCCTTCCCGTGATAAGTCCGGCAGATCAATCGGCTCCCCTTCCCTTAGATAGACTGCCTTCTTTTTTATGATGCTGAACAACTCGGGCGGACTGAAGGTGGCACAAGGCGTCAGCACACTGATAAAGGAAAACCCTCTGTGCTTGATCCCTTCCTCTATAAGCCAGGCGAGATGTGGGACATCGGTGGCGATTCCCTGGGCGATAAAACTCGATCCCGTGGATAGGCTGTAGCTGATCATGTCCAGCAGCGGGTCCACCGGCGGGTAGAATTCCTGGGAAAGAAATGGCCCCTCACCCCGTCTGAGATGCGGGGTGGTCGGGCTGACCTGGCCCTTGGTTAGAGCGTACACAAAGTTGTTCACCATGATACAGGTGATATCGATATTTCTCCGTACTGCATGGGGCAGGTGTCCCGCCCCGATGCTGAAGAAATCGCCGTCACCGCCTGTTGCTATTACCGTCAGTTCGGGCCTGGCCAGTTTTGCCCCCTGGGCGATCGCTACCGCCCGTCCGTGGATGCTATTGAGGCCGTAGGTGTCTATGTATGCAGGAATCCTCGACGAACAACCGATACCTGAAACGATGAAAGTACGGTGGTTGGGTATCCCGAGATTGGGCAGCGCTCTTCTGGTGATGGCATTTAGCAGGCCGTAATTCCCGCAGCCCGCACACCATATTGGCTTCACACCTGTCCTGTAGTCAGCAGTCTGCATCATCTTGCTATCTCCGTTATAGGTCCGGTCAACTCGTGTCTGCTAAAGGGCTGGCCGCCAGACCTGGCGTAAACCTCGGTTTTTTCGGGCAGGTCCGTCTGTGATCGGAGATAGCGATGAAGCTGGCCCGAATAATTCATCTCCACGACCAGCAGTTTCTTGATTGATCCCAGGAACCTCTCGACTTCCAACGGAAGGGGGTGTATCAATTCAGGAACGCAGACTTTAACCGCATCCCGTAACCCCAATTCTTTGACTGTTTCCAGAACAACCTGAGCGGAGGAACCCCATGTGATTATCCCGCTGTCGGATTCCTCACCCCCAAAAACCTTTACCAGGTTGTCCCTCTGGCAAAGCGGTGCAAGCTTTTTCCACCTTTTCTCGTGCATCCTGTGATGAGTCTCGAAATTAAAAGCTGGCGTTCCCTTCTCGGTGTGGGTAAGGCCCGTGGTTCGATATATTAGACCTTCGTCACCCACATTTGACATTGGCGAAATGAAGTCCTCCGTCAACTGGTAGCGGAGATAGTCTTCATTATCTTTTATGGCGGGCATTTTCCTCTCGTAAATAGGATAATCTTTCCTCATGAACTCATCGTTGATAGCCACAAAAGTCTGCCCGAGCCACTGGTCAGAAAGTAAGATAACTGGTGTCTGGAAGTATTGAGAAATACTGAAGCTCTCTATAGCCAGGCGGTAGCAGCCTTCCACGTCGTAGGGAGCCAGAACTACCCTTGGAGCATCGCCGTGACCGCCGTAGATCGCATGATTGAGGTCTGACTGTTCTGACTTGGACGGTATGCCGGTAGAGGGCCCACAGCGCTGTACATCGATAATAACCATCGGAATCTCAGCCGCTGATGCCAGGCCTATCATCTCGGTCATGAGGTCCAGTCCCGGGCCGCTGGTGCTGGTCATTGACTTCACTCCGGCCAGGGAAGCCCCGATGACCATTCCCGCTGAAGTAATTTCGTCCTCTGACTGGAGGTAGGGTTTTTCATTCAGGGAAAACTCCTTATGCATTTCCTGCATGATTTCTGCTGCGGGTGTGATGGGGTAACCGAAGAATGCCCCGCACCCGACACGTATCGCTGCTTGAGCCATAGCAGCATTACCGTGAAGGACCATTTTGACCGAAGCATCCTGTGCCGGGGATAATTTTAACTCGGGCAGCGATAGCTCAGAAAACAAGTGCTCTCCCGCTTCGAGAGCCGGTAGTTTCTTTCTCAACAGTTTCAGTTCATCATCCGTCTCTATCGCTCCCTTTATCCTGTCTCCAGATAGAGCCAGTATTTTCTCCAGTACTCCTAATGCTACGATATTCTTGTTTAAAGTCGCTCCGGTTACCTCCCGACTTCTACCGGAGAAATCAAGCCGGAAGGATTTCTCCGGTAGATGGATACCTCCCTGGGGTTCATTTTCGTAAATGACGAGTGTGTCTGCTCTTAGCGCCAGTTCTCGCTCGAGTTCCAGATACTTTTCCCATGAGAAACATGCCAGAACATCCACACTGTCTTTCGGCATAGAGAGAGATTCAGCATCAAGGCATAACTTTACAGCTGAACCCCCGCCCCTGATCTGGGCCCCGTAGTACCTGGGCATCTGGCTATAATATCCTTGGGAGGCGGCGAGCCTTTGCAGAAAGCTGCCCAGTACCACCACTCCATCGCCGCCGGCGCCGGCGATTCCAATCGTTATGTTACTTCTCCTGTTCTCCTCTACCATAAATTATCCTTGGGAAAATCCATGTATTCGATAAAATATTGATCGAAATCGAGGCGGGAAGATAGCTCGATGTGCTCGATGAAATCGGAAAGCTCGTTAGCCTTCTGCCAATATTCTTTGGACAGGAGGACCATGGAGGCTCCGGTACTGGCAGCGTTGCCCAGGGATGTTACAATCTCCAGGTCTAACCTGGGAATCATGCCAATTCGCATGGCACTCAAAGGGTCAACGTAGTTACCGAGCGCTCCTGCTAGATACACGTGACTGATATCCTCAGTCGCTATGCCCATTTCGTCTATTAGGGTCCTTATGCCGGCCGCGATAGCCCCCTTCGCAAGTTGAAGTTCTCGGACGTCCTTTTGAGTGAAATAGATCGGCCTCTCGCTGTAGCTTTCCTCAGCGGAAGCGACGAGGAAATCGTAGACCCCTGCCCGCTTGACTATCCTTGAATTCAAACACTCTTGTGCATTTTTACGAGGGCGGCGTATAAGGCCCTCGTGGTTGATGTTGCCCGAATGTAAAAGCATAGCGACCAGATCTACTAACCCGCTTCCGCAAAGCCCTTTAGGCTTGATATTCCCGATGATCTGATAACACAGGTCGTCCTCTTCGAGATAGACGCCTTCGATCGCTCCAGCCTTCGCGATCATGCCTTTGGAGATTGTTGCGCCCTCTAGAGCAGGCCCAGCAGCTGCAGAGCAGGTCATCAATCTCTTGCGATTGCCGAGGAATATCTCCCCGTTAGTGCCGAGGTCCATCCCCAATATGATCTCGTCTTCCTGTTCTGAAGCGCCAGATGCCAGGATGACACTAATCAGGTCTCCACCTATGTAACCTGACCTCGTGGGCATAACATATAACAGGGCTTCTGGATGCAATTCGAGGCCAACTTCTGCAGCTCCAACAATCAGCCCGTCTGTCAGAACAGGCGAGAAGGGGGCTTCTGCGATTCCCAAGGGGTTGAGCCTTAGAAGAATGTGCTGCATGGTGGTGTTGCCTGCCGCAACAGCAATGAAGATATCCTCGGGTTCGAGTTCAGCACTCTTCAGAAGCCTTGTGGTGATCAGGTTCAAATCCCTGACAAGCAGGTTGCGGAAAGTCTCCAGACCGTGCGCGTGGTTTTTGATGTACTGGAGACGGCTGATTATGTTTGTGCCGTACTTCATCTGACTGTTGAGGCAGGAGACAACGGCTTCTTCACTGCCGTCTAGCAGATTGATGAGCTTGCCCACCAGGGTGCTCGTGCCCAGGTCGAAGACCAACCCGTAGTAGCAGTCTATTTCCTCCTGGTTCTGCCAGGCCAGCAATTCGTTCTCATGGAGCACTGCCGCCCCGCTGAACTCGGTTTCCTTCAACCTTTGAGGTAGCTCGCGAAGACAGTGGAGCGGTGCTGTCAAGTCTTTATATTCGGGGACCATCACAATTTTAATCCTGTCCAGGTCGGAAAGCCTTTCGTCCTGAAGCTCGGTGGGCAGGGTAATCAGCCGCTTCGCTATAAGTGGCCAGGGATGCAAAAGGGGCCGGTGACCAGTTTTGAGAATCTGGAAGTAATCCCCCTCGAAGTCGGGTTCATCTGTATGGATTACCAAATCCTTGTCCACTTTGGTGCGACAAGCAAGGCGGATTCCCTGCTTTAGCTCCTCATCATCGAGCAACTCCTCTTCTGCTTCGGTAGGAGGGCCTATCGAAGAGAGAACCTTGACCTTGCATTTGCCGCATTTCCCCAATCCACCGCACTCCCCCCCCAACCCCACATTCTCCTTTTGCAACGCCTCCCAGATAGTCTCGCCCTCACGAACCTTCAGCCATAGGTCGTCAGGAAGAACATTCAGCCAGACGTATCTGGTTTTGGTTTTCTTGAATGGAGGAGCCCCGATAGGGGGTTTTCTTCTCCTGAGTCTTTCATCTTGGTGCTCTTCAATCTGGCGATTTTCCATCTTAACTGCTCCTATTAGCACCGGGTGTTGTTTTTATTCCTCTGGG